>TARA_R110000851_G_scaffold264465_2_pt1 | contig 18406 bp, 22 predicted proteins | sample TARA_R110000851 | Tara Oceans TARA_R110000851 (sample SAMEA4397627) | marine metagenome | biome: Polar Biome; feature: [DCM] deep chlorophyll maximum layer (ENVO:01000326); material: water (ENVO:00002006), including particulate matter (ENVO:01000060) such as... | depth 17 m
CTAGAAGACGAATACAAAGAAAAACTTTTAATGCTTTTCAAATACAACAGTCACCAACAAGCGATTGAATTATCAAAGCAAGTTGACATGGAAGATTTTCTTGTTGGCGCTAATCTGGAAGGCGAGGATCTGGAAGGCGCTAATCTTACAGGCGCTATTCTTACAGGCGCTAATCTGACAGGCGCTAATCTGACAGGCGCTAGTCTGGAAGGCGCTGTTCTGGAAGGCGCTGATCTGTATAACATTGATCTGGAAGACGCTAAGCTGAGAGGCACTGATCTGAGAGGCACTGATCTGAGATGGTCTGGTCTGCAAGGCACTGATCTGACAGGCACTGATCTGACAGGCGCTAAGCTGGGATTCGCTGATCTGTCAGGCGCTGATCTGAGAAGCGCTAATCTGACAGGCGCTAATCTGTATAATGCTGTTCTATCAAATATTAAACATGACAAAGACACAGTTTGGCCCGAAGGATTCACACCATGAAACTAGCAAAAACAAAACTTAAGCAGATAATTAAACAAGAGGTTATAAAAAAGCTTTTAGAACAAGATGATGAAAAATTTAAACCACCGGGAAGATCCCGTAGAGATTTTTTAAAAGGTGTAGGTGCAGCAGCAGCCGTAGGTACCGGTGCTCGAACTTTAAGTAAAATGGTAGATGCCGATAAAGAAGCGCGAGCAGCAGATAGAAATAAACACGCTGAAGAACAATATAAGAAGGCATATTCTTTTGATAAAAAAGCTTCAGAGTTCAATGAATACGTTAATAACCCGGCTGCATTCCGATGGGCTCGCGGTGAAGGAAGCATGATGCAGCTTCCGGGTTCGATTAAAAAAGATGAACATGGAATCCCTAGAGGAATAACAGTTTTGCCGGCTAGTTATTCAATTGCTGTTCTGGCATATAATGATAAACTCAATGGTAGGAATAAATTTCCCCCGCCTTCATCACAGGTCAGTTTTACAAAATCTGCTGATGGTGCCGGCGCATCAGAAAGTATGAAATATTTTTTTGATGAGTTCAAAGACAGTTTTATTGATGCTAACTTAGCATTTGACGTTCCCGGTATACAGCAACTTCCAGCGCAGGGATTAGAGAGGGGGATATTAATGATAAATCCTAATACATTAATGTCTGATCCGGAATATGTTTTGCCAGAAAATGGCTTGACTGTCAGAGAATATTATAATTGGTTGTATTATAATCAGTTTTTGAGTATCGATGAAGTCCTTGCGACTGATTATGAATCTATTGATGGAGAGAGGATGAGAAGTCTTCTAGACTCCGCAACACCGGGACAGTGGAAACAGGCGCTGAGAAAATAATAAAGCTTGACAATTACCGGTTTTTCTGATATATTTATAATATGAAGAAATTCTTACACAGCTTCCCCATCATCATGTTTCGAGCAGTTTACTTCGCCACTTATTATACATTTTGCGATGTAGCCTCGTACATCCTGGTGGGTTAATTTTTAGGAGAATAAATGAAGTTTGCGCATATTAGTGATACACATATCAAGAACTTGAAATATCATTATGAATATAAAATTGTTTTTGATAAATTATACGAAGAACTACGACAAAATGATATTAATTATATTATCCACACTGGCGACATAGCCCATACTAAAACTCAGATTTCTCCAGAGTTTGTTGAGATGTGCTCTGAGTTTTTTAAGAATCTGGCAGAGATAGCTCCGACATATATCATCTTGGGTAATCACGATGGCAATCTAAAAAATAGCAGCCGGCAAGACGCACTGAGCCCGATTGTGAGAGCTTTAAATTTAGACAATCTACATTTGTTAAAAGATTCTGGTGAGGTACACTTAGACAATAAATTTGTTTTAAATGTCTTATCTGTTTTTGATCGGGACAATTGGGCACAGCCGACCGATTACAGTAAAATAAATATTGCCTTGTATCATGGCTCTATCAGCAATTGCAAAACAGATAAGAACTGGACTATGAGTTCTGGCGAAGATGAAATATCTATCTTCGAAGAATTTGATTTTGCTATGCTAGGCGATATTCACAAACGTCAGCAAATGGACAAAGAAGGTCGTATTTGGTATGCCGGTTCTACTGTGCAACAAAACCATGGAGAAACAGACGACAAAGGATTTGTGATCTGGCATATTAAAGATAAAAAGGACTTTCATGTAGAGCATATAGAAATCAGAAATCCAAAGCCTTTCTTTACAATTAGCTTAACAGCTAAAGGAAGAATGCCTAAAAATCTTGAAGTGCCGGATAATGCACGCTTAAGGTTGGTAAGCAACAACAATCTTCCTTTACAATCGATGCGTAAAGCAATTGATATCGCTATGCACAAGTTCAAGCCAGAAAGTATTTCTTTCTTGAATCGTGCCGCTGGAGAGCGCGGATCTGTCAATGAGATTGAAGACAAATTCAAAACAGAAAATCTCAGAGATACCAAAGTACAAGAAAAGCTTATTTCTGAGTATCTTGAAGAATATGAAGCAGATGACAATACTATCCAATCAGTTTATGATTTGAATAAGAAGTATAATCAAATCATCGAAGCCTCAGAAGATGTGTCGCGAAATGTAAATTGGAAATTAAAAGATTTTAAATGGAATAACTTATTCAATTATGGAGAAGACAATAATATTAACTTTAATAAGCTATCCGGCATTATTGGAATTTTTGGCAAGAACTTCTCCGGAAAAAGTTCAGTAATCGATGCGGCACTTTATACAATGTATAATACCACTTCGAAGAATGAGCGCAAAAATCTTAATATTATTAATCAGAATATGCAATGCGGCTCTGGTTATATTGAGATCGAAGTTGGCACAGATTTATATAAAATCGAAAGAACATCAGAAAAATATATTAAAAAACTAAAAGGCGAAGAGACTCTTGAAGCTAAGACAGATTTGAATTTTGAAAAGACAGATTTGATCACCGGGATGACCACCTCTTTAAACGGCACCACACGCAATCAGACGGACGCAAACATCCGCAAGCACTTCGGTACCGTTGACGATTTTTCAATGTCCTCATTAGCCTCACAGCACGGCGCATTTTCGTTTATCGATGAGGGCTCGACTAAGAGAAAAGAGATTATAGCCAAATTCTTAGATCTGGTTGTTTTCGAAAAGAAATTCAAGGCAGCAAAGGAAGACTTTGTTGGGTATAAAGCTTTAATTAAAAAGAATGAAAATAGAGAATTCGATGTAGAGATTGAAACTTCAAAAGCTCAGATTTCAGAAAGCAAAGGGCAGTCGGACACTAATCAGAAAAAGTGTAAAAACTTAGAAACCAAATTATCAGTTTTGATATCTGACATGTCATTACTACAGTCTCAGATCGATAGTCTGCCATCAGAGGTCATTAATATTAGTTATCTCCTACAGCGCAAAGAAAAAACACTAAAAAACATTTCTTTACTATCAGAATCGATTAGTAACGATTCTGTTATTATTAAGTCAAAAGAAGAAACTGTTATAAAATCTAAAAAGTTTTTAAGTGCTATTGACATAGACGATTTAATTAAGAAAAAGAAAATAGCCGACAGTCTCAAATTAACTGCGAAAATATTAAAGAAAGAGATGGAAGGTATTGACAAAAAGAAAAGTCTTCTTTCTAGTATTCCATGCGGAACTGATCATCCTACTTGTAGATTTATTAAAGATGCCCATATCTCGGTGCTGAACGCTCCATCAATTGAATTTCAATTGAAGAAAACCATCAAGGAATTCAAGAGTTTGAATTTGGACGAAGTTGATATAAGACTCAATCAATATAATAATATTAAAAAGCTGTACGAAACTCTACAGAAAGATGTGTCAAGTCTTAAAATAAAAGTTGAGAGAACCCACAATACAAAGATCAACAAGGAATTTGAGTTGAGAGAGAACGATCTTAAGATTGCAGAGTACAACGAAAATAAAGAAGTGATCGAAAACCTACAAGTTTTATTGTCAAGAAAAAATAAAGTGATTAAAGAGATCAAGAAAACAGAAGCAGAAAAACAAAAGTGCGAAACAAAAAATATATCTTTATATAAAAAGATTGGCTCTGCTGAACAGAAGTTGATCAATATCAGAAAGCAAAAAGAAGAACATCAGAATTTATTAACCGAATATTCAGCTTGCGATTTATTTTTGCGATGCATGCACCCAAACGGCATCGCATACGATATTATTAAAAAGCGCATTCCAGTTATTAACCAAGAGATTGCAAAGATCTTGGCAAATATTGTTGAGTTCGAAGTATTTTTTGAGAGCAATGGTAATAAGCTTGATATTTTTATCAAGCACCCACGACATGATCCACGACCGATTGAGATGGGTTCTGGGGCAGAAAAGACAATGGCAGCAATTGCAATTCGCTTGTCGCTTCTTAGTGTCTCATCGCTTCCAAAAGCAGATATTTTTATTCTAGATGAGCCGGGTACAGCATTAGATGAAGAAAATATGGAAGGCTTTATTCGGATATTGGAACTAATTAAAGTATATTTCAAAAATGTTTTGTTAATATCTCACTTGGATTCTTTAAAGGACTGCGTAGATATGCAAATTGTTATTGAAAAAAACAAAGGATTTGCGAGGATAAACCAATGAAAATTACAAAAAGTAAATTAAAGAAAATTATTAAAGAAGAAGTTGTGAATTTAATTTCTGAATCCAGCAATATTGCTGGGAATGCGGCTGAGGACTTTCACAAAGCTGTGAAAACAATTCAAGCCGCATTATCTGATTCCAATATTGGTGATGCAGCGGCTAACACTTATGATCCGCTGGGCGAGCCTGATTTTCAAACTTATAGCGATTCCCGCGAAAGACTTGAAGCGGATCGCAATTATCGAGCAGCGGTTCGCATGTTAATGCGTATGAATATTAAAACTTCTGATGGGGGTGGCGATGTAGTAAAAGTCGGCGTAGCTGACGACGCCGGGTATGGCCCAAGTTCAAGCGAAGTTTATATTACACTTAGCGACGACGATAATCTTATGATTGAAGATGATTATTTTGCATCTGGCTATAAAGTAGAAGAAGTAAATTATAAATAGGGCTAATAGATAGTGAATTATTCTTTCGATTATGACAATACGCTTATAAAATACAAATATATATACAGCCCTACAGGTGAAATCATAGACGTTGTTTATGATTCCCCTCATGATCAAAATATTAATATTGTTAGAGAACTGCATGAAAGCGGTCATAATATTTATATAATTACTTCTAGAATAAAACCAATATATGAGGGCTTTAGTTATGAATGGGATGAAAGCCCTTCTCCAGAAAAATTAGTCAAAGAACTATCTTTGCCGATAAAACAAATTATATATACAAACGGTCGTAAGAAAATAGAAAAACTTATACTATTTAATATACAAAAGCATTGGGACGACGATGAAGCCGAGTGCGAAGAAATAATGCGGTATAATCGTTTGTCTTATCCCAATTTTATTGATAAAAAAATAGAATATGTTTTGGTGCCAAAGCCGTTTGGAATTACAGTAATGCTTAGAGATAAATTTTTGAGGTTAACAAAAGAATGAAATTTAGTTTAAAAGAAATTAAAAGAATTATTTTAGAGGAAGTTGAGTCTGAAAGGTTAGAAGGATTAGCTATTAATGTTGAAACTATCGATAGCTATAACTACGGGAAAGATTCCGAATTTAATATCCAGTTATATCGCATTAATGCAGGAGGATCAAATGAAGTTATTGGTATGATTGATATGAGTGTAACGGATAACAAATGTATTTCTAAGACTTATCAAGTTGAAGGAATCGCGGTTGATAGTAAATTTCAAAGTCAAGGATATGGACTGGACTTATATAAGATCGGAATGTTTTATGTCAACTCGCTGGGTGCCGGATTAACTTCCGATCATATGATGGGTACTTTAGATAAAGCTTCAGAGTTTTGGAAAAAGCTGGAATTAAAAGGGAGTATAGCAGTCAAAAGAAGAACAGGCAAAGGAACAAAAGCCGATCCTCATGATACTTTTGATTATGATGGCGATATGACTCCAGATGATCCTAATGATGACTGCTACGAACCAATGGTTGGTGCAGCTTCAGATCACAGTTGGGAACTGATACCTGATGAATACAACAAGATGTCTCAGGTCGTTAAAAAATTACTTAGCAATCATAACCGATATCTATCACAATTAGATAAAGAAAGTCAGAAAAAGTCAATAAGTTATTTATCAAATCAAAGTGGCAAATTGTTTGGTAGAGAGTATTCTAAAGCTAGCGCAGCTAAAGATATTAATAAAATAAATATTGAGGATATGATTAAAGAAGAACTGCAAGTAATCTTAACAAATGAAGAAGCCGCAGAAATGTTTGGAAACGATATATTGGAACAGCTTGATCCCGATGGTGAGTTAGAAAGAGAAAAAGAAAAAATAAAACAAGCAGAGAAAGGCCGACTATCTTTTATGGATTGGATTAAAACAGTTGAAGTTGGCGGATTTCAAATAGGCGAAGATGATCCTAATCCATACGATGCATGGTATACTGGAATAAAACCAGAGGATTACAGAGAACAGTCTATCAAATAAAAAGAGGTAAATAATGATGGCAGCAGCAAAAGGAAAATTAGATAAATTAGTGGAGAAGGCTATTTCAAGAAAGTTTCTTGTTTGGCTTACTGCAACGGGCTTAATGTCTTACGGAATGATCGCGTCAGGTGACTGGGTTATTATTTCCGGACTTTATCTTGGTGGTCAATCAGTTATCGACGGTATTGTTAAAATGAAGAGCAGTATATAGGATGAAACTAACAAAGCCAATATTAAAACAAATCATAAGAGAGTCGTTAGAAGATGAAAATAATGACATGAAAACAAAACTATTTCAACTTTATTTTAATCCCGATTACCGCCAACAAGCGATTGAACTTGCAAATAGCATAGGCACACCTATCGACTATAACTTTTTTGTTGGTGTTAATTTAGCAGGGATGGATCTGTCAGGCACTGATCTGAAAAATATTAATTTATCCAGCGCTAATCTGAAAGGTGCTAATCTGAAAGGTGCTGGTCTGAGAAAAGCTAATCTGTCAGGCGCTGATCTGAAAGGTGCCAATCTATCATATACTGATTTATCAAGTGCTGATATGACAGGGGCCAATATGACCGATGCGAACTTAGAGAATGCTTATTTAGATTTTACGAACCTGTCAAATGCTAATTTGACAAATGCGATATTAAATGGTGCTCTCTTATATACTGCAAACACCAATAATACTAATATGACAAATGTTGCATATGACAAATATACATCTTTTATGACACCAAAGCTAAGAATGGAAGAGTCCAAATACTTAGATAAATATAGTGGCTATGCCGGAAGGCGACCGGATTTTAATCAAAGTTTATCTGATAATATGTCAGCTTTTAAGGACGCAGTAAAATTTATAAATAATATGGCTTTATATTATGGGGCAATCGAAGATGATATAATTAAAACGAACCCATCAGATATAGCACATAGGTATTATAATACAAGAATAATTCCGGATGAATGGGTTAGAGGGAATAGTTCTGATCCTGAAATAAAAGACGGGGGTTCATGGCGAAAACTATCCGAATTTGAATTGAAGGATTGGGTAAGATTTAAAAAGTGGAAGCCGGTCGAATTAGATCGCGGTTATGGTAGAAATGTTAAACCCATACAAAAGGTTTGAGCCTTGATTCAAATATTTAATATTTTTAAAAAGCATTGGAAAGAGATTCTTTTATCTTTACTTCTGATGTTTCTTATGTTAAAATCTAAACATGATATCAATCAGATGCGCGATAGTCACGACGCTGCTGAACAAGCAATGATGCAGCAGATAGAGGGTCTTAAACAAATTCACGCAGATGAAATAGCAGAGCGAGAAAAAGCTCTACAAGAATATAAAGAGAGAGTTATTGAAATAGAAGAAAGATATATAAACGCGCAAGATGAAATAGAAAAGCTTTCACAAGAAGAAAGACAAGAATTTGTAAGAGACTTTTCTCTGAACAAACAAAATTTGATTGATGCTATAACCCAACGTTACGGATTTACATATGTACCTTAGTTTATTAATGACATTAGCTAATGCAGGAGAGACAAAATTCACTTTTCTTAGCGCTAATGAGCCAGCCCCTTTTGAGGGCACTTTATTCGACCCAGAAGCAACAGCAGAATTAATTGTTGCTCCAAAAGAAGTACAGTTAAACTGCGACTTAGAAATAGAATATAGAATTGATTTATTACAAACAGAACATCAGTTAACAATCCAAAATATGAACTCTAGATACAGCGCGCTTAATGTGGAGTATCAACAGGCAATTGAAGCAAAGAATTTACAAATAGAGAATTTAGAAACAGTTATTTCTTCCAATTCCGGTGTCAGCAAGTGGGTTTGGTTTACTGGAGGACTAATCGCCGGTACTGCCGCATCTTATTCAGCATACAGAGCTTTCAATGTCAATTAAAAATCCTGATAGAGTTGCTGCTATAGAACAAGCAATATCAAAGAAGTACGGTGAAGAGGCTATTCAAAACCCAAAAGCCAATTGGACAGAAGAAAAAGAAAAAGAATATCTCGAACAAATGAGCGAGATGTATAAGAAAATTAAACATAACGAGATTTCTGATGAGAAAATAGACATTAATGGCATAAAGGTATCCAAAAAACTATTTAATAGGGAATCTATGTCACACTGTCCGGTTTGTGGTAGTGTACCAAAGAGAACTTTTGATGATGTTTGTCTGATTAAATTTAATTGTTGCGGGCAATGCTACATAAAATATGTTGAGGGACGAGAAGAAAGATGGTCAAAAGGTTGGCGACCTAATATTTAAATTAAGGAAAATAAATTAAACAATGAAAGTCTCACAAGCAAGATTAAAGAATATAAATAAGGAATAACAAAATGGCAACAGTTTACGAAATCGTTCAAGGACTATCACAAGCGGCAGCGAACGCTTATGATGGTGCATTAGACGAAAAAGGCGAGCCCTTGCTGGCTGGACTTAAAAGAGAAGAAGGTGATCCGATTCTAGATAAAAGAGTCATGGACGGCTTTGGTGTTCGCTTTTATGGAAATATGATGTGCCTATCATATCATTCAGAAGTTATGCTTAAAGAAGTTTATGCTAGCGGCTTCGAAGAAGACATTGAAAGACAGTTGGCAGAAATTGTAAAGTTCCTTAAAAAAGAATATTCTAAAATAACCGGCAACTCCGTAGCTCTCACTAAAGAAGGCGAGGTTGATATTCTTGTTGAGAACTCTACTAGAGTGCGTTCATGGGTCACAGCTAAGATGCATTATAAAGTTGGCGGATTAAATGAAGAAATGAATATTGATGGTGGTTCAAAGGCTCCGGATGAATATTGGAAATCATTTTTAAGCCAAGGTGGCTGGAATGGTAAGGGTGGAAAGCGCCCACAAAACGATACCCGCAAAAAAGAAACTAAAAAATGAAAGTGTCAAAAACTAGACTTAAGGAACGACTATTTAAAACAGACACAGAGAATGAATGACTTTCAAGCTAGACAGAAAACAACGAGTAAGAGAAATATTAAAATGCGGGAAGGATCCGTCTTATTTTCTTAAGACATATGCGCGCATTTCTCACCCGTTGCACGGTCTAGTACCTTTTAATACTTATCCGTTTCAAGATGATTTATTAAAAGATTTTAACGATTATCGTTTCAACATTATTTTAAAAGCGCGGCAGTTAGGTATTTCTACCATTACTGCCGGATATGTTGTTTGGATGCTGCTTTTCCATCGCGATAAAAATGTCTTGGTTATGGCAACTAAATTTTCTACAGCAGGAAACTTGGTTAATAAAGTTAAGAAGATTATGAAAAATCTTCCAGACTGGTTACGCATTGCTACTATCGATATAGATAACAGAACATCGTTTGTGCTGTCAAATGGTTCTCAAATTAAAGCCTCTTCGACTTCAGGTGATGCTGGTCGTTCAGAGGCTCTTTCTCTTTTGGTTCTTGATGAGGCAGCGCACATTGAGGGGTTAGAAGAACTGTGGACCGGCTTGTACCCTACGCTATCTACAGGTGGTCGCTGTATTGCTCTTTCCACGCCCAATGGTGTAGGTAACTGGTTTCATAAAACTTGCACAGATGCAGAGGCTGGCTCAAACAATTTTAAGCTTACAAACCTCCCATGGGACGTGCATCCGGATAGGGACCAAATTTGGTTCGACAAAGAGACAAAGAATATGTCTAGGCGACAGATCGCACAAGAGTTGGAATGTAATTTCAATACATCCGGCGAGACTGTTATTGATGGTGATGATATCGAATATTTATTATCTTTAGTGAAGGAGCCAAAATATAGAACCGGTTTTGATAGAAATTTTTGGATTTGGGAAGAGTATGATCCTACTTGTAATTATTTAATGGTTGCTGACGTTGCTAGAGGCGACGGGGAAGACTTTTCCACATTTCATATTATTGAATTAGAAACGCTATCAGCAATTGCTGAATATCAAGGAAAACCAAATCCAGATATGTTTGCATCGATGCTTAACCAGACCGGCAGAGAGTTCGGGGGTTGTATGTTGGTTGTTGAAAATAATAATATTGGCTATACTGTATTAGATAAATTAATCGAATATCAGTATCCAAACTTATATTATTCAGTTAAATCAACACACGAATATATCAATCAGCATCAAGCAGAAGTGATTAACAGTTCAGTAGCCGGTTTTTCGACTAGCATGAAGACTAGACCGCTTATTATAGCAAAAATGGAAGAGTTTATAAGAAATAAACTAATTAAAATATATTCTTCTAGAACCATTAATGAAATGAGGACTTTTATTTGGAAGAATGGGAAACCACAAGCAATGAGATCCTACCATGATGATTTAATTATGGCTTTAGCAATTGCTTGCTGGGTTAGAGATACAGCATTGCAGACAAATGCGAGAGATTTAAATTATCAAAAAGCTTTTGCGCAGTCAATTATAATCTCTAAGACATCTTTTAATACTAAAATTAAAGGACAAGTGGGCTATAAAAATGATAACATATTTGATAAAATGAAAGAAGCAGAAAATTTATATAATCAATATAAATGGATCATAAAGTGAGATTAATAAATGGCTAAAAAGAGAACAACGGGTAGGAACCCAAACAATCCCCAATCAGATTTATTTAAGGCGTTAACTAGATTATTTTCTGGGCCGATAATTAATTATCGTTCACAGTCTGGAAGAAAAATACGCAGACAGCATCTAGACAAATATAGTTCAAGATTCAAAAGCGCATCCGGACAACAGTTTAAAAAGTCTTTATATAACCCACTAGATGTTGTTGCCACTGACGCAATTGCCAACCAGAGAAGAACTGAAAGATATATAGATTTTGATCAAATGGAATATACCCCAGAGATTGCTAGCACTCTTGATATATATGCTGATGAGATGACTACTTATTCCGATTTGCGCCCAATGTTAAATATTAAGTGCCCGAATGAAGAAATTCGTGCTGTACTACAAATATTATTCGATCAAGTTTTAAATTTACAATATAATCTTTTTGGGTGGAGTCGTACAATGTGCAAGTACGGTGACTTCTTTTTATATCTAGATATCGATGATAAATACGGAATAAAGTCTGTTATTGCACTGCCCTCCCAAGAGGTAGAAAGGTTAGAAGGTCAAGACTCCACCAACCCAAACTACGTACAATATCAGTGGAACTCTGGAGGAATGACATTTGAAAACTGGCAGATAAGCCATTTTCGTATTTTAGGAAACGATAAGCAGATGCCATATGGTACCAGTGTTCTAGAACCGTCTAGACGCATCTGGAGGCAGCTTACTTTGATGGAAGACGCAATGATGGCGTATCGCGTTGTCCGCTCTTCAGAGCGCAGAGTATTTAAAATTGATGTTGGTGCAATCCCGTCAGCAGATGTTGAACAATATATGGAAAAGATTGTTACACAGCTAAAAAGACATTCTGTTGTCGATCCTAGCACTGGTCGTGTTGATTTGCGTTATAATCCGATGAGTATTGAAGAAGATTATTATATTCCTGTTCGTGCTGGATCGGTTACTGATATCCAATCTCTGGCAGGTGCTCAGAACATTACTGCAATCGATGATATTAAATATCTTCGGGATAAACTATTTTCAGCACTTAAAGTGCCGCAGTCTTATTTGACCATGGGAGAAGGTGCCTCTGAGGATAAAAGCACTTTAGCTATGAAAGATATCCGATTTGCACGAACTATTCAGCGGTTGCAGCGAGTAATTATTGCTGAGTTGACAAAAGTTGGCATTATTCATCTTTATACTTTAGGATTTCGTGGTGATGATTTGCTGAGTTTCGACTTGTCTCTCAATAATCCTTCAAAAATAGCAGAACTTCAAGAGTTGGAACACTGGAAGACTAAATTTGATATTGCCGCCTCTGCAACTGAAGGATACTTTTCTAGACGATGGGTTTCCGAAAGAGTCTTTGGGATGTCCCATGAAGAGTTTATTCGAAATCAACGAGAAATGTATTATGATCGTGAGCATGATACTAAGCTACAGCAAGTTGCAGAAGCATCGATAGCATCGGAAGCCGGAGGATTAGGCGGAATGGACATGGGTAGTGACATGGGAGATCTAGATCTAGGAGGTCCGGAGGAAATGGACGCAATTGACGCTGGCGGCGAAGCTGCCGATGCATTAGGTGGTGGTGATGAAGGTGGTGGAGGCGATGATTCTGCGCTATTGGCGGTACCACCGGGTTCTCGCAACTCTCCTCGTTTAACTCCCGGCGCTAAAGGCAAAGTCTATTATCCGAAGCGAGATGATAGACGCAATGCCGGTGCGCGAAAGCGCCACAATTCAAGCAAATGGGGACAGCAAATTGCCAGTTCCACAACTAGAAACATTCTTCCCGGTAGTGAAATAACAGGCTTAGCAGCTTCTATTGGAGCCAACGTTGGTATTTATCAAGAAGATATAACTAGTTATGATAAAGCGGAGCAAAAGGAAGAAAAGAAGCTTTTCGAGATAAATTCTTCCATTAAGGAACTAATAAGTGGACTCAGCAAAAAAAGCAATACTTTATTGGAGCAAATAGATGGTGAAGAAGAATAAACATAATAAAAAGAGAAACACGGCATTTGTATACGAGGCTCTTATAAGAGAGGCGACAGTAGCGATAGTCAAACAAGATACTCAAAGAAAAGAAAAAGTTTTTTCAATTATCAAAAAGCACTTTAATTCAGAAAGTTTGCTCTATAAAGATCTGGAATGTTACCGCTCTCTTTATGAGAATACAGTCTCCTCAGAAGATATTGCTAATAAAATTTTAATAGAAGTTAAGGCTCAAAAAAAGTTAATTGACCCGGACAGTTTATTTAAGAAACAAACAGACCTAATTCATGACATTAATAAAGAATTAACATCGGAGACATTTAATAACTTTGTGCCAAACTATCGTTGTTTGGCGACAATACAACAGATTCTTTCAGTAAAATCTTCTCCGCGTTCTAAGGTAATGCTAGAAGGGGATATAATAAAAAATATGATAGTAGTCTCTGAGATCAGAAAAGATATGCCAACTATAGATGCTTTAACATATCGAAAGTTTGCTAGTAAATTTAATAAAAAATATGATAGTGATTTGATATCAGAACAAAAAGAACTGTTGACTCATTACGTCACTTCTTTCTCCGACAACTCTCTTCAACTTAAGATATATTTAAATAATGAGATTAAAAGACTAAAAAGCAAAATGCAAGAAGCTATAACTATACCCTTCATTAAAGAAGATGAGGAAATGGTAAAGAAAGTGGAACAAGTAGTCAATAGACTAAATAGCTTTTCTAAAGAAACCGTTAATGAACATGTCCTCTTGACAATATTAAAAAGTCAAGCGTTAGTTCAGGAGATTTATAATGCCGATAACAATTAGGGTCGGAAACAAGGCTAATAGGAAATTGGTTACCTTAGAGATGGATGTCCGCAAAAGTTTAAGTGGTGATCTTATGATTTTTGATCATGGAGATATCGATATAGTTTTATCTACCTCGAACAACAAAATTATTGTTTTTCCTAAAGAAGTATTGAATGATTATGTATACGGCGCACAAAATAGATTGTTCACTTTCTTAAAGAAAAGAGGGGTTGTTATACCAGAGTCGATTAGAGCCGGCTCATTTTACGGATCATTCGAGGCAACAATGCAAACCCCAATCAATGAGCAAACTAGTGCAGCAAAAATAACGTTAGTAAATATATCAGAGTTCATTAATGATGAGCGTCCATACTTCGAAGCTATGGAGACATATATTGCTGATGTGGAATCAGATTATACTGATCCGGATAAAGAAAAGTCAACAGAACTAGGCGATGTTCCACAATCCTCTGAAAAGGGCTCAATGAGATATATTAGAGATGCATCAGCGCATTATCTCTATACAATGTAGAAGGTTTAAATTATGTCTAAAGAAATGAAATTAATAATGGAACGTTGGGGTAAGTTCAAACTACAAGAAAAGATTGAGCTTGAAACTGTGGGCCAGTTTAAAATTTTCATGAAACAGCATCGCGCAGCAGAAGCTGGAAAAGAAGCCGGCAAATTTGCAGTGGACACCATTTTGGGTGCATTGCCAGGGATAGGAAACGTATATACTGTTTTAAAGGGAACAAAGACCGCAGTTGATTCACTAAATAAAATATACGGCGCTAATGATAAAATAAAAAGTAACACTGGGTTAGATGCTTTAAACGTTGATGATAATGTCTCTAAAATTGTTGATGACCCAATTGAAATTAAGTTTTTAAATTATTATGCTAATTTAATTAATGATATGGGTGATGATGAGCCATTGCCAAACGCCACAACAGAACTACAAAGTTTTTTGGCTGCGTCATTTGAAGACAACACAGTAAAGAAATGAGCTTGATATTTTTTATTCTGGTTGCATATGGCCTAACGCAAATATTGGTATATTCAGATATGCCAATGCTAAAAAAATTACGACCATCAAAAGAATCTTATAGCGGCTATGGTAAGGTTTTTCATTGTCCGATGTGTTGTGGCTTTCATGTTGGCTGGTTTTTAGTGTTGCTTTCTCCATGGACAGAACTATTTAACTGTGATATGACATTTACCAATATGTTTCTTTTTGGGTGTTTATCATCTGGAACGTCTTATATTTTAAATATGGTATTTGGAGATTCTGGAATTCAGTTCTCTCAAAGCACACAAGCTATAAAACCAAAACTATTAAGTGAAGACAAAAAATGAAAATATCTAAACAAAGACTATTACAAATTATCAAAGAAGAAGTAGAAGGTTCTACCAAGTTGAAAAATAAAACTGTTTCTGCTACCGCCATGAAAGCCGCTGATCTAGAGCGAGCTAAGCGAACTGGCGACGAGACAACTTCTCAAGAAACCGGAATTATTAATCAGATAGAGGATTTTTTAGCTAAATTGGCAGCAACTCCCGGTGTAGATTTGATGCAAAAGAGATCCGTATTAGAAAGAATTTTAAAGTTACTCCAACAGAATGTTGCCGGTAATGTGAAAGGAGAACAAAATGCATAGATGGATGCTACAACCTGTACGTCGCTGCAAAAGTGGCTGCTGACTCGCGCCGGTAGCGCCGGCATATTAATAAAGGTACAATAATGAGTAAAAAATTATTAAGAGAATTTTATGCGCTATGTGAAGGCGGTGTCTGCAAAGATTTGCTCACAGAAGCTGAAAAAAGATTTATTGCAGACGGTGGAATGATCCTTTCTGGTATCATGCAAAAGTCTGACACACAGAACGGTAACGGTCGCGTTTATCCACACAAAATTCTACAAAGAGAAATGAAAAACTATCAGAAACTAGTTAAAGATAAGAGAGCACTAGGAGAACTGGATCACCCCGAAGATTCAGTTATTAACTTAAAAAACGCCTCTCATATGATAACTGAGGTTTGGTGGGATGGAAAGAATGTTATGGGTAAGGCGAAAATCCTTGAAACTCCGTCTGGTAAGATTCTTCGTTCTCTTGTTGATAGTGGTGTTACTCTTGGGATATCCTCTAGAGGAATGGGTTCGGTCAATGAATCAAACGGACAAACTGTAGTTGAAGACGATTTTCAGTTGATTTGCTTTGACTTCGTTTCAGAGCCATCGACTCCTGGTGCTTTTATGATGAAAGAAGCTAAAGATTATAATAATAAAGTTTTTACAAAAGCAGATAGAGTTAATAGATTGTTAAATGAGGTATTAGATGAATAAGAATGATTTAAAAAAAATGCTTAAGCCTCTTATCAAAGAGTGTGTTAAAGAGATGATCATAGAAGAAGGTCTTCTTACAAACATCGTATCAGAGGTTGCAGCCGGCATGCAAGGCAATCTTGTAACTGAAACCAGACAACCCCAAAGAAAGCGTGAGCATATTGTTGACGAGAATAAAAATATAAAAAGAAAATCAGACAAAGCTCGTAAAAAAATTAATGAGCACCGTCGTCGTTTGATGGATTCTATCGGCAAAGATGCTTACGGTGGTGTTGATTTATTCGAGGGAACTGAACCAATCAGACCTCAAACAGCAACTCCTGCTGGATCGGTAGATATGGGAGATCCTAATGACTCCGGAGTTAATATTGACTCACTATTAGGAAATGCAAAAAGTATTTGGAAGGCAATCAAATGAGTAAGAAATATTCGAACGTAACAGTAAAGGCTAAACATTGCGGAAATAATGTAGAAAGAATGATCCGACGTTTTATTAAGAAAACGAAAAAGGAAAAGATTCTTGAGGAAGTAAGAGAACGGAGATATTATAAAAAGCCCTCAGAGGTTCGTCGCGACAAGATACGTAAGTCAGACCGTTTAAAGGCTAGAGAGGCAAGAAAAGAACAAGCTGCGGTAGAAAAGCGCAGAAGAAATAATAAGTAACTATTTAGGTTATAAGAGGAGAATATAGATGGCTACATACAAAGCAAATAGTTGGGGAAGAACCAGAGGTCCAAAAAATCTTGCCGGCGCAAACGGGGCTGCTGTCAGCGTATATGCGAACACCAACGATCTAGTCGGGATAACAGCATCTACAGTCGGCTACTTGACTGAAAATCAAAGATATCTTCATGTTTTAGTCGAGGATGCCACCACATCCGATGATCCTGTTGCTGTGACTATTTTTGGCTACTGTCACGCATTTCAGCGCTGGTTTGAAATACCGGAGTCTGAGGCTGGAGGAGAAGGACAAAATACTGCAAATGCCGCAGCTTCAATTGACATTGGTAATATTACGCGCACCCCAGCAAACCAAGTCCCAAGCGATAGAGAATACCGACGCTACGAGATAGCAGGAATAGATAGGGTAGCATTTGTTAACGGAACCCCGACACATGTTAACGTTTTTGCCGCATGCAGCACTTTTTAAAAGGAAATAGTTAATGGCTAATTTTAACTGGACATTTGTTAACGTCGATGGAGTAGTAAATGTTAGCGCTATTTCAGCGTCTTCTTATATTTCTGCTTCTACGATATATGCTACGACGATTACTGCTAGCAATTTTGTTACTGTAAATAAGCTTAGTATTGACGTAAGCGGCTCGACTAGTTTTGGTGATAGTAACGATGATACACATATTCGCACCGGTAGCCTCTCGGTATATAGAACGGCTAATGCGGCTACACTACCGGCTGAATTATTAAAGCTGGAGATTGGCGACGAAGGTGCCGATATGAATATTGGGTCTGGGCCAGGAATTGACTTCTTTGTTGGGGAAACTGGTGGATCTGACTATGCTGGGACAATAGCCGTCGTTAGAGAGCAGGCTGCTGATGCAAACACTGATTCTGCTATGGTTTTTCATACTACTACAGATGATCAGGTAAAGGCCAATGACCGCGAAAAGATGAGAATTACCAGCGCCGGCAAGGTCGGTATCGGTACCACTAATCCAGCTAAAACACTTACAGTGGTCGGTGAAGTATCTGCTTCCGCTACTATTACTGGATCCGCTTTCGAGACAGCCACGACTGTTATTAACAGCACACACATTTCTAGTTCATTAACTATTTCCGGCGCAGCATTCTTTGGAAATGGTGCTCAATTAACCGGAATGTCGCCAATAACTAGTTATAATACAGTTGGCGACAATCGTGTAATAACATCAGTCAATTCTAATACAATTGCCGGGGAAGCTAATTTAACCTTTGATGGCAGCAAACTTTCTGCTGTTGGTCAAATATCAGCTTCTTTGGGGGTTACTGGATCTTCTTTAGAGACAGCCACTACAGTTATTAACAGCACTCACATATCAAGTTCTTTAAACATATCTGGTGCAAACTTTTATGGAAATGGTACACAGTTAACTGGAATGTCACCAATAACCAGCTATAATACAGTTGGTGATAATCGTATTTTAACTTCTGTTGATGCT
>TARA_R110000851_G_scaffold292317_3_pt1 | contig 18366 bp, 38 predicted proteins | sample TARA_R110000851 | Tara Oceans TARA_R110000851 (sample SAMEA4397627) | marine metagenome | biome: Polar Biome; feature: [DCM] deep chlorophyll maximum layer (ENVO:01000326); material: water (ENVO:00002006), including particulate matter (ENVO:01000060) such as... | depth 17 m
TCCTTGTCTGATCTTCTCCGTGGCTTATAATCATATCTATTACTATTCCATCTTCCTGTGTTTACAATAGTAGGCTTCATACTTTTCTTCATAAGGCTCCCGTCTCAGGGGGTTTTTCTAATAATCTGTAAGGTTATACTCCAGTATACCAGAAATCCTAATTGTTATTTATCATTTAGTAATCCTGTCTCAGTACCTTCAGGCACACTTCTATCTAGTGTGAAGGGGGTATGTCCGTGTCTGAAAACCTCTACTTTGTTAACTATATTAGACATATACGGTAGATCCAGCTGCCCAACCACTGAACGTTCTACTTTGAAGTCGGGGTCTGATCTAGCCTCATGCTTGAGTGGAAGCCGTTCCAGTTCATCTTTTGAATATCCTTTAACAACTCTTTTCTTGCCAAAGAAAGTACCGTATTTGAATTTAGACGGATAAGTATGCCAGTCGACCCCCTTTTCCGAGAGCATTTCAAGGAGCTTGGCCTGGTCTTCTCCGTGACATTGAATATGACTGAATCGTGTACGAGCAAGCGATTGAATGCTATTTCTTTTGGCATCCTGCTGTCTCCATATTAAAGCATTATATGCTTCCATCAAGGTAGGGGTTTGGTAAACACGGCAATCAAACATAGGGAACTTCCCAGCATGAGCGCCAGGCATAAAACTTCCAGCATAATCATTAAAATAGATTGTGCATGCAGAGGCAAGTATGGATACCATTTTCTGGATTTTACCGTTAAAGAAGGGTTGAGATTTATTTGAATCATTCATAAATACCAGAGTAATCTCATCTGACTGTGTATACCCTATGTCAGCTCCAGTATGTTCTATTAACTTCTTAGTAGTAGCTTGCATAGTACTAGTCATGCGTGCATCAAAAGGTCTATCGAATCTCTTCGTGTACGTGCTAAAACTTCTACCATCTAATCTTGCTACAATAGGCAGTAAAGGCATGAACATACGAAAGGCTTCCTTTCCCTCGTATAGCTTCATCCGATCACCTAGAGAGGTCTTGTCCATTATTCCTTCTTTCTATCAAGATGTTCCAAATACTACATATACGCCAGGGATATCTACTAATTTCTTAAGGGAAGGTAGTAGAGCATCTATTCTGCGCTGAACTATTACCTTTTGAGCATGAGAAGGGCATTTACTAACGTCGGACATAGGAAGCTCTCCCATAGCATCAAAGCTAGTAAGAACAACTCCCACCCATCCTTGACGTTTAGGACTGCTCCCATCATACGTAGTAGTAAAACCACATTCTCTGTCATTGCTATCATGCCAACCTGAATCAGACTTCCCTTCAAGCCTTGATAGTTCTTTGTCTATCTCCTCTGTAAGAGGAAATCCATAAATAACATAACCAATAGAGTACACTTAACATTCCTTTTCTTTAGGAGCCAACTCCTCTATAGGACTTACGCTAGTTTCTTTTTCCCAGTACTTAGAATAGTAAGTAATGCTAAAGATTAGAAAATAGAAAACACAGATCTTCTTACAGACAAATCCATACTCATCCCATTCCTGATTCTTTGTCCCACTTAAGGGGTATCTAGTGATACCTAATCCAAAAAAATAGCCCACGCTAAAATCAAAGAGTGAGCTATATACACAGGTAAGATTTTTTCCAGGAGTATCATCATAGTATAAAATCATGGGTTTTTTTCTTTTCTCAAATTAGTTAACTCCTGATTCGCAACCACAGTTACTACAGGTAAACTGGTACTCAGGGTAATCTTTCTCTAGGATACTGTCACTATGGTTCACACAGATGACTAATACCTCTTGTTCCACCCTATCAAAGTGCAAACCTATATCTTCCAAAGGGGTCTCGCACCCTTCCACTTCACATTTGTCAGTGTCTTTTAGCGTACGCATAAGGTGAGTCCTTTTCTGTCTAAGAGAGTGATTTTAAGTTTCATTTTGGTCACAAGAACTCCTTTTAGATCTGTAATCAGCAATCGCTGCCTTGATGGCATCCTCGGCAAGAACAGAACAATGCACCTTAACTGGAGGTAAAGACAGTTCTTCGACGATCTCGGTGTTTTTGATTTGCAAAGCCTCTTCGATAGTCTTGCCTTTGACCCATTCTGTGGCCAAAGATGACGAAGCAATCGCAGAGCCGCATCCGAAGGTCTTAAACTTCGCCTCTTCAATGATACCTCCCCGCACTTTAAGCTGCAATTTCATCACATCACCGCACTCCGGTGCGCCAACGACACCCGTTCCAACGTCAACGTCTTTTTTATCCAAAGAGCCAACGTTACGAGGATTGTTGAAATGGTCTAAGACCTTATCACTATACGCCATTTTCTTTACCTTCTTTATCGTAGTTCATATCTAGGAGGCTCGGTCCACCCCAGCAGCATAGTTTAGATAAATGATCGCCGTCACAGTAACGACACAAATCAACCACATAAGGCTCGTTGGCGGGTTTATAGCCACTACCAATAATAGCAGCGTTAATAAAATGTATCCCGTGGTCAGTTACTTCTCCGTGTCCAACGTGAATATGCCCACTTACATGTAATTTTGGTTTAACGAGCAATAACCTAGGCGTCAAGTCATGACAGCCTACGTGATTTTTACCGCATTGGTCCAAATATCCTCCTGCAGGTGTGTGAGTTAAGACGATATCTGTATCTAAAGGTATATCTTCCCATTTTTTAGCTAGAGCGGGTCCTCGTGGCAAGTTAAATGCCCAATCATGAAAATATGGTTGCCAAGGAGAGCCAAAAATCTTGATTTTTCTCCCACGAATATTGAGCTCGATGCTTTCATGCTCTAGATAATGTAAACTCGGGCAGTTAAGACTCTGCATAAACTCTAACATCGCCTCTTTGTTGTTCTGAAACCCGAAGTCGTGATTTCCGGCTACGAAAACCTTGTGTTTATGGGGCAATCGGGACAAAATAACAATTTGTTCAGCTAATATATGAGGCGTTCTAGTACTAAAACTCATAGACAAGTCTCCCGCGTGGAGTAGAAGGTCTCCTTCGGGAATTTCTATATCCTGTAGTTGATTATGTGTATCACTTATGCATACTACTCTCATGCTAATCCTTCTGAGTATTTTAACGCTTCTTCGTCTGTCGTATTTTTAGCCCCGGTAACTTGAGTATGCTTACTCCCATTGAGTTTCACATGTAAATGGAGGCGCGGGGAATTGCACCCCGGTCCTGGACTACTGTATGATTGGTCTCTACGTGTGTAGTCTTTATTTTTTGTGTGTCTGCGATTACTTCGAAAAGACAAACGAGTGTAACCAGCATAACCCTCTCATTCCTGAAAAGCTGACAGAGGGTCTAGGCTTTCCGAGACTTGTTTTATTTTCGATCTATCTAAACGCCACAAGCGGGGCTTTCAGTAGATCGTCTGGCCTATTCAGGCAGCTACGAGAGCGTCAGAGTTTGCCCATGAGGCAGCAAATTCATCAGCAGTCATAGCGACAGATACGTCATTGTCTGTTTTGACAATTAAAGTTTTGTAGCTTTTTTACATGGCCTGCTACCCCATGACACGCAACGTTCTCCACCTGGTAACCAGTCGAAACTAAGTCGCCCCCGTGTGATCTTTTTTTGATGAGATGATCAACTCATTAGCTGCCAAAGCTACTAGCCTCCTCGGAATCGAACCAAGAACCTTCCTCTATTAGAATGAGGCGCTCTTAGCCAAAGAGCTTGAGACCTATACTAATATTAAGAGATTTTATTAAAAACATAGTCCTGAAACCATCCTTTTATAAACTTTCTATCATCAATCGTATCGGCTATCACCAACATAGACAGAAAAACCTTCCTATCCTGTTTGATATTTTTGCCAAGTTTATACTTTTTCCAAGCATGCTTATGTATATATTTTCGGGAGTTAGCCATAACAAAACCCTGTTTATTAGTTTTTACAACAGTCCACAACGGTAGACGTACTTTACACCACTGAAGGATCATCCTTCTACGGACAGCCTGTATGCAATAAGGTAAGTTTTCTGGAGAATCCCAATATATCTTCCAGGGAATATCATCCAGCTCTAACATATGTAATGAAGATTTCATGCAAAGAGTCCTGACTGTGGTCTTGGTAAACGAGCTGAGCTTGTTAAAGCGAATAAACGTTTCCCGTAGACCTTTGTCAAAGTTCAATCTAGGAGTAACTGCTAGGAAGTACAAATCTTTTATTCATGGATATAAGATACGGATGTATTTTTTCTTAGACGTGGCGATCATTCTTAGAATGTCGACATAAGTCGAGAAAAATACTTTCCGTAAGATTACAATTCAGAATTTAATTCCGATAAATACAATAAAAGTACACTTTCACGGAGAGTATAGATTTAAACCAGAGGCCTCTGCCTATTGGTTCGAATCTATAGGATTACAATTCAAGAGTGTCTCTTGATAGCTACAAAGCGCTAATTCATGGAGAGGAAAGTCATCATCCGGGTCCCCGGAGACTTCGACCTTCTTTTTCATCTTTCGGATGAGAGATGCAATCTAGATGTAGAGTCTAGAATTTACAATTAAAGCTTTAATTAAGTAGCCCTTCAAGCCCGGGAGGATAGTATAGTAATTCTACTGCCACCAGGCAAATAGTTTTAGCATTAAGGGGCTAAGTTCTGCTTAACAGAACGATGTACAAGGGCTTCGCGACATTAGAATCTGTCAAGATTAGTAACTACGACGGATGCGGACACACCCAGATAAGGCTGATCCTAGCGTAGCTAATAGGTACAATTTGTCTGTAGAAGACAAGTGATACACAGAGTTCTGTTTAATTACTATATGTCTGCAATTTTATAGTCCAGTTGTCGTATCTCGACCAAGACTTAGAATCATCACTTTCCATATAGAGAGTGTTTCCTATTATAACCAGAGTTGGCATGTCTTCTTCTCCTGGGAGAGCATGTAAACTCTTAGCCGAGACGATTCTTCGGTTATTTTGATAACTTTTATGTAGCTTACCCTGGCGCTCCAGGATATACATACATTCGCTAACAAGTAGACTATCTTTCTTAAGCTTCTTTCCCAACTTAAGCAAGAGAGTAGCATCCCAATAAACAGGGTCAGCCATATTAGCCAACTCTACACATACCTGTTCTCCTAAGTTAGGAGTATGTTTCCTGAGATAAAATGTGTCAAAAAATACAGCTACACCTAATAAACCAAATAAAACTATATACGAAAAAAGAAGTTCAAACATATCTAGCCTCTACCTAATATATTTACCAAATTACGAACAGAGACTTTAAATTGAAGTTCCTTTTCTGAGTAGTCTTGAAGCAGATCAGCTTCCATTTCGTACTCAGGATCTAGCTCAGGATCATGAAACTTCTCTGACCCGTCTTGTAGGAATTGCACATAGTGGATGAGCTCATGCTTTACGTGCGCCCGAGCCATGCCTTTTTTATAGAAGACAACATAAGGACGGCCTTCTGTATTGACAGCGAAGTAAGCTAATAAGTCAATTCCTTCGTCATACCCATAATCTTTGTTTTGTACAACAATAATTCTAAGTTTTGGAAGTTCTAAGTATGCACATAAATTATTAATATACTCACGTAAAGTGTGCTTCTTTAGGAAAGTATGACTAGCCTGCTGGAAGTACTTCTCCAGTTTTTTGGCATAATCTGCGTCGAGCATGTTCAGCGCCACATCCAGGAGCAGGACAGAACCATAACTCCAGTCTATTATTCCATTTATAAGGTATCAGTCTTCCAAAGCGTGTACAATCACAAGGTGCTTCAGTGAGCAGTCCTTGTCTAATTAGTGTATCACGAAGCTTCTGATTTACCTTTATCTTGCGTGGATTTCTTTTTCTCAAAGTTTTTCCATATTTTCTCAAGGGGATTTTTCGACTTGTAAAAATAGAATTTTAAATGTAAATCACAATAATTCCCTCTACTTCTTCGTTCAATCTTGCATACTTTGCATTTCATCGAGCTTTTTCCTTAAAGTAGAGTTCTCAACTATAACATCTGTTAATATATCGTTAACAAATTCTAACAGCTCTTCTTCGAGCTCCTCTTCACATTCTTCCCGAATGAAGTCACAATAATCAATGAATACCTTAACACGGCGTTCTATCTCTATAATATTAATAACTACCTCCAATAAAATTTAGTCCCATCTATAAGTTCTAAATATAATATCCCATAGTGGATATGTCACACACCAATTAGCATTAGGGTAAGCAGAATGATGCGTAAAATGCCAAGGTATCCACTTCAACATCCAGTCCGAATCCAGGTGAGCTTTAGTATGTATGCACCAATAGAGTACACAACCTAGCATAGCACCGAAAAAGAACCATGTTGAAAAATATAACAGCCACGTATGACCTAAGGAAAGTAAAAATAAATAAAAAGCTTCATGCAGGGAGGGAGAATCTTGCATATTATTTCTAGAGCAAGCAGCATGATGTTCTATATGAAAATGAAATTTACTGTACTTGTCTTTACCCCACCTATGAAGTATATGTTTGTGCATAATCCACTCTAATAAATTAGCGTAGATAAGGCCTAGTAATACCATTATAATATAAGTAACCTCCGTAAAACTCACCCGGAAGGGCTCGAACCTTCAACCTCATGGTTAACAGCCATGCGCTCTACCAGTTGAGCTACAAGTGATCGCGGTCTCAGAAAGGAAACCGATTTTTTAAATCTTCTAACTTAGTGATTTCTTCATCTATACGGTCAGTAAACTCACGTTTAGTTTCTAACTTATTCAGCGTAATTGTAGATAATAATCTACCATCAGCGGATCCTGAAAGATGTACACTTACAGTATTCTCTTCAGGTCTTATTACACCTAGCTCTAATAGGGTATCTACCATAAGCTGTTCTAAGAAATCACCAAGTTCACCTTCAGTGATATGATCTCTAAGAGCATTTGGAATTTCTACGATACGTGTCTTCACAGGTATAATCGCTCTTTTAAACTCAGCTACTTCAATCATGCTTAACTTTCTAAATGTGCTTTTACGTAAGCGATTAGCTTATCTAAAGCAATAACTTCTTCATACTCTTCGTCATCAATTAATTTTTGTCTATAAACATATACAATACCAAAAGCTCCGTCTACTAATTTAGATAAAGTCAGGCCCTCTTCTGGCTTTTTTTCTTTGCACATTAAATAGCTCCTCTGCTAAAGCTATTTTATCTCCTCCTGTACTCGAAGGGAAGGGGATATACGAATTTCCACAGCTAATGCACCCAAACTCTTTGTTTTGTATATCTACTTTTAACTCGCATAGTTCCTCTGATGTAAATTCTTCTGCTAATGCCTCTGCATTATCTAAATCTATATTTCTAAGAATAGGCATATCTAAAGCTTTAGTTTGCGCAGAGATCCTCCCATAACAAGAGGATATTTCACACTGAACCCAGACTGTATCAAACAGACCCATGTATTCTCCTATACACTCTAGCTAAAAGACAAAAACGTGGAAATTCAACTATTTGTATACCATTGCTTAAACTCTGGAGAGAATCTAGAGATAACAATAGTCTTACCATTATGTAAGGCGATACTTCCCTTATTCTCTTCTGCGTCTTCAATGGCGTCTACCTCTCCTAGTTTAGCGTATATCTTAGTAGTACCGTGCTGTCCAATTAAAATTGGATTCATATAAAGTCCGCGATTCACTTGCTTTCCTCTAATTTCCTGAGTTTAACTTTCATGGTATCAAATGTTCTACGCAAACATTGCTCACAGGGATCTATTTCTACTGATTCTATCTTCTTCAAGTACTCCTGTCTTTCGGCATACTCTAGTGTTCTACTGTGAGCAGTACATCCCCCAAAAGATAATATCAGTATTATCAATACTACAGATACACTAACAATACCTGTCTTGACGATGCTTACATCCGGTTGTACAGCCATAAAGGCTCCTTTCAAATAAGGTTAAACAGAAGGCATGGGATTCGAACCCATGAGGCTTAAGAGCCTTAGCAGGTATGCTATACTTTGCCAACAACAGTGAGCCTTCTGGTAGGTTTACTTAACCCAACGCCATGTGCGGCGATTAACAACCTTTGAGATCGTAGCATGTGAGACATCAAAGAGAGCTGCTAACTCAGTTTGAGCCAAAGTAGAATTCCGTATAAACTTCACTGAAGTTGCGTCCAACTTCGCAGTCTTAGAATACACGTTAGCGACCATCGTGGGTCGCAAGTCACGAAACTTTGAAGAATCCCGAGTCTTGCCGAGATCAATAGATGTAGTGACTCCCTTTTTAGATAAAGTGACCATTTTGTTCTTGCCACTTTTACGAATCGTTAGTGATTTAGGTGTACCGTTTTTGACTGAGATCACTTTATCGAGATCGCGGTCAATAAAATAGCCTGGAAAATTTTTAATAGAGGCTAAAACAGATCCAGTAGAAGTCTGTACGGATGTTAAAGTAATACTTTTCATGAATAAATTCTCTCTGTAAGTCCTGGGAAATTCCAGAACGAATGATGATATTATTAAATAGTATATAGTCTTTATTAGCGAATTATTAGTTTACTTGGATTTGAACCAAGACTACCAGCGTCAAAGGCTGCGGTACTGCCATTACACTGTAAACTATAGGCGTAGAGGGATTTGAACCCACGACATCCACCGTGTAAAAGTGGCGCTCTAACCAACTGAGCTATACGCCTAAAAATACTCAGACCCTATATTGACTTAGAACTTCTAAACCTAGTTTAAGGATATACTCCGGGCAAGATTCGAACTTGCAACAAGCTGATTAGAAGTCAACTACACTATCCAATTGTGTTACCGGAGCTTATAAAGTGAAAGCTATCACTTATGGGATAGTCCATGGGCCGGGGGAGACTCGAACTCCCAACCTACTCGTTATGAGCGAGCAGCTCTAACCAATTGAGCTACCGGCCCTTGCCTTAGTTATTATCACACCACCTACGAAAATGAGTCCATTCTTCAACAGAAGGGCCCTCATAGTCATCTTGGATGATTAAGATATGCTCAGGAAACACTCCTGTTCTTAGAAAGTGATCTGCCTTAATAAACATTACTATGTTCATAAACCCTCCAAATTAAAGAAATAGCCGAGGTGGGACTTGAACCCACACACCCAGAAGATACGAGATTTTAAGTCTCGTGCGTCTACCGATTCCGCCACTCGGCCAAGTCTGATTTATACCTAATAAATATAGGTGGTAGAATCATGTTACTTATAACATGTACCTGATCTTATTTAATTTTAAAGAGGATAGATTATTAAAGTATAGGCAAGGTGGGAGTCGAACCCACACTCCTTTCGGAACTAGCTCCTAAGGCTAGCGCGTCTACCGTTCCGCCACTCACCCTTATACTTTAATAAAAGTTACCAGTCTTATAGACTTGTCCTTGTATAAATTCTCTATAGTTTTATATAACAAAATACCTTCTTCGTCTAAGTCATCTAATGAGCAGTACCAGTATCTCTTGGATACTGTATCAAAGCCTGTCCATTTAATAACACCTATAGGAATGAAACAACAAAAGTCTACGCTAGAGTAACTGATCGACTTCCTATCATCGTAGTGACAGGTAGGAAAGTAATCGTATCTGACGTCATCTGCCATTACAACAGATTCTTCAAACATGTATTTACTTACATACACCCCAAGAGGCGAGCCTGAGAGGTTATCTCCCATAAGCTCGCCCTCAGGATATGCTAGACTTACAGGAAATTCATCCCATAAATCTATTTTATCTTCTGCTAATACTACTAGGCAGACAATGGTATGTCCTTCTGTAGTGTCATCCCAACAACCATATCTAGCTGTAGGGAATTCAACTAATCCTTCCGCCAGAAACATAACTTAGACCACCACGATTTAGATTTATTCTTTTCTAGAAACTCAGAACTTTCTAAGAAAGAAACTTCATGTACTACTCTTCCGTACATATCTATGAAAGTAACCATACGAAATTTACCTTCAGCAATTTGCTGAGGCTTATCCCTTAGCGTATCGCTACCTGGCCTATATATTCTAATAAGATTCATTGTAAGCTTGGATCTATTAATCAAGACATCAGGTCCATACTCATCCTTAAGATAGTCATCTTGCTCTTTAGGGGACGTCAGTAAGGATAGGTCACCTTCTTCCAAATTCATCAGCTCTCCGATACAGTTACAGGTATCACTGCATTATCCTTCGGCTTCTTGGACTTCTTAATCTTCTTAACAGGCTCAACTACAGCAACAACATCTTCTGTAACTCCACCATCAAGGTGATCAGCAATACGCTCTAAAGCCGATACTAATCTTGTAGACAACTCAGCGATACCCTCAAGGGTTTTCCATTCGTGTGCTCTCATTTACATATCTCCTTATTAGTTTTACCACCACTTTAGGGGTGACATTTTTACTCTTTACAAATATTATTTTAGGATCTCCCTCAGGACCTTTGATCTTTAAGAGATTTCCTTCATCTGATCTAGTTACAGACCAGCAATAGTCTACATCATTTATGCATAAACTTCTTAGTCTCATATTAACCCCAAAGGGTCTCTTACTTCAAAATCAGAAATAGGAGATTTATATCATCTAGAGTGTTGCAGATTTTTCTTAGCGAAATTAAACGTACGATGATCGCCAAAAGAAATAGCACCGGGTCTCAATTTAATATTCTTCTCTTTACGTTGTCTTGGAGTAATGGTTCCCCACTTCTCCAAGTGAACACTAAAGGAATCAGTATACGCTTTATTATTAGGAAACACAGTCATAACTGACTTATTAGGAAGAGAACATAATTCTCCAATCCCAATGATGCTTCCTTGGTGAGTAAATATAACGCGGTCCCCTGGGGTACCGGTTCTACTCAACAGATTGTAAGGAAACTTTCCATGAGGAAAGCTCCAGATATGAGTATCACGTAAGGCTGACATATTTTCAACATCACCTACTGCGAACTTGTATACATTAATTTTACGAGTCATGCTCAATTACCTTTTTTCTGATAGTAGCTAGATAAATACTCTTACGTTTGCAGAGTTCATCCTCATCAGAATATAACATTCGTCTGATAGCAGTTGATAAAGCAGTACAGCTTTCCGCATCAGAAATTAAATCCAGAAACCAAGTGGGCACGGATATTCGGATTTGACAGTCTGAGTCTCGATATGCGTCTAAACTCAGAATCTTAACAGAATATTGTTCCATATAAAATCCTATCAACAAATACTACTGTATATTACTTAAGACCTAAAGAACCTAGAAGAGCGATCAACTCCTCTTGGCTTTTTCCATCAAACTTATCCTTGAGGTCTGCAGAAACTTCCTCAAGTTTAGCCAAGGTTTCAGGATCAATAATAGAAAGATCCATTACAAACTTTCGCTTATAATGTGAGAAGGCTCGCCCTAAAGCTCGGAGGTTGCCTTCCTTACGAACGTAGTCATCTCCTACAGCACAAGCACTAATGCCTCGTGCAATTGGTTGAGGACGAGTGCCTGCGTCTAACATTACTCTCCTTTTTACACCATCTACGTCTTTTGAAACGAATTTAGGAGGATCTCTCTGCCATTCTTTTTCGTCGTAAATAATACACTCTGTTACGTGAGTAGCTAAAGTATTATACCTAAGATCTTTGCGAGCGATATTTCTTCGTTTCCAGATCTCACGATTATCTTTAAAATCCTGTAAAGAAGATTTAACACCTTCCTTTGAAGCCAAGAAAGCTCGGCCCCCCCGAACACCTGAAACAATCTTACGAGTCTTCTCCCCTGTTGTCTTGTCAATAACAACATACTGAGCAAAGCTTGGAATCAAGAAGTCAAACTTCTTAGTCACAAACTCGTAAGTATCAAAATCAGGTCTAAGCTTCCAGTTAGGTTTCCCGTCAGAAGTCTTAGCATTAATATTTCTATCAATCAGATAAAGGTGAGGTGACTTGTGTTGGATAAACCGTATTCGAATCTTACGGTCCATTGTTCCAGGTCCGGAAACATCGTATGTCTGTGTGGGATGCTCTACACCGAGACTATCGGTTGCAGTATCTCTAGTGACTTTCATATCGCCAGAATTCCTCTCTTGGAAGATACATTTAATGCTTTAACTAAATGTGGCCATGATTTAGTAAGGTCTAGATAGTATTTTTGAGCTTTAGCACCGCAAAGCTTAAACAGATAGTCATGAATCCACTTACCGTAGACCACATCGTATGCACAATATTTCTTCATCTCCATAGACCATTCATCGTATGGAAGATACCACTTAGACGTACTTAACATTCCTTTTGGTAACTCTAGTCCACATATACTCTTTACGAGGTCTGCGTACCTATTATTTGATCTACCTAATAACTTAGATAAAGACTTAGTGCATTTGATAGTGCTAGGAATGATATCGTAATGATCATATATAGCAGGAGCATCAAAAGCAGCATGATGGATGTACGTAACTACCTTTGGATTTTCTACGAGAGATTTGAATACAGGCAGTTTAGATTTGCGATCTACCTTACATACCAATGCCTTAGTGAATCTTCCATCAGGTAGAGGATCATGTCCTATGCTAATAATATTAACGTCATCTCTCTCATCTTTAACATGGTACTCACCAAAGTTCAATCCCGTACTTTCTATATCCAGGTGAATCTCCAACCCAAAGTCTACCTCTTTAGGGAGGTCATCATGCACAAAAGTTGTTTCAATATCAGGAAAATTTTCGTATATACTCAATTACTAAACTCCAAGCTATAGTTCCTAGTATTTTTAATTTTCTTAAGTTCTGTTTTGTTATTTTCGAGAAACGGCCCTAACTTTAAAGCAGAAGCAGCTAACTTTTCCCAAAACTCTTGAGGAAACTTTAATTCAGAGTTTTGTATTATCCATAGTTTTTGTTTATAAATAACCGGAAATATAGTAGAATCTGCATTTTCCTGAGATACTGGATAAAGATATTGGAAGCTCATTAAGAAATGCCAAACTGATATCTCCATAGACTCAGGAATAGCAACAGATCCTTCACGGACCTCCTCTAACTGAAGTTCTTTGAATGAAGGCAAACTTCTAAATACTTTACGTGTACTATTCCCATGTTTTTTAAGATGGGAAGGTAAGCCAAAAGCAACACATGCTTTTTGGAAGAGCCTTAGGATACTCTCATCTTCAAACTGGTCAAAGATTATTTTCCTGCCATCTTTGTAAGACTTGCTGAAGAAGAGAAAAATAGGATAATAGGTATAGAGCATTCTCCCTGCTACCTTCCCGTCTAACATAGCTTGACATAACAAGGAAACTCTCTGTTCTATTTCTTCCTTTGAAAAATAAGTATTTAACTCACTAGTTAGGAAATTAGAACTGTCAGATTTACTAGGATTAGCCTTTTGTAAGTGGATAATACGATCTACCATCACCTGATCAACAAGCATAGAATTTCAACTCCTTCCATGATATAATTTGTAAGAGGGCATTATGATTTATACTAGAGAATATAGTTTACCAGGTCTAAAGACTTTACTTTGTTGCACTATTCGTGACAATCTATCTAAGATTTTGCTTTCTGTGGAAGATGCAGGAGTAGTGACTATAACCGACAAGTGCGGAACATTAGTAGTTACTCTAGATCCTTCCGAGTACAGAACAGGGAGATTGTTTGCAGAGTGGGACGTGCCTTTAGATTTGAAGCCTGGAGTATACACAGAAAAGTGGACAGGAATCCAGCTAGCTGATGGACGAATACTGGACAAGACTCATAAGATATGGGTCTCGGACGAACCTTACTGCTTTGAGCAAATTCCAATGCCTGAGTTCGATATTAGAATTAACAAAATTACATTATATAAGCCTACAATAGAGCCAGTAATATTTACAATGCATAATCCAGAATTTATTATTTTCCCTAAAACAGAAGCACGCTTATTTAGATCTGCCACTATTTCAGTGCCTATGAAGGTAACTGTTACAGAAGGAGGTCCAGGATTTCATGTTCCTGTGCAGTTCAACTCTTTTGATGAACCCGTGTTAGTTGTAGACAAAGATGTGACCTCAACTACTGAGTTTTTTCCCTTAACATCTTGGGAAGACAAAGCTTACTTCCTTTTAGATACTACTGACCTAGTAGCTACCACATACAGAGTACAATTAAGAATTTACTTAGGTGAATTCCAGTATGTTGAAAGACACTTCTCATTTAAACTAAAGGAGTTTTAAAATGGCTGTACCTTGCGATCCTGCTTCTCTAGAAGTTAAATTTAATACAACCTGCGAAGATGGACAATTCTGTTTAGAGATGACAGTCATTGTTAATACGAATATCGATCCTGAAATATTCGTACACAGGCAAACTGCGGAAACTGATCCTACTGGATGTCCTTTAGATCATTTCTGTACTGTCGCAACTTCTGCTCAGATGAAAGACCTTCCAGCAGGTCCTCCAGGAGATCCTTTTTACAGAAAGAGTGAGGCTGTAACTTGCTTTGCCTCTAATAAAGATTTATGCGACGCTAAAGAGCTGATTGCGGATCAGATTGATGATCTTCTTGAGAACTGGAACAAGTTACTTCTTCTTGAGGACTACGATATTGTTCTATTTCCTCGCTCTTAAACCCTTGATAAAAGTTAGAATCCTCCGGTAAAATACCTAGCTGATCCATAGCATAGGTTACCATTAACAAATACTTATTAATTTTAACTTTAAGAAGCAGCATCTTCTCATGTATCCTACTGTACTCATAGTGAGTCAATCCGATACATCTAGCAAACTTGATATCTTTATGAGGTCTTCTACTAGTACCGTAACTTAAGAGGAGTTCGATCCTGTCTTTAGTGTTGCGTTTGAAGCTAGCTTCATCACCCTCTGCAGAGTAATAAGCCTCATCAAACAAGTGGCATTTAGGAGCATCAGGAAAGTAATTCTGAAGCTCTTCAGGCTTGAACTCCTTCTTGAAGTAACTCTTAAATAGGCGGTACAATCCTTGCCAGTTTCCTTCTAGGAACATAGAGCATGCCTTGTTAAAGTTATACGTAACATGCCCATAATAAAAGACAGAGTTACGCATAATGTAATCTCTTTGAGGCTCTTTCCAAGTATAGATGTAAGACGTTCCTCCGGGAGCTGCGTCTAAATCAAAACTATGCAGCTTAGGCATATGACCTAGATTAAAAAAGTAAGGATATACTTCTTCTACCCTGCCATTAAAATGATCGATAATAGCATTATAGTATCTCCCTTCAGACTTAATAAACTTTCTCTTCGGGAGGTAAAGAGTAAAAGGTATTACATCGACACTCATAGGATTAGTTAGTGATTCAAATATTGATACAGAGGCAAATTCCTCAAGATATTTTTTTGTACTCATTACATCCTTCAATAATTAACTGATACACCGTGTTAAAATAAAGAAGCTTAGTATAGTGCTTATCAAGTTCATTGATTTCTACACTAGATACGAAGACTACATTTTCTAACACTTCTGGCGTCATAGCTTTATCAGTGAAAAAGTGAGCATTAGACTGCTCAACTCTCAGTTTGGTAGCTGTACTTAGATTAACATTATTATAGTACTTTATTCTTTTAGCTATCATTCCTGCGTAACAAGAACTCCAATTAGGTATAAATGACCTAGGGACCTTAAAGGTAAAGACATTCTGCCCTTTACTGAATAAATTAAATTCGTCGAGGATTTCATCATACTTATTAGCTAGGAACTTCTTGGAATGATTCACTAGGACATGGTGAACATATCCTAAGTACAAGTATACATTACTCATCATTTCGTAAAAGGAACTCTTACTAATAAACTTAGCATGGGTAGGGGGAAGAGGCTTGATATCACTAGGAGGAAGAGCTACGTAACCCAGCGGGATAGTGAACTCTCCCATCGGATGCGTTGAGCCGTATTCCCAGATTCCTGGCCCGTAAAGTTTGTGATACGTCCTCTTGGGGATATATAATAACCTAGAAGGAGGTGCGCTCGGAGGGCCACTATCATAAAATTTCATTACCTCTTTAGTGATTACTTTTTTTATGGCTTCCAGCATTCAGTATATCCTGACCACAATGAAACACATTAGATAAACGATGGATACTAAACACTAATATAGGTATTAAAAATATAGAAGAAGCAAACTCTAGATACAGCAGTATTAAGATAGTGTTAAATCCAGCAACCCACACACTTAAGCAATAAGGACAGGTTAACAGCCTAGAGAAAAAGTCATCTCTAAGTGCTAACCTGGTCATCAAGGGAGCAAATATATCAGATTTAGTAATTATCTCTGTGATTGCTTCAGTAGAGATAACTCCTAAGACTACTAACACAATTAACTCAAACACCGGTAGACCCGAGTCCGTTATCTCCCCGTTCAGACTCAACCAATTCAGGAACGATCTCTATGGAAGTCTTAGGTACTCTCCTAAAAGCTATCTGTGCGATTCGCATCCCATCTTTGATAATTACTGACTGCTCGTTCTTAGCAGGGTACATAAAGCTTTGATTACGCTTGATAAGCTTAGGTAAACTTAGAACTACTTTGATCTCCCCTCTATACCCTGAGTCAATAGTCCCTGGAGAGTTAGCTACTGTCAGACCTACTTTACTAGCCAGCCCTGATCTAGGACGAATGAGAGCTTCCCAATCATCAGGTAACTCCAAGCTAACTCCCGTGTCTACTGTTGTGATTTCGCCAGGTACAATATCAATCTCATGATCTAATCTAGCTACCAAGTCATAGCAGGCATCATTCTCATGAGCTTTGATAGGAGTATACTTCGGATCTTTAACTTTAATCTTTATCTTTTGTGCTCTCGCCATTAGCTTCCCAATGCTCTCTATTAAAAATGACTCCATCTGAAGTCGTTGTAAACATCTTGTTTTCGTCCCTAGCTTTTTCTAACTTATAGAGACTTATCGCAGTATCTCTAGCACTCCTAAAGATCAATGCTTCGGGAGTCAGTAAATCTGCATTAAAACAGGTATGGATAAGTTCTTTAAAAGTATACATATCAATAGATTTACCTTCTCTAAAAGCCTGATTCTTTAGGTCTTCTAATACCAAGGTACTCTCTATTTTCATGTTACTTAAGTAATAAGTTTCGGTAGGTTTCATTCGCTGGAAAGAAGTAACGCTTCCTAGATGGTGAAACAGAATCAGTCCAACCAAGATCTCTTTATCAAGCTTGACGTATCCAGAGGAGATATCATACATTGTTCGGAGGTACTGTACCAGTCCGGATTTACCATAGTAGTAAGTCTTGTATGCCGGAACATTATAAAAATTAGAATCCTCCTCAATAGAGTTCGTAAGAAACTTACTTCTAAAAACAGAAACAAGACTCTTCAGAGTTTCATTTTTAAAGGGGTAATCTATTATAGGAGAAATCTCCTCTAAAGGATCGACTCCTAGCTGAGCAGCAAATAGCTCATCCCCTTCATAGGCACTCTTTATATAATGAGAGATATTCCATTGGGAACCCCATTTTCCTTTGTCTTGCACTTCCATCCAAAGCTGAATAAAGTTATCTTCATCTAAGTCTTCATGGGGGGACCATATCTTAATCTCATTAGTCCCATACTTGTTGTTTAACCAAGCAGTATAGTATTTTTTATTGGTACGGGTAATACCAACTTCTATCTTTTTGACCAAGAAGACCTCGCCAGAGACTTTCTTTCCAGGGGTTAAAATAGAAAGATTTGTCTCGTGAGTCCTCGTTTCAGTCATATATCATCCTTGCTTCGTGATCAAACTCAGAGTACTGAGGATACTCTTCTTCAATAGTTCTTTTAATGGCCTCATATTCTAAAGGGGTAAGTTTTTTACGTGCCTCTTCTGCAATCTCATCAGCCCCTTCTTCCAGATACTCTTCTATGTCTTGATAAACTGAAACTTTGGATCTCTCTAAACCTTCTACAAAATGTTCTGTAACCTGGTTAGCTAAACTTTCATTAAAAGTACACATAAGGATTCGTTTTGTTTTTGAATTCCAAATAACATAGATACCTGGATTGATGCTATCGTTACTGATCTCATCGATGTTTTCTTCATCCATTTTTAGCTTCCTTCATTCCTTTGATTTTCAAAAGACTGGTAGTGAATTCGCCAAGACTCGCAGTATCATGCCCTAGTAACATAATGCTAGATTCCTTAGAGGAGATGTCATACAGGCAGTCAATACTTACGTATCTATCCACACCTGCAGCAAACTCACCTGAGGTAGCTCTAATTTTAATAATCCCTTTCTGTAAACTCAGACTGGGCTTTTCTATATAAACACAGATAACATGTAATATGTCTTCTAAAGGTGCAGAAGAAGAAACTAAAATAAGCCTCTTCTTCTTAGCTAAACTAATATCTTTGCCTTCTAAAAGGTCGTCAGTAATTTTCATTACAAGGAGCAAACGTCCGAATCGCAGTACTTATCT
>TARA_R110000851_G_scaffold170743_1_pt1 | contig 18261 bp, 1 predicted proteins | sample TARA_R110000851 | Tara Oceans TARA_R110000851 (sample SAMEA4397627) | marine metagenome | biome: Polar Biome; feature: [DCM] deep chlorophyll maximum layer (ENVO:01000326); material: water (ENVO:00002006), including particulate matter (ENVO:01000060) such as... | depth 17 m
TACAGAGACTATAGATCAATTAAGATCCTTAAATATTCATTTACAGGACAGTAAAGGTCAGTTTGTTGGCGCTTTCGAGGCTGTTAAAAGATTGTCTCATGGTTTGTCGGCCCTAAACCCTAAAGATTTTAGATTTAGCGAAATAGTTGAGCAACTTGGTGGCTTTCGTCAAATTGGTAAAGTGATTCCGCTTATTCAGCAATTCGCAGTAGCTCAGGATGCCCTTAGTGTGGCTCAGGGCGCTAGTGGTTCCGTAGCTAAAGACGCCGCGACAGCCCAGCAGGGGCTAGGTGTACAAATAACAAAAGTCAAAGAAGAATTTACAGCACTGATACGTAAGTTTACAGATAGTGGCCCATTTAACACTATTGCCACCGGCGCCCTTAAAATAGCTAGCGCTATGATAAAAGTAATGGAGGCTGTAGAACCCCTAATTCCGCTTTTGACAACTATGTTTATGATGAAGATAGGCAGAAGTTTAGCTCCGGGTATTGCTGGTATGGCGGGCATGGCTAGGCGTGGTGGGGGCGGTCCTATTGGCGTGAGTAAGTTTGCTAAAGGGGGTGTTGTTCCGGGGAGTGGTAATCGTGATACAGTACCAGCCATGCTCACTCCGGGGGAGTTCGTTATAAGAAAGAGTAGCGTTAAGAAGCTTGGTGCCGGTAGATTGGCCCAGATGAATAATAATAGATATAAACACGGAGGTGGTGTATTAGAAAACTCACACCTTTCTACAGGAAGATCAGTAAAAATAACAAAACACAAAGGCGGAAAAACATATAATGCACAGACTCTTGATAATCTTGTTATGGCATTACCGCGAGAAATTAATCAAGCTCTTAAAGGTAAAAGCAAAGGAAATGTTTCAGGCCATAAGCTACATGCAGCCATACAATCAGTTCCGGCGCAAACTTTATTTAGAGGTCAGTTGGCGAGCAAAAGAGGTGGATATGGAGATTTAAAAAAATTCCCAGAAGCTCAACAGCAACTTTCCAAAAATGTGGAAACTTATAAAAGAGTTGCTCTCAGTGCTATTAATAAGGAAAAGGTTTACCATCATGATAAAGATCTTATTAAGCTTGGTAACGCAATAAAGAAAAAGGCTAGCCCAGAATTAAAAAAAGCTTTAAGCGCGGTTAATGAAGTGGTTGTAAAAAGATCCGAGAATAAAGTATTACCTCCGGGGATGAGAGGGAGATCAGAAAGAAGGGTTAGGGTGGCGTCGAAAGATACGTTAGCAAAAAGAGCTTCTGGGGGTCTTATTCAAAAACTTGCACTTGGTGGTATTGCGACAAAAAACAAGGTTGGTTTTGCTGTATTAGATCCAGACCAAGGTGGTGGCGATAAAGATGCAACAGTTACCCGCGCTCAAGTTAGGGCTGGAGTAACAGGAACAAAAGCCCAAAAGCAGGCGTTAGATAAAGAGCTTTCGTGGTCTTCTAAGACTTATAAGTTAGCCACACAGGGACTACCCCAGAAAACTTCTCAAAGATTTTATGACACCATAACAGAAGGGGCGGTAACAGGTGTAGAAAACGCAGCGAGTTCTCTTAGTTCTAATTTGGGACAAGGGGCTATCTCCATGCCTAAAGACGCTAAGGCTACTATGCAACAAGTTATTAAAAAGTCTGGTTCCCAAATGGGCAGCCTTTTTGAACAATCTCTAAACGTCATAGATAATAAGGGTGCATTTAAACCAACTCCAGTTGGTGCGCCTTGGGATTTTAAAAATGGGCTTCAGGGTGGACTAAAAAACACCTATAATAAAATGCCTAGCTCTTTTGTTGATGCTAGAACTAGCTATTCAAGATCAACCCCAGCCGCAGCGCAGGGTAAGATTATAAATGAGCTTGTAGATGAGTATGAGAAAAGAACGGGTGCTAAAACATACAAATCTGCCACCAAGCAAAAAAAGGTTCAGTCTGCCAGCGTGTTGGCAGAACAAGGAAAAAGAAGAGCCAAACAGCAGGCTAAAATGGCGAAGGAGAGAGAGGCGGCAGGGTTTGCTAAAGGGGGTGCGGCACCTTCTGATACTGTTCCTGCCCTATTGACTCCCGGTGAGTTTGTTATTAATAAAAGTGCGGCTAGTTCAATTGGTCGGGGCAACCTAGATCGCATGAATAAAAAGGGTGTTACTGGATTTGCTGCTGGTGGTGTTGTTACTAGTGGTAGACACGCTTATGGGGACGTAGGCCCACCTGTTACGCTGGGTCAAGCCCACCTTGACATTCCTGACGCGGGGGGGATTCCAAAATTTATCGAATCCATAGAGCAAGGTACAAAAACGGTTGAAAAAGGCACCAAAACAGATAAGAAAAACACAGACCAGACAAACAAACAAACAAATGCTTTCCAAAAACTTAAAGATACGACTCAAAAATTTAGCGCTAGGATGGCCGGGGGTGCTGAAAAGGTTCAGAAAATGGCCTCCTCTGCGCAAGGTTTTGTTTTCTTGGGTGCTAGTATTGCCGCTGTTACAAGTCAGATGAGTGGCTTAGATGACTCAACTAAAACCGCCATTAACGAAACGGCAGGATTTGCTACTGGGATCGTCGGAATAGGAGCTACAGTAATTGATACATTTAGTAGCATGATAATAGCTAACTCATTACAAGCAGAATCCAGCGGGGCGGTTACGAGAGCGAATATTACACAAGCCGCGTCTCAGAGCGGGGGCAAAGTTGGAGACGTTGCGGCGGGTGGGGGTAAGGTGATTAAGGCACTCTCAGGATTCGCTATCGGTCTAGCCATTGGAGTAACGGCGCTGAAGTTTAACTCTGCCAAGAACAAGGCTATTGCTAACGAGATGAAGGAAGATATGCACAAGGCTCTCACTGGTATAAAAGAGGGAGTCGCTAGCGATACCAGTGCGTTAAAAGAGTCTGTAAAAAAAGAAATAGAAACTAGAAATCGGGCTTCTGCTCAGATTAGCAGTGGCGCTATAGCAACCGTTGCTGTCGGTGCCGCTGCCGGTGCCGCTGCCGGTGCCGCAATAGGAAGTGCTGTGCCAGTTTTTGGCACTGTTATAGGGGGTATAATTGGAGGAATCGTCGGATTTGCCGGTGCTATGGGTGCGGCAGAGGCTGGAATGTACGGTGAAATAACAGCTAGAGAAAAAGAAGTGCAAGCTATTTATAAGACAATAGACTCTATTGTTGCACTAAATCAAGCCCAGCACGACTTGAAAACTGGACTAGCTGCCATTAATGAAACACCGGGACTTACGGAGCCGCAGCAGGTAGAGAGAAGGTTAAACCTTGATATGGGGGTAGGGGCTGATAAAGAATTTTTAGAATCGCAAGCAACACTAAAAGACATTGGAGATAAATTAGGAAAAGATCCTAGTCAAATAAAGGAATCAGATTTTGAAGCTGGGTGGATTCAAGGCCCGGATAACGAAGGATTGAAGGCTTTTGAGACCGCTACGTTACAAGCCTCTGCCGCCGCCGCGACAATGGAAGCTAGGCTTAAAATGACTTCTGAAACTTTTAACCTTGCTCTAAAAAATTCAGATCCCACAAAAACTTTCGATGAGTTGCGTCATGGGGGTGGTAATTTTCAAAAAGCTATAGAGGCTCAGATAAGACAAATGGAAGAGCGCACCTCCGTAGAGGTGAGTCAAGCTAAAAAGTCACTAGATGCGACAAAAAAGGGTTCAAAAGAAAGAACGTCAGCCCAAGACTTTTATGATAAAGCCGTAAAAAGAGGAGCGGACGCTTTAACCAATCTCGAAAGCGGCGCGGAAGCGGTTCATAAAATTAAGGTAGCAGAAGCGGCGGCTATTAGACTAGCTATAGACGCGCAAGTGGCTTTGGCTAAGTCAATTATTGAAAATAGTCAGTATTTTTCCAGTCTCAACCGTCAGATGGAAGCTCTTGATAGACAGTCTGCATCTTTAAGTAACTTTGGAGCGGCTCTTGACGGTGCGGCATTTGATTTTGGAAAGATTGAAATAAAGGGGCTGGGTGACATAACTAATATTGATGATATCGGTGAATTCACAACGCAGTTAAGAGATGCCACTAAAGATGCTGGACCACAAGCCCAAAAGTTTGCCGATCAATTAATAGAGAACGTAGAAGCGTTTAAAAAGGGCAACGAAACTTTAGTGGGGATGAAACAGCCAACAGGCGAGGAGGCGGGGGCAGATGCAAATAAAAAAATTCTCAATGAGGCTGGATTTAGTGTGGAATCTCTTGGCGGAGGGGTACTTGGCGAGCTTAAATTCGAGGAAATGATGGGGGAACTTACAAAAGCATTTGATGACGGTATTATAAGTCCCGAAGATGTTAAAAATATATTTAAACCAGCAGAAGAGGCAAACGCCCAAGCCATCAAGTCTGCCAAAATATTAAACGATAAACGACAGAAGGAAGTAGATAACTTTGGTAAGTATCTAAGTGTGAAAGATAAGCTGAGAGGAAAAGAAATAGAGATTAGAGAGCGCTCTATAGATGCAATTAGAAAGGGTATAGGCTTTACCGAAAAGGCTTACGAAACATTAGCAAAATCTATTGATCCTGACGCAGACTTTAATCGTCAGAGGGGAGTAGAAACACAACTTCAAAATGTAAATGCTCAAAACAGGCTTAATAATTTGGGCATGGGGCTACAGGCTGGTAATTTTGAACAAGTTGGTGATGCTAGAAGAGATGCTCAGGCAAAGCGTGAGAATTTAAGAAAATTGATGAAGGAGAATAAAATAAAGGGGAGTGATGTAGAAGGTCTAATGGAGGCGGATAACAGGCTTAAAAATATTATTGAGACCACTGGGGATGAGCTAAAAAGATTATCTGACAGAACTTCCGAAGCTGCTGATATTCAGTCAGAAATGGATCAAAACCTTAAAGCGATACAAAAAGAAAGACAGGCTAGAGAGCAGGTTACGGGCGTTATTGAGGATTTTGTTATAGGTGGTAAAGAAGCTAGAAAGGGTCTTGTTCAAGCTGCCGCTGGGGTTAGGCAGGCATTTACAACCGGCACTCTACAAATGCAGACACCGGAACAAAGAAGCGCAACTGTTGGGCTTCTTGATAAGTTGGGCGATGTTCAGCTTGCAGGGGGCATGACTGGAAAAGAAATCAAAAAACAACTTGTTTTCCAAGATGCAATAAAGCTTGGTTTAGATCCAAAAATAGCAGAAGCTATAGCGAACGGTACATCTACAGAAGAAAAATTAATAGAGGCCAATAAAAACTTAGCCAGCAAGATGGAGCAGTTAACAATGGCTATGCTTCTGGCTAGTATGCAGATTGAGGCTCCTTCTGCACCAAAAGATCCGAGGACTGAAAGTAATAATCTTGCTAGAGGGGGGGCTGTTTATAAGGCTGGTGGCGGAAGTATATTTAAACCAAGAGGAACCGATACTGTTCCGGCCATGCTCAGTCCGGGCGAATTTGTTATCAGGAAGTCGGCTGTTGATAGTATTGGGGTTGATAATTTAGCTGCTATGAATGATGGGGTTGCTTATAGAAAAACGGGTAGTGAAAAGCCAGAAGAGCCGGGTTTCTTTGAAGACCCACTGCTTTGGATGCTGGGCGGCAAGAAGAAAAGGCCACCTAAGAAGGCGAATGCAACTTGGTATAATGATTCCTCTATGCTGGGTGATGCTTTAGATCTTGCTAATATTCCGGGGCGACTTGGTGTTCCCGAAGAGGGAATGTTTGATGGTAAGTTTATTGCGGAGGGTTTAAGACCTTATGGTAGTGGTCAACCTTCTGGTCAAGAGCTTATGGATCAAAGGGCTGGTTTTCAGGCTCGTCGCGATGCTGGCGCCATGCGTCCACCTTCCGGGCAGGACATGCGCACTACTACTTCTCCAGCACCTCGAACAATGGCGTCGATTAACTATGGAGGGCCAATGGTGCTTGGACAGTTGAGTGACGAGATAGGAGCGGCAGGATCACAACTCCCCGCATTCGCTTCCGCTGCCGCCCTTCCTCAAACGATTGCTGATGCGGGTTTTGACGCTCTTGGCACTAAGGTCACTAGCCGTAATGATTTTGTTACTGATCCTTTCTACGAAAAATCTAATCTGGGCAAATTAGGAGATTTTACCTTCAAGAAGGGTGAGGAAAACATAAAAGCGGCAGAACAAGAAAGACTGGCGAACGTAAGGCCCGCTGACGCTGGTATGTATGACTATCTAACAGTCCCCGGAGCAACACCGAACCCGACCCAAGACGCGCGAATTAATCGAGATAAAAAAGATAGAGAAGCAGAAAGGATGCAGGCTCAAGATGGATCTTTAGAAAGAGGTATAGCAGGCGTGAATCGTATGTCCGAAGTGTTACGCGCGCAGAGAATAGCCGATGGAACATCTACAGAAACTCATCCGCTTACAGGCAAGCCTCTTACTAATGTCAACGCAGACCATTTGTTTGAATTAGGTCCAGTTGCTGGTTTCGGTGTTCCTAACATGGGCGAAATGGGTCAGGCATTGAAGGATCAGGATGCGGCACGCGCTATAGGTTCTACTTTTGATCGGCCTGATTATTTAGGGGGGTCTGGTAGCGACGACTTCGCTTCTGATTGGTTAGGGGGGTCTGGTAGAGGAGGTGCTTCTTGGAGATTTGGTACTCCCCAAGGATTAGTAAGGGAGGGTATGGCTGCTGGTGATTTGGCCGTTGGATCTATGCCGGGAATCATACCGGGGCTGGGGGCCGTTGGATCTATGATGGGAACCATACCTGATCGTCCTGAGCAAGACAAGGCGTATGAGACGTGGGCTGCTGAACACTTGAAGAAACCAACAGCGGAGGAAAATGCAAAAAAGACAGCCAAACATCAAGAGGATGCCAGAAAGAGGAAAGTGAAGTGGCAAGCTCAAATGGATTTTGACGATCAGGAAATTAAACGTAAAACCGCAGCGAAGAACAAAGGTACATTTATGGACCCGGAAGTGCGGGCTAAAAAAGCAGCGCATAACAAAAAACAAAATGAAGGGCATGCAAAAAGGAAAGCAGAGGAGGCCACCCGTGAAGATGAAAGCGCGTATATGAGGAACTTAGAAAAAGACGACGACAAGCGATTTAATGATAAATATAAAGCAGGTGAAGATGCTAGAGCAGCGATGGACTCCAACATGATGGGGACGGAGCAAGAACAGATTAATGATATAATTAGAGAGGGAGGGAGTTCCACAGATGTTAGCAATTTTTTGAAATATGGTTCTGCGCAAGAAACCGGCCCAAGCGCTCTTGGTATGGGAGCAATAACCAATACTATTGGACGGGCGAGTTATACAGACAGACAAATGCAGCAAATGGGTCGTTCGGCTGGGGTCTTTGGCGGTGGTGAAGATGTTGGCGCTATTGGGAAGTTTGGTTTGGATATGAAGTTTGATAGCGAAGGTATTCTTGTTGCGAGAGATGCTCCAGATAAATTCAAACCTAAGCCTATGGCATCAACCGGAACTCCATTGACCAAGGAGCAAAGACAGACAGCCGCTAACACCAGAGCGGACAGAAATTTTAACAGGCGAGAGGCGGCAGGAGAGAGGGCCGCAAAAGAGGAAGCCGAACTTAGGGAGGCGGAGGCAGATGAGAATTTATCAGGCGCTGGAAGCTCTAGATTTTTATCTATAGATCAAAGAAAGGCTAACAGAGCCGCGAGTCAAGCAAAGCTTCAAAAATCAGCGTCTAAAAAAAGACAAGCTCGCGGGAGAGCATCCAGAGGGATGCCGACCAAAGATACCGGAGTCACTGAAAATATGACAGCCGTAAATTATCAAAGGATTTTAAGAACACAAGGTCAGAGAGCGGCATTTAAATATGCCAGCAGAGTTGGTTATGAACCTCCGGGTCTAGCGGGTTCTCCGAGGGGTCAGGGTCGAAGAGGTCAAGGGGTCCAGCAGGGGGCGGCATCTACGACAGATCAGTTATTACAACAATTATTAAGACAGGTGCTGGGGCAACAAGGTGGAAACAGAGGCGGTGTAATGGCGAGGAAGGCTGCTGGTGGAGGCATTGGTAGTGGTAGCGATGTTATTCCCGCCATGTTAACCCCCGGTGAGTTTGTGATGAGCGCGGGGGCGGTTAGACAGCATGGCGTAGGGGCTATGAAGTCGTTAAATCGTGGTCGGGTTCCCGGATTCAATCGTGGAGGATCGGTTGGTGGGGTTGCTTATTTGAATGGTGGCGGTCCGCCCGATGGCGGAGGTTTTTCAATAGATACTACAGAATTAACAAAAACATTTAGTAATTTTATTAGTGGTTTTTCTGCTGAGATGGGGAAAATCACAGGAGGGTTTGAGAGTGCCGCTGGATCAATGGAAAAGTTGGCTAAGGTATTAGGTGCAGGATTCAATTGGACCCATGACCATAGAGGAACTGTCAACCTTTCTGGAGCGGTTACACAAAGCCTAAGTCCAGAAACCATACAGGAAATTAGAAAAATAATTACAGAAGGTAAGGGAGAAGTTCCAAACAAAAATGAATTTGAAGCTCCATAAAACTAAACCAAATAAAAACAATCAAACATCTTTAATTATAGAGATAGGATAAAATGCAAGGCTATTTCAACAATAATAAAAACCAGCAGGGAACGTCTTTATTTATGAAGTCCGATGCTGGAACTAGGGTTGGCCCAGACGGTGAAAGCTACTCTTTTGACGCTCAGGATCGCGGTATGCCTTTAGGTATTAAAAGTACTGCGGAAGGTATACAGCATTTTACCAACTGGGAAAATATAGCCAATTCTATAGAGGCTAAGAATTTTGCTAGATTTGATGATACGCAACCAACTTCATTAAACTTTAGCACAATGGAGCAAAAACCAAAAGCTAATGGTATTTATTTTGATGACGTTATAAATGACTCTACCGATATTGCCGAAGGTAGGAGAACGGTTGAGTTTACAGACACTTGGACTCCTAATGATATAAAGATATTAGACGATCTAGCTTTTGTTGCTCAAGACGAGTATACAGATATTCATCGAAAAGATATCCCTCTTTTTAATGAGGGAATCTCCTGTAGTAATCTTTTTCAGGGTTTGAGTATCACAGTAACGACTCCGGGGGCTGGGGGTAACATCCCTACTGATGATGGGACCGGAGCGGGCGGCTGGACCATGAGTGGAACTTGGTCTTCAAACTTTGAAGGTTCCACCCCTTCTGGAAGTATTTCTTTAACTTATACTCCTAGTACTAGCACTTGGTCTATCAGTGCTACCGTTCCCAATGATGGTGGGTGGGGCGGAACTATTACCGGCACAAAGGTTGAAGATGCCTGTTCTTGTAGTGGCGGCGGCTGTGCTAGGACTGTTATAACTATACCAATTACCGGAACTCACTCCGGCTGTCCAGCCGGGGATACGAGCTATTCGGGAACTATCGAATTTGAATATACACCTTCGTCCAACTCTGGACAAACTTGTGCTAACGATATTCAGTCCATTGGTGCGTTTTCTATGAGTTATGCGACTAGTGGTGGTTGTAGTGTAGGGTTTAGTGCTGGCGGTGGAATTAATTATGATGGATATACGCCGGGTGAGAGCGGGGGTGGGGATGATCCGGGTCCGGGAAATGATCGGTTAATTACTTCTATATCAAGATTTGGAACTCTGGGTTTTACGACAGACTCCTTAAACAAAACAGATGAGCAGGTTTATTCTTTTGATAGCTTTCAGTTGGAGTCTCCTAAAAAACACACCTTTACTTCTGATTTTGATTCTTATTCAAACTCTATATTAAAAATCAGCCTTGGTCAGAAGGTAAACGATCAAATAGTTGATCAACAATTACCAGACACTATTTACTTTTTGTTTGGTGGTGTTGTCAAGGATGACACGGGTATCTATATAAATTCTGGAGATATAACATACAATAACTTAGAAAGGGGAGACGACCCTTATCCGAGATCTATTTTAAGTAATTGTGCATCTAAATCTTTTAGAGACTGGACACAGGCCGGATCTCCTGTTAAAACTGGCGAAAACCCCAGATTGATTGACGTATTTTCTCCTAGTCAAACAGACCTCACTGATTTAAATGATCTCGTTGTTGGTTATTTTTACGTTGTTGTTAAAGATAGGATAGAGGGGCGGAACAGCGAAAGGCTTATCAATACCGGAGAGACGGTAGGTATTCAACTTTCCATACAGTCTAACTGGGGTCAGTCTCCTGAGTTTGAGGGGGTTTATGACACACCTTCGGCGTTTGAAACAGGAATCCGCACAAGAGAATATTCAAGAGATGGATACTACGCCGCCCACAATATGACGGAGTGTACTTTGATGAAGTTTCAGCCAGTTCGCAAATGCGGAAAGGTTGATATGTACACAAGAAAAACAGGCATAATATCTGCTGCTGTAAGCAATTCTTTAACTTCTCCAAATCACAACCTGAATACTAATGATGTTATCAAGGTTTCTTCTGCTATGTTTGACGGAACTCAAAATGGCGTGGCGGATATTCATCCCCTTAATGGAAATAAGTTTGTAAAGAAAGTAGATAGCGACACCTTTGAAGTTTACGATGACCAATACTTTAAAGATTCCACCTCTACTATTAATTTAAAAACTACAGACGGTATCGTTTGGACTTGCATATCTAACAACTTTGGATCACTTGGTCAGTCTTGGGATTATTATGGCACAATGTTTTCCCCCACTGGCAGAAATGGTTATAGCCATCCAGATCCTTCATCGTCTAACAGCAATTCAAACTTCCTAGCTGCAAAAGACTCGTTTTTTACAACTAAAAGAATCAAAAAGGGATCAGAACAAGGCACAAAATACACAGGCTCAGAAAAAAGCAAATCTATAAATTTAAATTTTGGTAAAGTTGACCATTACACTTCTGGTGGTGAAGGCTCTTATGGGCCTTTGGGGGCTTTTCTTAATACGGGATTTGCAAAAGACCTAGAAGAAAATATTCCTATTACATTTTCTCAAAACTATAAAACTCCGCTTGACGATCCAAGAAAGGGGTTGCAAGACTTTTTTCCTTACCACTGTCAAGATGATTTAGCAAACTTTGTAGATCCTAAGAGTTCTAAAGATGGCGCAGATATCAAAACAGCCTATCCGGGAATGAGATTCGGATGTAGCATGGATTTAAAATTTTCTCACAACTCTGGCAATAGTAAAGTCTATACATTAGCAGTAGGGGAAAGAGGGTCTGATATTTCTGTAGATATGTTTGGTGTGGTTCCTTCTGAGCAACTTTTTGAAAAACCCTCTATGAAGTGGAGCGAAGAACAACAGAAACTTTATCAGACATTTAGAAAAAAAATAACACCTTATTATTTTCCCTACGGTAAAACCCACCTCATATCTATAACGGTGGATCAATACGGAAGAATTAGCGATCTGTCACATGAAGATACCGTGTTTGGCGGTGGTGATTCTATATCGAAAAACGATGTTAGAAGAGAGATTCTAGATTCGGGCGATTTGGCCGGGATTGAATACAATCCTTGGTCTGATTTTGAGTGGATTTCTAGAAGTAACTACAGAATGAGATCTCCATTAGTGCGTGGAGAGAGAGAGAATATTTCTAAGTTTGGAGAAAGTTTTAGTGGTGTATTTAGCTTTGGTGAGAGGCCCACATATAATCAAAAGTCCGATATTACCGTTAATCTTAATGTTCGACGTAACTCTAGGTATTGGATTAGGAGTTTGGTTTTACACTGGGAAGGTCAGGATATCTATGACAGATATGCACGTAATCATTTCAGTGGAAGTTTTAGAGAAGTTTTAAAGAGGAATATAAAATCAGATCGGGGATATAAGCTTACGGACTCTTTAAATGATCGTAGTAGGTTCGGCAGGGGGCAAGGAATAAAAACCATAAGTAGATTTGGCTCACCGGAAGACGATTTATATGGGGAGGGAGTCCCTTATTGGTCTATATTCCCTTGGGTTGATAGCTTTGGGAAGGCTGTAGCTATACATAATGATCCTGCTTTGTCTTTAGGGGACTTGTCACTAAGTACATATCCTGAATCCAACCCCAAGACGGTTATTTTATCTGCATCAAGAACTAGGTCTAATATAGAGATAAACAATTCTACAAATCAGCCCACTTTAGCGGAAGATGCGAACCTGACGGATTCAGAGACGGTTAGCGAAATGGGTCAGATAACTGCGCATTTCTTGTACAAAAATAGTTCTAACATATATAAAAATATTGACTATATACCGTTTAACTCTGGTGGGTCTACTGGGGGAAGGTTTTCTTCTGGTGAGGAGATTTTAACATTCATAGATCCTTTAGGGTTCAGTATACAATACAGCAAGCTTCCCACTGGGACTTCTGGCGGTAAGGGTATGTCGGAGGTTATATCTGCTGCTGAATTGTCATGCACTAAAATTGCATGGGAAAAAGATTATATAGTTTGGAGCGAGCAAGACATATCTAACGGAAATTCCCTTATTCATTTTTTTGAATTTGTGGGTAGTTTTAAGCCATCCAAAGCAATATCTAAATCTTTCAAGGAAGGTAGAAGAGAAAAATACACAGGCGAGGGTTTTGGTTTAGATTTTAAGTATGAAGATAGATTGTTTTTGACCAATTCGCTAGATAATCAAGACGAGGGTGGCAATACTATCCCTGATATTAGCGGTGTTGACGGTCATTTTGTAGATCAGATTTTTGTTTATGAGCTACTTAGAAATAAGGACTCATTTGAGTTTTCTCAAAAAATTATAACCGCCATAGACGAATCCAGAGAAGATTATTATTCTGAATACTTTAAGAGTGCTGATTATTCCATACCAGATCTTTTACCTCTAAAGAATGCTTTTAATTATGATAACAATCCTTTAAGAACTTCTGTTTGGGATATTGATTTAACAAATAGATATGATATTTCGGGTAAAAGGATTGTCATAAAAGATGTTATGGAGTACGCGCTTTTTGATAGAGATTATTCTCAATCGGATGCGTTCTCTATATCCGAGTCCTATGAGGATAGGGTTCCTATTTACTTGGGGGTTAGTGAAGATGTTTCTATTCAAAGGGTAAAATCTAGTAATACATTTAATTATAACTACATCTCTCAAGCTACTACAGAATACGACTGCGCAGGTTCTGGTGGGGAAATTTCTACCTATAGAACAAATAAGACTCCACTCCTCTTCCTAAATCTTCCTCTAGATAGTTTAGATATGGTGAATGATATCACTATAAAATTTGATGTATTGCAGGAAGATATATTTAGCTCTTTCAACACCCTAGAGGATAATGAAGACACCAACAACTTAGTTCCAAGACTGGTTTTGTATGGTAGAGATCCTAGGTCTACAATCATAGAAAATGGTCCTGCCGCTAATGGAAGCTCATCTACCTATCCTCAATATGAAAATGGCTTATGGAGTAAGCCAAGGTGGGATGCTGGCCCGAATGTAGATTATTACTCCGATATGTATCCCGGATACTACAGAGGTGGCGCTCAGGATTTGTTTTTCTATGGCAGGCTTCCGGGTTCACCTATAAAGACTGGAAATGTTGATTTTCCAGAAAGAGAAATGCTCTCTTATCTTTATGGTGGCAATATAAATCTAGGGGAATACTACGACCTAACCGCTGGATCAAGAGGTGGTGGTGGCGCTGGCGATCCGGCTTGGATAGCTCCAGATGTTTATCAGCACCTGACCACAAATGAAATAAATCATATACTTCCCTATGCTAAAATATTTTCTCCAACTTTAAATGCTGACGGCTATTCCGTAAATATATCCGCTCAAGATGTTAGGGATTTTATTATTGATGGCAGTCTTGTAAAAGATACAGATAGACCTACTACTATAGCGGGAAGTTTTAATGATTCTACAAATCTTTATTCTGGGGCTGGTAATATAAGTTACACTTTAGCTATAGGTTTTGTTTTAACGAATGTTAATTCTTTTGATATCACAACAGGGCAAGTGTCGCACCAAGAACCCTCTTTAAATTTTCAAGTTGGTCCACTTAGGCATATAAGTCCAACAAATTCAACTAGTAGCAATTTTCCAAATGCTAGATATCCATACACTCCCGATGTCAACTTTTATAATTCTACACTTAATGGTGCAGAGGTTATAAGGGAAAATTTAGGATTGAGTCAGCTTGAGTACGAGCTTAGAGCTAAGGTTAGAAATTTAGATGTATCCATCTCTAAGAAGAGATTATTAAGTAGAAGATATAAAAACAGCTTTCACAAAATCGCTGTATTTAACTACAACGAGGCTGACAGAGATGAAATTAGGCAAGTCTATATGGATGGTGCAGATGCGAAAGTTTATTCTACCTTTGGGGCTGGCGAACTCGTTCCTGTTCCAGAAATTAATCATCGTCCTTGGGCTGGAGCAGAAGGTAATAAAGTAGCCACGCTTAAAAACTTCAATCCGATAGTCGTAATAGAAAAGTCTTCTGCTTCTTCGGATTCTAGTAATGTGAAAGACGGTTCTTTTTCTAAGTCTTTACAAGTTATAAATACTGATAGTATTTACTACTCTTATCGCGGAGCTTCTTCAAACATATACTTAAATGAAGACACAGGCTCTTTAGAGTATGTAAGTCCTCCTACGGGATATATTATCGGGCAAAGCCAATTCGCCACAAATACGCTACTTGGTGGCTTTGATATTCAGTCTCCAGAATATCTAAGTTTGTTTATGCATACAAACCCCACCGAGACTAACGGTATTCCGTTAACCACTAACTCACACCAAAATGTGAATAGTGGTAGTATTCTTGTGACGGGGGGATTGACTTCTGATACAAATCTAGCCCCCTTGTGGATTGGTGTTAATGAGTTTGATTCTCAGTCTCCTCTTTTCTTGAGAGCGCTTATAGGAAAAAATGCCGCTTCGCTATTTACTTTTGAGGTTGCTCCTTCTGCGACATCTCCTTTGTTTACGGATGCCCCGGATGCATCTGGCGGAATTTCCTTGGTCGTTGCTCCACCCATAACTAAGACAACGAGCTTATACACCATTGGGCCTGTTCAAGCTACTGGTATTACGCCACTAAATATTCAGTCTCACGCAATAAAGAGTGAAGCAGCGACTTTAAATGTTTCTGGTGTGTTCTTTTCTACCGGACTGTTCCCGCTTTATACCAATGCGTCCGTTCCCGCTAGTGGTTTTGCTAGCTTAACAATGAATCCAACCAATAGTGGTTCTGTTTCGTTATTTATCGTTAAACATCCTGAGTCTAGCGGCAGTCTGCCGCTCACATTTAACGCTAAGGGTTCTGGAATCCAAGGTACTGATTTGTTTATTGGGGACCAGTTCGATCTTCGTAATAATAATGTTGATCTGTTTATAAAACCTGAAAGACTTGCTTCTGGACAGTCCACCCTATATAGCAGGGGGGATATAGACACGGCCAATTCAAACAGGAACGGCGTTACTTCTATAGCTCCGACAATTTCTAATGAGTTGTTTGATAAGGGGGGAACTTTTGGTCAGGGTAAAGAGGATGTTATAAGTAAGAGTCTATCTGGAAAAACTTATCAATCAAATTCGGCTGTCGCTAATGTAGTAAATGAAAATATTTATTCTAGAAATAGGATGGATTATGACTCAAGCGACAGGAATAAGCTTTGGTTTATGTCTTCCTCTCTTCGTTCTAGTTTTGTCTCTGGTGGTGTGGAGTATAGAGACCCAGCTTTCACTTTGTCAAAACTTGGAACCGAGAGTTTAGTTAAGGCTTTTTACGAAAACAATAACAAAGAATCTGATATTAATAGTACCAACTATACAATAAAACAAGAGGCTTATGATGTAAATGACGATTATTTGGTCAAGGCTTCTATTGCTGGTGACATTATTGAATTAGGACTTTACACGGTTGATGAGGACGGCGACGTAAGCCAGATAGGGCAGAGAAATGAAGGGGGCATTATCAGAACCGCTCCTTCTAAATCTTCCTTAGCTTCTCAAAATCTTTCTTCTGGTGTGCTAGACCCATTCCACTCCATAAGAGAAGATATTTATAATCAGGTAAAGACTATACACGGTAAGAGTTTTGACAAATCAGAAATTTCAAACGACGGTAAAGTTTCTATTAATGATGTAAAGATATCTAACAATAATAAGTGTTCGGTTTCTTTGAGGGTTAGAGTTGATTACACAAAGAGTTTAGTTACATCTTCCACGACATTCAATGTTATACTTGTGTTTAGAATAACTGGATACAAAGGTGTTTCTCAAGGGTTTGAAAACGTATCCGATTACAACTGGATAATCCTACAAGAGTTTGGCGAAGATGTAAATAAAAGGAATTCTGGGTATAGTTTAGCTTTTGATAATCAAGATGTTTATTTTGATAGAAGGGGCGTTTCTAGCGGGTCTCGCGGAGAGGTTTATAGGCTTCTAAATAGTGGTGGTTATAAAAATTATGAGAGTGTTGTTAAGTTTTCTGATCTTTCTGACGCTTCTTACTATAACTCTAACGCCGCATATATTGACCTATCGGAAAGAAGGGTTGGTTTTGCAAGCTTAATAAAAATATTTGACGAATACGGCACAAATGATAAGATAATGCTTGTCGGCGCTCCCCTGTTCGATCCTTACGTTTTTAATACTCTAACAGATTCTCACTCTCCTAACGCGATGGGTGCGGTCTATATCTATAAAAAGTCTTTAGCTAGTGATAGCTGGTCTTATTATGGTGCTGTTTATTCAAAAGGTTTCACTTCTGAAAATGTGCTTTCTAATTTAAGCTCTTACCGGGGTGGTCCTTTATCTACCCCTGAGTGCGCCCTGTTTGGATATGACTTTGATTACAATGAGGGGGTTTTGGCCGTTTCTGAACCGGGAGGAAGTGGATCAGGGGTTGTTAATTCGGGTAAAGTTTACACATTTGATATATCTTCAACCTTAACTCTGCTTAAAACGCACTCTGCTTCTAGCATATCTTTACCTAATGGTTCTAGCATTTCTGCTGGTGACAACTTTGGATCTAGTATAGCCCTTTTAGGTAGGGATGATGTTATTTCTTGGTCTGACGCCACCCTCTCTCAAGACACCGATTTAGGTTTTAGAAAGTATCAAAACGATAGTACTATATACAACCTTAGAAATAATTCTGTCTTTGGCCTTAGTTATGAAGATTTGGATGGGGTTTTAACATTTAATTCTGAGGCGGTTAAGTCTGAAATAGATCCTTATAATGTTGGTGGATTGAGTTTATTTTCAGAAGATAATATTTATCGTTGGTCTAGGATAGTTTCTATTAAAAAGCTTAAAGCTAGATCTAGAGACAGGCTCTTGGTTGTTAGAGAATTCTTCTTAAAGTTGAATTCTGGAAGCTCTGCCGATATTGCAGAGAAGTCAATTAGGATTCAAAAGCTTTCTGTTGTAGATTTAAATAGATCTTCAAACGGGACTTTATTTATAAAGGGGCCGGTGGGGGGTAATGGTTCTGTATCGCTTTATAATCTCGCAAACGGTCCAAGTGGAGAAATACCACTGTTTATGGGCGCTCCTGTCGTGTCGGGTGTTAGTAATACGTCTCTGTTTGTTAATAATTTGCTGTCTAATGAGAATTTTCCTCTGTATACAGAAAGGGTTGACAACCCATACGCCCCTCTAATGATTGACGGAACTGCTATAGATTCAAGTTCGCGGATCGGTCTAGTGTTGAGAAATCAGGAAGTAAGTTTTTCCACATCCTTGGTTACAAAACCTAGTCCCGCTGTCAGAAGTGGTAATACCTCGACATTTGTTGAAGGTTCTATAGGGGCTGGCAACTCTAATGATATTGTATTATTTATAGGAAAGGATATTCACTCTAATGACTCCGCCCCGCTCTTTGCTCAAGCTCCTATGTCATTTACGCCGGGGGCATCCCTAAACCAAGGAGTTACAACTCTTTCTGTTTCTGGAATGTTTGAGAATCCCTCTTCTCTTCAGTCTAGCCTGTATTTAAATGCCCCCCTGATAGGAAGCGGCATTTTGCCTACTTCTTTGGTGATTAAAACAATAATACCTCCCACGGGTGAGTTTGCAGGATTTATCGGAAGTAGCTCTGTGGCTATGGTGATGAACGGAAACAATGATGATGACATATTCACTAAACTTAATCAAACTGTTTCATTAAGTATTAAAAGTGAGTATAGTCCAAGTGGGCTTTCTCCGTTATTTATACAAAAACCAGTTGCTAGTTCTGCCAGCTTATTTATAGATAGTCGCATAGCTTCTGGAGTTTCGGATCTCTATGTAGATGGAGCTAATATTTTAAATAGCGGAATGAACTTAGTGGTAAAGACTCCAGAAAATAATAACTTTAACATATTTACAAGAGGGTTTTTTGACTAATGATACTTT
>TARA_R110000851_G_scaffold249457_2_pt1 | contig 18205 bp, 23 predicted proteins | sample TARA_R110000851 | Tara Oceans TARA_R110000851 (sample SAMEA4397627) | marine metagenome | biome: Polar Biome; feature: [DCM] deep chlorophyll maximum layer (ENVO:01000326); material: water (ENVO:00002006), including particulate matter (ENVO:01000060) such as... | depth 17 m
GAGTTGGTATTGCGGAACTGACAGAAGATGATATAATTAGAAATAAGATTATCTCAAGAATTTTAAATGCCCTTCACGACCAACCTGTAAAATATTACGAATAATGCCAGCTTACGATTACGAATGCCAAGACTGTAGCCATGAATTTGAACAATTTCATGGATTTAATGATACCCCATCTCCTTGCGAAAAATGTAACAGCAAGAGCGTAGAGATCATAGTTAATAAAGCCCCTACTGGGTTTGTTAAAGGCGAACCGACAACTTTAGGTCAGTTGGCTGAGAGTAACACCAAGAACATGGGACGTTATGAGCTAGAAGCAAAAAGAGCCAAACAAGAAAAGGGCAACTTAAAGGATAAGAAGCCTAAAGAATGGTGGCGAAAATCTGGAAGTGCCTCGGAAAAAGAAATTGGAAAAATGTCCAAAGACCAAAAGACTAAGTATATACGAGATGGAAAATCATAATGGCAGAAGATAAAAAAATATTAGATGCTTCAGACTTTGAAGAGGCTAATATATCATGTGCAGATTGTGAAAAACAATTACTAAAAATGGTAAGGGTTGAAAAAACTGATACAAAATTTGAAATAACTGTTAATTGTCCTTATTGTGATGGCGCTAGCTGGGCTAATCAATTAGAAGGTCGTTATTATCAAAACCCACCTGAAGGATTAGGTTTGGGTGCTATGACAGAAGAAGACGGAAATTTTGCTCTAGATATGAAAAAAATAAAATGACAGATGACATAAGTGAATTCTTAACTCCTGATTCGGCATCTTACGAGTACTATAGCGAAGATGCCAAGATTCTTACAAAAGACGAAGACGTAGGAAAAGCCTGTGCTTATATAGTAACTCATGACAAAGAGTCAGAAGAAGATACTACTGCAAATAAAAAGTTTCATTATATAAAAGTTCTTAGAGGTCATTTGTTTGATCCTCAAGGAATGGACTCTAATAAAATTACTTCAATACATGTAAAGTTTGATAAAGTAAGCGAGAAAACTTTTGAACATTATATTAAATATCTAACAGGTAAAAAAAGTAATGAATTTACTTGGGCTGAAAGGGAATATACCAATGGCTAAGAAAACTGGAAAGCTAACAAAGATAGAAAAATTCTATATTGAGAACAACTCTGAAAAAGATGCTGATGAAATAGCAACGGATTTGAATAGAACAAAATCTGTAGTGAATAAACATTTAAAAACAGTAAATGACACTGGTCATGTTTCAGAAGCAAAACAGTCTCCATCTCAAGTGGGAGAATTAATGGGTCATAAAGATAGCAGAGGTGTAACTATCATGACGCCAGCAGCTTCTCAACTCTCTGATGAAACTAAATCTAAGGCTAAACCTAGACATTCAAACGCTATTCATATCATAAAGAAAAAATGACTATCTTTTTGTCTAAAAAGTTTGATTCCTACGTCAATCAGTATGCAGACAACAATCCTATTTGGATTGCGACCTTGTCTAATGGAGATACGATTTATCAAGACGATGGAAGACCTGATATAGAACCTAGCAGTGCTTGGATTAGACTTAGGCTTTATTGCAAACAAAACGATGTTCATATTGTAAACATGCAAGTCAGAAATCGGTCTCACGTAGAAGACATTGGTGCTGACCATGACGGCTATTTTTTCTGCAAGGGTGCAGGAGCTTTGATATTTGGAGACATGACTCTACACACGTTTAATATTGGGGTTTTAAATGAAGGAAAGCTCAAGGTGAGAACTTGGAGACTTCCAGAATTAATTCCAGAAAGATTTGAAGAAAGAGACCCTTACGAGTCTCCTGAATGTATAATTGCTAAAAAAGGAATACTAGATGAACAAAGGCTACAAACACAAAACGACGGGACAACCTTGTAACGCAGCCCAATATATAGCTGAGATGGTTTGCCTCAGAGAAGCAGAAAAAGAAAACGTAGGAAAACCAGCCTATGCCTTATGGAACACTGACAAATGGAAAAAGAAATTTCAAAGTCAGGTTACAAAAGGATACCAGCTTCTTAAAAAATTTGAAGAAAAAGCAATAATAAATGCCCTCAATTCTTACAGGGGTAAGAGTATATATTCTCTTAGGGTTAAATTCTTACCCGACTTGATTAAAAAAGAGCAGGCTAAGTTAGAGATAATCAACAGCCGAGAGATAAAAGAGATTGCCTACAAAGACACAACCCTTTCTACTAATAAAAAGCCGTTCGGAAAAAAGAGCGCTTTATCTAAACTAAAGGATCTAGACAATGAGTGATGCTAACTTAAAGACAATTACAAAGAAATACGGTAACATTCTTGTTAATGGAGCTGAGGTATTTCAAGACTTAAAAAACATGCAAACTATTCCTGTAAGTCCTGCTTTAGATTATTCTCTTGGGGGAGGATTTAGAGAAGGAACTTGGATTCAAATGATTGGAGACCCCAAGAGTGGAAAGACTACACTAGCCTTACAGTTTGCTGCTACCTGCCAGAAAAAAGAATATGGAAGTCGTCCTATTTTTTATGTTAATGTAGAAGGTAGATTAAGCACAAAAAACTTTGAAGGTGTTGAAGGATTACAAGCAGATAAAATAACTGTTGTCCAATCTGAGAATGAAACACTAAGTGCTGAACAATATCTTGGGGCTGTGGAAAAGTTAGTAAAAGCTTATCCTAACTGTGTAGTTATTATTGATTCAATATCTAGCTTAATAGCACAACGAGATTTAGATGAAGAAGTCCGAGGAGATTATAGGCCCGGAGTTCCAAGAATTCTATCTAACTTTTGTAAGAAGATGAGTAGCGTAGTTCCTAAACAAAAAGCTATTATCATCATGATTACACACTTCATTGCTAACACTGGAGGAATGGGGAAAAAGAAAGTTGCTGATGGAGGCGTTAAAGTTCGTTATCAGGCAGATACTATTCTTGAGATAGCTTGGATTCAGCCGTGGAAAGAAAAGAACGATGGCCGTCAAATTGGGCAGGTTCTTCATTGGAAGATTGTTACTTCAGCATTAGGTGGATTCACTGGTGGAGAAGCTACTGGCTGGCTTCGTTATGGAACGGGTATTGATTTTAAACAAGAAATGTTTGACCAAGCAAATGATTTCGATTTAATTTCCGCTGCTGGAGCTTGGTACACTTGTGACTTCCTTGTAGATGAACCACAGTTGATAAAAAAGATTCTTGAAGAAGCCAAAATAGATATAGAAGATGAAGAGAAGATTACTAAATTCGTTAAATTTCAAGGGCAGCAAAAGCTCAGAGATTTCTTGACTAATAACGATCTGTGGCCGACTTTACAAAATTCATTAAAGGAAATGTTGTCTTGAAAGCTATTGGTTTTGATGGCCGAGAACGATTATGGAACTTGTCAAAATGTATAGTGTCCGGTGACCAAAAAAGACCTCGAAGTAAATTGCATATTCTTTCAAGAAAGATCTTGCATGAACAATTTCCGTATGATACAATTTTCGAAGAAGCTCCATTACCGGGCTCAAATAAACCATCAAGAAAATCTACGCTATTTGTTGACTTCTTGATACCGTCTCATTCGTTAGCGGTAGAAGTACACGGGCGGCAGCATTTTGAATTTGTCGCCCATTTTCATGGAAACCAACAGGGCTTCAGAAAATCAAAAGCAAGAGACCGAGACAAAGCTAGATGGCTTGAAAACAATTCAATAACACTAATAACATTAAGCTATGCAGGAACAGAGGATGACTGGCGACAAACTATTATCAATAGATAAACTAGATCAGTTCATGTCTAACTTAGACAGCTATATGTCTGATGTGATTAAGGTAGAACCAAGTGCCGAGGTTGAAAAAATATTAAACCTAACTAGTCTTGATCTTAAGTCATTAACTTCAGAAGAGTGTTGCGAAAAGGCTTACGTCCTTTATAGCTATTGTGGATTTTTGCAAAAACGACACAATGCAGAAGTAGCTCGTTTAAAATGGTGTGAAGGGTTTATTAACCATGCTGTTGCGGGTAGGTCGGATAACTTTGATAAGTTTACTAAATGGGAAGTCAAAGTTAACCATGTAATAAAAGAAGATGATTTTGTTCAGAAGGTTTGGAGAGTTAAACGAGTAGTTGAAGGCAAGGTTATTATGTCTTCTGATACAATTCGAGATTCAAGAAAACAAGCCGACACGTTAATAGAACTTAGTAAGAAAAAACATTATAGGGGTCAATCATGAGCGTTTCGCCATTACAACTTATAAAAGATGGAATCATTAAAGACGACATGGAGAAAGTTATTAAAGGCTACAGGCTTCTTACGGGAGAAACTATCAAACAGCAAACAGAGTCAGTCGTCGCAGAAATAAAAGAAGAAGAAGAAGAAGAAGAAGAATTAGAAACACAAACATCGAGTAAGGGGTTAGATTTTTCTACAAGCCCCAGAGAACAAGATAAAAGTAAATTTGGCAGAAGAGAGTCAATAAAAATTGGTGAAAATACCTTTGTTGACGACCGAACGGAATCTACCGAAGAAGAATTAAAAACTCCTGAAGTAGGCAGAACACCACGTAGAAAAGGGATTTCTCTTGTTGAAGTAAAGTGTCATGTTTGTGGTAACGTAGAAGAAATCAATCCTGTCTACAAAACCGGAAGCTATCACCGATGTGATAAGTGTGTCGGTTAATGACTAAAGAAATTAATGACATCACGGCTGAAAGAGCCGTCCTAGCAGGATTAGTACGACATGGTTCCGAAGCGTTTATTGACGTTGACGATCTTGTGAACGTTGATTCATTCACTGACGATAAGCATCAAATATTGTTTGCCTGTCTCAAGAAAGTGTTTGAAGAATCCACAACTGTTGATCTTCCTTCTTTGTTTAGTGCCGCTAAGTCTATAGGACTAGATGGTGTATTTGTTGATAAGGTTCCTAGCGATTACGTAAAGAAATTATCTAGCATATACATAGCTCCCGAAAATGTAAGAAGTCAGGCTAAAAAGTTAGTCAAGTTTACAATTGGCAGAGAGCTTGATAGAAGAGCTTTAAAAGTTCGGTCTGATATTAGAGACATGACAGGAGACGAAACTGTCAGTCAGATAATAAACATTGGAGAGGCTCCTTTTCTAGAGCTATCTTCTGATTTAAATAATCAGGTAGAAAACAAACCTGTTGACATGAGTGAAGATATTGAAGAGTATATAGACCACCTGATAAACAATCCATCTGAATCGATGGGTATAAGCAGTGGGTTTCCTAGATTTGATAAATCTATAGGTGGTGGCTTTAGAAGAAAATCAGTAGATCTAATAGCAGCCAGACCAAAAACGGGCAAGAGTATGTTCGCTGATGCAGTAGCATTACATGTAGCTGGAAAGCTTGGTCTCCCAGTTTTGATGTTAGACACTGAGATGTCAAAAGAAGACCATGTAAATAGAATACTAGCCAATCTTAGTGATATAGAAATCAATGACATAGCTACTGGATCTTTTTCAAAAACAAAAGGCAGAGAAGAAAGAGTTAGACAGGCAGCAGAGCGTATAAAAGAAATGCCTTGTGACTATGTAACCATTGCTGGAAAATCGTTTGAAGAGACCATCTCTATTATGCGTAGATGGGTTATTAAAAAGGTTGGATGCGATGACAACGGAAGAACTAAGCCTTGTTTAATAATTTATGATTACTTAAAACTAATGCACTCAGACCAGATGTCTGGTGGAATGCAAGAATTCCAAGTGTTAGGATTTCAGATGACTACACTTGTTAATTTTATGATTCAGTACGATGCTCCGTGTTTGAGTTTTGTTCAATTGAACCGAGATGGCGTGACAAGAGAATCTAGTGATGTTATTAGTGGCTCTGACCGTTTAGTATGGCTCTGTGCTAGTTTAACAATCTTTAAACGAAAGTCAGACGAAGAGATAGCAGAAGATGGTGGAACGAGTGGAAATAGAAAGTTAGTACCAATTGCCGCTAGGCATGGCGGGGGATTAGCTGACGAATATGATTATATCAATATGAACATGATGGGTGAGTATGGAAGAATAGACGAAGGTTTTACTAAGTCTGAATATATACTAGAACAGAAGAGACAAAAAGAAGGATTCGACAACGAAGTAAGTAATGAAGAAGAAGATTTTATTGTTCAAGAAGAAGTAGATATGGAGAAACCTTTTTGAAACAATTATCAAACAAAGAGCTAAAAGCGTTATCTGACAAAATAGCGTCAAACATACAAAGAGTTCTCGGTCATTTTGGAATACCAATCCAAGATTTTGGTGAATACATATCTTGCGCATGCCCTATTCACGACGGAGACAATCCTAACGCTTTTACAATGACGATTGATTCAGAACATTCATACTTTGGAATATGGAAATGTTGGACTCAAGGATGCGAAGAAGATAATATCAACACTCCAATTGGTCTTATCAGGGCTTTACTCAGTAAGTTCCAAGATAAAGAAATAACATTCAACGAAGCTGTTGACTTCTCAATGAAGTTAGTTGAAACTAATTTTGAAGATCTCGTAAAAAGTTCTAACAATATGGATTTTAATAAGAAATCATTTTGTGGAATTGAAAATAACTTCAAGAAAAGAGAGCAGAATAAAAAGTCTGGCGTTAATAGAAGTGTTGCAAGAAAAGCATTGTCTCGTCCCGCAAAATATTATCTTGATAGAGGATACTCAGAATCTGTATTAGACGAATTTGATGTTGGGGTTTGTTCAGATTCTAGAAAACAAATGAGAGACAGAGTTGTTGCTCCTGTGTACGACGACGACTTTGAATGTATGGTAGGATGTGTTGGAAGAATAATGCACGAAGACTATAATGGTCGCAAGTGGGTAAATTCTAAGAAGTTTTATGCTGGAGCTTGGCTTTATGGATATTGGCTCTCAAGAGATTATATTAAGAGTTCAAGGATGGCAGTATTGGTTGAAGGACAGGGAGATGTCTGGAGACTTTGGGAGGCGGGAATTAAGAATGTAGTCGGCATGTTTGGTTCTGGACTGACAGATACGCAAATAAGAATACTTGAAACTTCAGGAGCCACCACTTTAGTATTATTGCCAGATAATGATGAGGCTGGAGCAAAGGCTAATCGTAAAATATATAAGAAGTGTGGCAGTTTATTTGATATAGTAACCATAGATATTGATTTAAAAGATGTCGGTGAAATGACTATAGAACAAATAAATAAACAAATAAAACCAATCATAAAGGATATTGACAATGACTAAGATAATAGGATTTTCTGGAGCAAAGCAAAGTGGAAAGACTACTTGCAGCAAATTCCTTCATGGGTATCAAATGAGACTTAACGATGTCGTTGAGAAATTTCTCATGAACGAAGATGGAAATCTATTAGTCAACGCTATTCAGTTAGACGAAAAGGGTAATGAAGTAGAAGGACTGGGAATACTAGATATCGAACGTAAAGATAATGAATTCATGTCATATGCAGATGTTTCAATATGGCCATACGTTAAACCTTTTAGCTTTGCAGACCCATTAAAGATTATCTCTATGCAATTGTTTGGATTAACAGAGTCTCAATGTTACGGCACTGACGAAGAAAAAAACACAACAATTAGCGTCAACTGGGAAGACCTACCATCTTCTTCTTCTAATAAAGGAGAAATGACAGCTAGAGAATTTCTCCAATACTTTGGAACTGACGTATGTAGAAAAATGAAATCTACTATATGGGTTGACAATTGCATAAATAGGATAAATGTTAGTGGCACAGATTTGGCTATTGTTCCAGATGTCCGTTTTCCTAATGAGGTTGAGTCTATTCAAAAGGCTGGTGGAAAAGTAATTAGACTAACAAGAAAGCCTCATGAAGATAGTCATCCTAGTGAAACCGCCTTAGACGGAGAAGAATCTGACAGCACTTTCGATTACATTCTAGACAATGAGAAACTGAGTATAAACGAAACTAATATTAAACTCATGGAAGTATTAAGAAAATGGGGATGGATAACAACAAAAAGCTCATAAGTATACCTTGGGATGATAGAATGGTAACACGGGCCCAGAAAAAAGCAAAGCAGCTGGGTGGAATTAGAAATTCTATTCTTAAAGGTGGTGGTAATGCCGCCGGTTACTTAGGAGAAGAAGCCGTAGCGAGTTATATCGAAGCTCAAATAATTAGCTGCGATAAAGGCAGTAACAAATACGACTACGACATCTGGGCAAGAGATGACCGTAAGATCGAAGTTAAAACAAAAAGACGAACAGTTAAACCTTTGGATTATTATGATGTGTCTGTTGCTAAAACAAGCACTCATCAGAGACCAGAGTTATATATTTTTGTAAGTATTGAATTTGAAAATATGACGATGAAAGAGAGCCGTAGGCTTTATCGTGGTATTAAAAGTATTTGGATAGTCGGGCAGGCAGAGCCCGAAGATTACTTTGCGAGAGCAAAGATTTGGAAGACTGGCGAAATTGATAAACGGAATGGTTTTAAAACTCATGTAGATATGTATAACCTGCCCATATCGGAAATAGAGCCCTTAGATGATAGTTTGTTACCACCGAAGCAGTAGTTTAGGAACGTTAGAGTTTTGTCAGCAAAAGTATTTTTTGCAGTACAATCTATCTTTCAGAGACAAGACTAATAAAAAAGCCTTAATGGGAACAATAACCCATAAGGTAATGCAGACTCTTGGAGATAAAAAGGTTGCTATCCTTAATAACCTTGATGTGGTAGAAGACGAAGAAACAGGAAGAACTCTTACTTTAGAAGAATGCGATGATCTTGAATTGCTCAATGATATCGCTTTTGAATATTATAGTTCTGCTTTTCCAGAAGTTAATATAACCCAAGCAGACAAAAGAAAATGTTTGTCATGGGCCGAAAAAGCAGTAGCTTATGAAGGTGGAGTGTTAGATCCTAGAAACCAAGATGTGGTTGCTACGGAATTGTTTTTCGACTTCGAAATTAAGAAGCCGTGGGCTAAGTATTCATACGAGCTTGGTGGAAAAACTATTGAAGGGTATTTATCAATCAAAGGAACGGTTGACTTAATACTTAAACAAAACGAAGAGTATTACGAGATACTAGATTACAAAACAGGTAAGAGGCTAGACTGGGCAACTGGCGAAGAGAAAACATACAGTAAGCTACAAAACGACACTCAGTTATTATTGTATTACTATGCCCTTAAAAATATGTATCCTGATCGTGAATTCTCAGTAAGCATATATTACATTAACGCTGGTGGTTTGTTTTCTTTTGTATTTGACGAAGACGATTACAAAAAAGCGGAAGACATACTACGCAAGAAATTTGAACAAATCAGAGATATTCAAAACCCCAGACTTCTTTCTAATGAACATAAACATTGGAAGTGTCAAAGGCTTTGCAAGTTTAGCGAAGAGTATGAAAACTCTGGGAAAAGCGTTTGCCAACACATACGAGATGAACTCGTAGAAAAAGGTGTAAACGCAGTTGTTGAAGAGTATGGAGTTATTGATAAAATTACTACCTACGGAGACGGTGGCGGTAGATTAGTTGACGACGATAAGAAAGATAAAAAATGACAAATTGGACTCCCATTCACCTTCATAGCCACTATTCTTTGCTTGATGGCCTTAGCAGGCCCGCACAGATAGCCTCACGCTGTTCTAACCTTGGTTATGAGTCTTGTGCCTTAACTGACCACGGGACTATATCAGGAGCTGTAGCGTTTACACAGGCTATGAAACAAAAAAATATTAAGCCAATATTAGGGTGCGAGTTTTACCTAAGCAAGCAAGATACAACTATTCACAACGAAGAAAATAGGAAGCTTAGTCATCTATGTGTTCTGTCTAAGAATAAGAAGGGATGGGACAATCTAATACAAGCGGTCTCTAAGAGTAATGATGAAGAGAATTATTACTACAAGCCTAGATTAGATTTAAAAACATTAGGCGAATTTGCTAATGGAGACCTGATTGCTTTTAGTGGTCATCTTGGAAGTGATCTAGCAAATGTAATATTTTCTGACGCTAGGTCTGCTTATAATTCTAGAACAGAAGAAGAAGCTAAAAGATTCACCCATCCTGATTGGGTAGACAATGTTGTCGCAATGGCTAATCAGTATATAGATATTTTTGGTAAAGAAAACTTCTTTGTTGAAATACAAGCAATTGACCAAGAGAATTCTCCGGCAGCCAGTTTAGTAGCTCAGGGTTTAAGGTACGTAGCAAAGAGGTACGGATATCGTACTGTAGCAACTGCTGACTCACATTACCCAGAGAAGAAAGACGCAGAAGACCAACTTCTTTTATTGTGTTCTTCAATGAGAACAACTTTACGAGACGTAAGAAAGAAGTTAAAGGAAACAGGAGATGCTTCTTTTTCTGGTTTTATCAGGTCTAATAATTTCCACATTCCTTCTTTAGAAGAAATACAAGCTGTTAACACTCCACAAGAAATAGAAATGTCAATGCAGATAGCTTCTATGTGCGAAGACTATGATATTCTTGGTAGGCCAATGCTTCCTAAATTCAAATGCCCGAAAGAAAAATCAGAAGACACCTATCTTCGCGAGTTATGTAGACAGGGTTGGAAAAGCAGGTTAGAACCAACGGGTAAAATTAATGGCGTAGAAATTAAACAAATATACACAGACCAGATTAAAAAAGAACTTGATGTAATCAGCGAGGCAAATTTAGCTGGGTATTTCTTAATTGTTAGAGACATAGTTGATAGTGTCGTAAAGAAGAATCATATTCCCGGGCCGGGTAGAGGAAGTGCAGCAGGTTGTTTAATATCTTATTTAGTAGGTATCACACAGGTAGACCCTATAGAGTACGGATTACTATTTGAACGATTTTATAATGCTGGTCGTAATACTGCTGACAGAGTTTCACTTCCTGATATCGATATTGATGTACCCGCAAATAAACGAGACGAAACAATAGATTATATTCGAGGGAAATACGGATCAAAACGTGTTGGACAAATGGTTACTTTCGGAAGACTTCAAGGAAGAAGTGCTTTAAAAGAAGTTCTCAGAATGAATGACGCTTGTGGTTTTGAAGAAATGAATTCTATCACCAAAAGTCTACCTCACGAACATGAAGTATCTGACCAATTGTCTGAAATGGATAATCCATCTGTTATCAATTGGACATTAATGAATCAACCGGATGCCCTTAGAGACTATTGTAGATTAAATGATGATGGCTCTCTTGAAGGCGACCACGCTAAGTTCTTTGAACAGGCGATGAGAATCGAAGGGACATTTAAATCACAAGGTAAGCACGCCGCTGGTGTTGTTATATCTTCTCACGACCTTAACGACGTATGCCCTATGGTTAGGGACAAAAGAGGTTCTGAAAAGATAGCCGGAATGGAAATGAACGACCTAGAAGCAATGGGTCATGTTAAGTTTGATATTTTAGGAATTTCTTTAATGGATAAAATGATGAGTATTAGAGACCAACTGAAGGAAAGACATGTCTGATAAAATTAAAATGAGTTATAAGCAATCAATAAGATGCAAAATAACGTCTGGAAGATATGTAGAGTATAAAAACCTTTCCATATGTTGCATAAATGACTTTTATTCACCAATGAACAAGAAAATAAGATACCAAGTTCATTCAAAGTTCTTTAGCGAGCTTTATGATGACATTGAAGAAGCGTTAGGTAAATTTTTTGAAATTAGAAGAAAAATTAGATAAAGGGTGTAGCTATGAATTATAGGGATATTATCGTTTTTGACTTTGAGACTGGTTCTCGAAATCCAGACAAAACACAACCAGTGCAAATAGCCGCAGTGGCCATTCATGGTAGGAAATTAACTATTCAACCAGACGGATATTTTGAAAGTTTAATTCGACCTATCTTAGATGACGACGAAGCTATCGAGATGGGATTAGATCCTATTGAAGATGAAGCTTTAGCGATTAATGGAAAGACTAGAAAAGAGCTAGCAAAGGCTCCATCAGAAAGAACTGTCTGGAAGAAGTTCGGGAATTTTGTAAACAAATACAATTTTAAAGGGACTCCTTACTATGCCCCAATTGCAGCTGGGTACAATATCGTAGGTTTTGACATGCCTATCGTGCAGCGAATGTGTGAGCTATACGGCCCAATTGATAAGAAGACTGGTAAACAAACTCTTTTTAATAAAATCCACCGAGTTGACGTTATGGATAATGTCTGGATGTGGATGGAGAACAATGCAGATATTAAATCTTTAAGCATGGACTCAATGAGAGACTTGTTTGGTATGAGTAAAGAAAACGCTCATGATGCTTTACAAGATGTTAAAGATACTGCTAATTTGATGATAGGCTTTATGAAGCTCTATCGACGTGTTGCCCCTAAGGTTCAATTTGAAAAGGCTTTTGCTGATGGAAATATCCACATTTAACCCACTTGAATTAAAGTTTGACGACGAAGTTACTTGGGAATTAATTTGCGTAGGAAGAACTAAGGGTGTCTTTCAACTAGAAAGCAATCTTGGTAGGTCTTGGGCTAAAAGAGTTCAGCCAAAGAACATTGAAGAGTTGGCTGCCTTAATTTCTATTATTAGACCGGGAACATTGAAGGCTATTCAAGATGGCAAATCAATGACTCAAAGGTTTGTTGATAGAAAAAACGGTTCTGAAGAAATAACTTATTTACATGAATCTCTTGAGCCTATCCTAAAAGGAACTCAAGGAGTTCTTGTATATCAAGAACAAGCTATGAAAATAGTACAGCAGCTCGCTGGCTTTAACCTTCAAGAAGCAGACGATCTTCGTAAGGCTATTGGTAAGAAAAAAGCAGACCTTATGGCTAAGGTTAAAAAGAAATTTTTAAAGGGAGCCATTGTAGAAAAGATTGTTAGCGAAGAAGAAGCTGAAGAAATCTTTAGTTGGATTGAAGCTTCAAGTAGGTATTCGTTTAACAAATCTCACGCTGTGTCTTATGCCATATGTGCTTATTGGAGTGCTTATGCTAAAGCTCACCACCCTCTTGAGTTTTATTGTAGTTACTTGAAACATTCAGGAGGCAAGCCAGACCCTCAACAAGAAGTGAGAGAGCTTGTCAATGACGCCAAGAATAATGAAATCTATATTAATCCACCTTCCATAAAAGAGATTAATGTAGGTACTGCTATTATTGACGACAGGATTCACTTTGGTGTTACTGATATAAAGTCTGTTGGAATAAAACAGGTTGCAAAATTTAGAGATGCTATTGTGTTTTTAGAACAGTCCTCTGGTAGAGAGCTTTGTGATGCAACTTGGTACGAATTTCTTGTGTTAGCTTCTAACAAGGCAAACTCAAGAATGTTAACAGGTCTTATTTCTGTTGGTTTCTTTTCTCATCTTCCGGAATCTCGTCAAAGAATGTTGGACGAGCTAGATACTTGGTCTAACATGACTAAAAAAGAGATTGAATGGGCAGAAGACAACTTTGATAGATTTGATAATCTAATATCACTGTTAACAGCGATGTCTCCCACAAAGAAACAGGGTGGTTCAACTTTTAATTCAAAGCGTTCTCAGATTTTAACAGACCTAGTAAAACATTGTAAAAATCCGTCGTATGCATTAAATGATGATTCAGGCTGGGTTATACGAACAGAACAAAACTATCTAGGGGTTGCTTTAACATACTCCAAAGTAGAAACCTATGACACGTCGGTTGCTAACACAACCATAAAACAGTTCGTGGAAGGTAAACGTGGTAACATTAAAATGGCTATAACTGTTAGCGAGGTTAAAAGATACGTTGCTAAAAAAGGAAAAGCTAAAGGTTTAGAAATGGCCTTTTTAAATGTAGAGGATAATACTGGAACTCTTGATACAGTGACAGTGTTTTCTGACCAATGGAAAAGCTTTAAGAATTTGCTTTACGAAGGAAGCGACGTAATCTTAGTTGGTCAAGATTCTAAAAAGAAACGATATCAGTTAGACGACGGGTTTATAGTTAATAACGTGATAGAATTAAGTTGACACAAATCATTAAATAAGCTATAAATTATTAATAATACTTCATTTTGATTACGGGATAATTATGAACACTATTTCAAATTACTGTAGATTTATTGGAAGATTAGTAGCAGATCCTAAAGTTGTAGAGTTTGAGAATACCAAACTGTGCACTTTTACACTCGCCATCAATGAATACCGAAAAGAAAAAAATGGCGAAAAAAAGAAGACAGTCAACTACTTTGACTTTGAAGCTTGGGACTCTGGCGGAGAAACTATTGGGCGTTATTGTCTTAAAGGCGATATTATTGATTTAGTAGCTTCTGCTAGAAACAACTCTTGGGTTGACAAAAATGGAAACAAAAGACACTCTACAAAGTTTAGGGTAAAAGAATTTAAACTATTCAACTCATATGAAAACCAAAAACAAGAATCTAAATAAAAGTAAATTCAGAACTCAAGAAGAGCTTGAAGAAGAACTCGTTCATAGACATTATGGACTTGTTGTTTTTCAGGCTCTTTCTTTTTTAGAAAGTTCTCACTTTGACGATTACGTTCAAGCTGGATTAATTGGATTGTTAAAAGCTATTAGAGGACATGATGAATCTAAATCTAAGTTCAGTACATTTGCTACAGTATGTATAAGAAACTCTATATCAAAGCTTAGAGATAAGATAAAGAAAAATGAACAAAGACTAGTTGCTCAAGTAGATCGTTTATATAATACACAAGATAACATACTTGACTATTTGCCTGAATATCTTTCCGAAGAAGACTTATTTATAATAAAACTAAAGACACAAAACTACACCAATAGCGAAATTGCTAGCTATATATCTTCTAGTAAAGATGAAGTAAAAATCAAAATAAAGGCAATAATAAAATTGTTAAAAGAAGTAAACAAATGAAAAAGAGAATCCTGTTTTGCGGAGAAGCTACATATTTAAATACGGGATATGCTACATATCTCCGAGAAGTTATGAAGAGGTTGTACGCTACTGGAAAATATGAACTTGCAGAATTTGCTAGCTATGGTCGAGATGAAGAAGCTAAGAAACATGGCATACCATGGACTTTTTATGGAAACATGCCTGACAAAGAAGAACAAGAAAAATACGATGAGATCCCCACAAATCAATTCGGAGAGTGGAGATTTGAATCTGTAGTATTAAATTTCCAACCAGACATCGTATGTGACATACGAGACTTCTGGATGTTTGAGTATCAAGAGAGGTCTCCTTTTCGCCCATACTTCCATTGGGTTTTAATGCCAACTGTAGACGCTGCTCCCCAGAACGAACAATGGATATCTACTTTTTCTAATGCTGATGCCGTATTTAATTATTCGGACTGGGGACATGATGTATTAGAAAAAGAATCTAGAGGAACAATCAATTGTCTAGGTAGCGCTCCTCCTTCTGCTGATGAAGCTTACAAGCCAGTAGAAGACAAGAACAAACACAAAGAAGAGATGGGTTTTAGTGCAGGGACTAAGTTTGTTGGGACTGTCATGAGAAACCAAAGAAGAAAACTCTTTCCAGACCTCTTTGAGATGTTTAGCAAGTTCTTAGAAACATCAGGAAGAACTGATGTCTATTTATATTGCCATACTAGCTATCCAGACTTGGGTTGGGATATACCAAAACTTTTAAATAAGAACAGAATTGCTAGCAAAGTATTATTTACCTATTCATGTATTCAGTGTCAGCATGCTTTTCCAGCCTTCTTTTCTGACGCTAGAAGTAAGTGCCCTAACTGTGGAAGTTTTTCTGCTGGGTTATCGAATGTTCAAAAAGGAGTATCGTATGAATACCTGTCAAAGATAATGAATCTATTTGACTTGTATATTCAGTATTCCAATAGTGAAGGTTTTGGATTGCCTCAAGTAGAAGCCGCTGCTTGTGGAGTTCCCGTTATGAGTACAGATTACTCTGCAATGAGTAGCGTGGTAAGGAAGTTAGGAGGAACACCATTAAAGCCAAAAGCTTTATACAACGAACTAGAGACAGGTTGTAATAGAGCAGTCCCTGATAACGATGACGCTGCCAAAAAGATAAAAGAATTCTTTGAAAATTCTGATGCGCAAAATGAAACATTATCAAAAAACACAAGACTTAACTTTGAGAAGTATTACCAATGGGACAAAACCGCTAAGAAATGGGAAGACCATTTTGATTCCGTAGAAGTAGTCCCCGGAAAATGGATGTCTCCACCAAGAGTCCATACTCCTGTAAGAAACGAACAAAAAGAGATATCTAACTCTGAGTATGCTAGATGGTTAATCATTAATGTTCTCGGTGAGCCAGATAAGTTAAACAGTTATTTTGAATCACGTTTAGTGCGAGATTTAAACTATGGAATGTTTATAAATGGCGCTGGAGAAATGTATCTAAACGAGGACTCATACAAGTTTGCAAAGCCTGCATATGAGCCTTTTGACAGAGATAAAGCGTATAATATGATGTCCAATCTTTGTCACCGAAGGAATCATTGGGAATCTGTAAGAAAAGAATTTATCAAATGAAAGTCTTATACATAGGTTGTTATAGAGATGGCACAGGCTGGGGAAATGCCGCAATTGATTATATATTATCTCTAGATGCTGCTGGAATTGACGTAGTTCCACGCCCCTTAAAGCTAAATGCAGTAACCGACACGAAGCTTCCTAGTAGATTACTTGAGCTGGAAGGTAAAGATAGCTCATCTTGCGATGTGTGTATTCAGCATACCCTTCCGCATCTAATGGAATATAGCTCATCTTTTAAAAAGAATATTGCTCTCTATGCTACAGAGACTAATAACTTTATAGATTCGGACTGGTCTAGAAAAATTAACATGATGGATGAGGCTTGGGTCATTAACAACCAAATGGTAAGATCCTCAGAAGATAGCGGAGTGACTATTCCTATTAAAGTAGTGCCGCATGCCTGTGACTTCGCTAAGTTTGAAAGAGGTCACAAAAAGATAAACTTTCCTAGTGCAAAAGAAAACTTTATATTCTACACAATTGCAGACTGGAATAAGCGGAAGAACCTAGAGGCCTTCGTCAAGGCTTTTCACGCAGAGTTCGACCCCTCAGAAGACGTCTCTATTCTAATAAAAACAGGACATCATAATACCAGCCCAGAAGATTTAGCTTTGGAAGTCAGAGATTTATGTAACTCAGTTAAGGTTGGACTAAAAAGATTTCCAAATATAGATGACTATAGAGAAGATTTAATAATAACAAATACTTTAGAAGAGGAAAACATTTACCAGATTCATAATAGTTGTGATTGTTTTGTCATGCCTAGTTATGGAGAAGCTTGGTGTATACCAGCTTTTGATGCAATGGGTTTTGGTAAAACTCCTATATGCACAAACATTGGAGGAATGTCTGACTTTATTGGACAAGGTGGATTTTTGATAGAAGGAGTAATGGAGCCTGTTTATGGAATGACAGAGACATTTTCTAATCTGTTTACTGGAAATGAGGACTGGTGCTCTGTTAGTATTCAAGGGTTAAGAGAAGTAATGCGTCATGTTTACGAAAATAATGAAGATTTAAAAAATATGAAGAGAAAAGGTTTAGAGCAAGCCTATGAATATTCTCATCAAAACATTGGAGAGTTAATGAAGGGACTGCTTAATGATTAACCCTGTATCTAGTATCATAAGAGCCTCTACAAGAGAACCAAATGAGAAGTTAAACATATTGACTTTTCCTACTCATGAACGATACGAAAGCATGTTGGCAAAAACCGGACATAGTTTTTATTCGTACAGAGCAGAAGGTATAAAAGACTGGAATGAAACATACGCTAAACTTCCAGATAATTATCATCTTCTAAATCCCGAACTTGGAAATGAACAAATACCAAGTCATGTAGATTTTGATTTAGTCCTATCTCAGAATAAGTTTGGACAATTTCAAAAAGCTCTTGAACTGTCTAAGTTGATGCATCTTCCTTTGGTAAGCTTAGAACATACTCTTCCAGTGCCTCAATGGGACGGAGACATATTAGATCAAGTCAGAAACATGAGAGGAGATTTAAATCTTTTCATATCTGGACATAGTATTGGCGAATGGGGATGGGAAGAGCAAGATGACACCCAAGTTATTAATCATGGTATTGATACTGACTTATTTTGTTCGCATGATGGAGAAAGAGGAGACGAAATCCTTTCAGTGGTAAACGATTGGATTAATCGTGATTGGTGTTGTGGGTTTAGTATTTGGCAAAACGTTATTCAAGGGTTGCCTTACAAGGTGTTAGGAGACACGCCGGGACTTTCTGAACCCGCAGCATCAACCGCAGACCTTGTATCGGCTTATCAAAACA
>TARA_R110000851_G_scaffold43112_1_pt1 | contig 18181 bp, 22 predicted proteins | sample TARA_R110000851 | Tara Oceans TARA_R110000851 (sample SAMEA4397627) | marine metagenome | biome: Polar Biome; feature: [DCM] deep chlorophyll maximum layer (ENVO:01000326); material: water (ENVO:00002006), including particulate matter (ENVO:01000060) such as... | depth 17 m
CTGACTAACTTAGTTAACGTGGCTAAGAAAAACCCGCACTGCCGATGTGTCTTATGGACAAAGCGTAACGACTATGTTAGTAAGTACTTCAAGTTACATAAGAAGCCGGATAACTTTTCGATGGTATACTCTAACCCTATTAAATCTACGATCATGCGTAAAGTTCCGAAGCATTTTGATAAGACGTTTAACAACGTACTTACCCACGAATATCTGGACGAACAGAACTGTACAGGGCAGAAGTGTAAGGATTGTATGATCTGTTATACAGAGAATGACACGACAGTCATTGTTGAAAAAGTTAAGAAATACTAATCACCGTTTAACAAGGGAACCTAAGATGGGAAAAGTTAAGAGCTGGCTTATGGATATGCAGAGCGATGCTCACGATATGTCTGTGGCAGAGTTTAAAAATAAATGGGGCGAACAGTATATGCCTCTCTATTATAACGAACATAACCTTGATAACCCACGAAGTTGGGTCCTATGTGACGAACCTTGTTGTCGCTGTAATAATCCTGAGGAGGATAGTATCTGATGGAAATTCTATTTTTTATTGTGCTTATCCTTGTGGCCTTCTGCATTTACTTCGTCTGTAATTGCTGATGGAAACACGTCCTCACTCCACCCTGCTTAAAGAGTATATCGAAACTGTTTCGTCCACCCCTTACAAAGATTTATCTGAGAAAGATATAGCAGACTTTCTTGAAGGCCTGCATAAATATCTTGATCACACTGATGATTAGACACAGCCTCTCTTATAAAGACTGGCCCACAGATATAACATCCCGCCTGATAAGAATAGCTGGGACAAAATCACATTCGATTAGATCTTCCCGCCACTCAGCTATCCTTGTTAGACGTGGGTCAGTTATAAAGATAGGGTGGAATAAACTTAAGACTCACCCCTTACAAGCCCAGTTTGCTAAGAACGCAGGACTTCCTGAGAAGATATTCTTACACGCAGAAACTGATGTCATTATTAAAATGATAAATCAGTACGGTCTTAAGAGTGTATCAGGATGTGAGCTGTATCTTATCAGACTAAAGAAGGACGGTACTGTAGGTACGTCTAAGCCATGCCCCTCTTGTGCGGGCCTTATAGATTACTTTGGTATAGACAAAGTATATCACACTTAACAACTAACAGAAGAATAACATACGTAAAAGGAGACAAGTATGAAAGTAGTTCTATCCCATATATCACATATGCCCAAGCATACACCTGAAGAAACGATTCTCTACTATGCCCGGGTATCTAACTCGGATGGTACTGTTTCTAAGAGGCCCTCAAACCTTTTAAAATATCTTATAGCTCATGAACATTGGAGCCCGTTCGAGATGGTATCAATGTGTCTGGAGATTAAAACAACCAGAGATATTTCCAGACAAGTCCTCAGGCATTATTCTTTCTCATTCCAAGAATTCTCTCAACGATATGCTAATCCCTTTTCTGAGGGTCTTAACTGGGTGCCCAGAGAATCACGTCTTCAGGATAAAACTAACAGACAGTCTTCACTCCCATCAGAAGATGCTGATATAAATTATCAGTGGGTAAAGAAACAGGATGATCTTATGAAGGTTACTTCTGATACATACAAGTGGGCTATTGATCAGGGTATAGCTAAGGAACAAGCAAGGGCTGTCTTACCTGAGGGTCTTATAGAGACACGGTTATTTATGCACGGCACTATCCGTAGTTGGATTCACTACACAAAACTCAGAACGGGAATTGAAACGCAAAAAGAACATAGACTTCTTGCCCTGTCCTGTCAAGATATTTTACATAAAGAGATGCCATCGTTAGCCAATCAATAATCATTCTAAATAACCTCTAAAAAGTAGGAGTAGTAGGAGTAGTAGGAGTAGTGGGAGTAGTAGGGTTTATAAAGTAGCAAGGAAGTAGGAAGTATCCTAGTACCCCCTGAATCTTGGGGGTTAAAATAACACGGGCTGTCCTACCTGTCAAGAGTTTTTTCTGGACGGACGGGTTGACACCCGATCTGAACAGGGGTACAGTTCGCCCAACAAGTAGGTTCCTTAGCTCAGCAGGATAGAGCAGCGGCCTTCTAAGCCGCATGTCGCAGGTTCGAGTCCTGCAGGGACCACCATCATTAACAAGTGAGGATGTAACATGACGAACAAAACTATTCACAGAAAAGAAAAGGTACAGACAGCTATGTTACGTGTCTGGACTATCCTAGAAGACATTGACGCACTCATTGAATGGATGGAAGTTAACGGGGATTATAAAGGGACGACCCCTTATACACATCTCCAGTCAATCCGTAAAATTTACTCGCTACACCTTGATAATTTAGACTCAACTGTTATGAATCTTATTCATGAAGACGTAGACCCTAAGGTTCCTACGGTCCTGTCGTACTGATGATCGGGAAAAGATCAGAAGAATTAAAGAAAACAAACTGCGACGAGTGTTCGTCCAGTGATGGTAATAGTATTTACCGGGATACATTCGATGATGGGAGGATTGCCTATCGTACCTACTGCTATGTATGTAGGAAGCCCAGATACAACGTTAACCCAGAGGGATTTATGCTAGATTCAGAAGTAAACCCAGCACCAACAAGGTATTACAACACCCCAAAAGTACAGACCTCTGACTCATCTTTCAAACCTAAGATGATTCTATCAGAGATTACTGACCGTAAGATCAGCCGAGACACAGCAGAAACTTTCGGTGTAAAGGTTTTAAAAGATGCAGAGTCTAATATCACAGCCCATGTTTACCCTTTTTATGAAAAGACTGGGAAGAAGATTGTTGCTTACAAGAAGCGCAACTGTTCTAACAAAGCCTTCACAATCCATGGCCCAGAGGGATCAGGTCATCAGTTTGATCAGGCTGTTTTGTTCGGACAACAGTTGTTCAACGGACGAGGAAAGTATGTAACAATTACTGAGGGTGAGTTAGACGCTATGGCAGCCTACCAGATGCTTGGGTCTAAGTGGCCTGTGGTTTCTCTGAGAAATGGGGCTGCTGCTGCGGAGAAAGACATTCGTAAAAACCTAGACTTCTTCGACAGGTATGACAAGATTGTACTGTGCTTGGACAATGATGAGCCGGGACGTAAGGCTTCCGAGAAGTTGTCCGAGATCTTTGAGATTGGTAAGTGTGTTATTGTCCCGCTCTCCAAGAAAGACCCAGCCGATTATCTTAAGTCTGGGGAGACCGCCTTGTACACCCGTGAATGGTGGAACGCTAAGCCCCTATCCCCCGACGGTATTATCTCAGGTGAAGATATCTGGGACATTGTCAGCACAGAACCTGAGAATAATTCAATCCCATACCCATGGGAAGAGCTGAATAATATTACTTACGGCATCCGTCGTGGTGAGATTGTCACTATCACAGCAGGCTCTGGTATTGGCAAGTCTGCTATCATGAGAGAAATTATCTATAACATTCTGCACGTAACAGAGGATGCTAATATTGGGGCTATCTTTCTTGAAGAAAGTATCAGACGTACAGCACTAGGTCTTATGTCTATCCATGCTAACAAGCAACTCCATCTCCCAGTAACTGTGTACACAGAAGAAGAACAAAGAGAATCTTTTGACTCAACTGTGGGCTGCGGCAGAGTATTCTTATACGATCACTTTGGTTCGGCAGATATTGATAACATCGTCTCCCGTATCAGGTACATGATCAAGGGACTAGAGTGTACCTATATTTTCTTAGACCATCTTTCAATCATCGTATCGTCTCAGGATAACGGGGATGAGCGTAAGGCTCTTGATGAGATTATGACCAAGCTTAGGATGTTAGTACAAGAAACTAATGTGGCCCTGTTTATTGTGTCACACCTGAAGCGTCCACAGAATGGGGGTGGTCATGAGATCGGTGGTGTAACAACCTTGGCCCAGCTTAGGGGGTCAGCCGGTATTGCCCAGCTATCTGATATGGTTGTTGGGTTAGAAAGAAACTCTCAGGATGATGACCCGATTGTAAGGAACACGACTATCGTCCGGGTTCTGAAGAACAGGTTCTCAGGTGAGACAGGGCCTGCCTCCAGACTCCTATGGAATAAAGATACTGGACGCCTGAGTGAGCAGGACATGGACGAAGATCATAATGAACCAGACGACAACATCATAGAGGATACATTTTAAAATGAGAACAGCACTAATTACAGGGGTGACCGGACAAGACGGTTACTATCTTTCATCTCTCCTTTTATCAAAAGGTTACTTTGTAACAGGGGTAAGCCGACGACCTACCACAGGTACAATGGGATTGACTGCCAAGAACTACGATCTTCAGGAAAACTACCCTAATAACTATGAGGAAATTTATGGTGACATTTGCGACTCATCTTTTATCCGGCAGATTATTCTGGAGAAGCAGCCTGATGAGATGTACAATCTGGCAGCACAATCTCATGTGGGCTATTCCTTTACCGTCCCTGACGCCACCTTCGATACTAATACCAATGCTGTAGTCAGGATGCTTGATGCTATTAAGACAGGGTCTCCCCATACAAGATTTTATCAGGCATCCACATCTGAAATGTATGGGACTGTATATAAAGGGATGGCTGATGAAGATACCCCACTCATCCCTCACTCCCCTTACGGTGTTTCAAAAACAGCAGCACATCAGATGGTCTCAGTATTCCGAGACTCTTTTAATGTCTGGGCATGTTGCGGAATACTTTTCAATCATGAAAGCGAACGCAGACCTACAGACTTTGTAACACGGAAGATCACATCTTGGGTTGCCCAGTATGACAAATACGGGGAGGACATATTGAAGGCCGATTCACCACACTCTTTGAAAGCATCCACGAACAACCCGTTAAAGCTTGGTAATATCGACTCAGTAAGAGACTGGGGATACGCCCCAGATTATGTACGGGGTATATGGATGATGCTTCAACACGATACCCCCGGTGATTATGTTCTGGCCACAGGTAAGACACACTCTATCAGAGATTTTCTGGACATAGCCTTCAAACAGATTGGTGTTGACGACTGGACTGGTGCTGTGGTACACAATACCCCCAACGAGATGAGACCTAAGGATGTTACAAGACTCTGTGGATCAGCAGAAAAAGCTAAGCATGTACTAGGGTGGAGACCCACAGTGTCTCTGCACGAGATGATCAGAAGGATGCTTAATCATGACCACGACTTACTTACTTGATATCGAGACAGACTCTCTTAACCCATCCTTAATTTACTGTGTGGTGCTGAAAGAAATCATCCAGACACCCGGGAGTAATCAGGTAAACTTTGGTAAGCATGAGGTGTTCACATATCAAGGTCTTCTGGGACATCCTAGTCTGAATGATTTCAGGATACGTTTTAAGAATGATACCACCACCATGTTCGTCGGCCACAATCTGATTGACTATGACGTCCCTGTTATTAACAGGTTGTTAAAGATGAACATCAGACTAGATCAGATGGGGGACACAATGATCATGTCCCAACTTGAAAGCAATAAGAGGGAGGGTGGTCACTCACTGAGAAACTGGGGTAATATTCTTAACTATCCGAAGGATGACTTCTCAGACTTCTCATCAGGTCTTACAGAAGAAATGCTACTGTACTGTAAGAACGATGTTGATCTTACAGGTAAGGTATGGATGGCCCTCCAGAACAAAGACATACCGCAGAATGTTTTGGTAACAGAGTACAGGGTCAGAGACATCATATCCAGACAGAAGAGGAGTGGGTTCTGCCTTAACATCCCACTTGTTATGGAGTTCTCTGCCACAGTGAGCGATAAGATTCATAAGATTGAAGAAGAATTCCAGAAAATCTTTGAGCCTACTATCATTCACCTTAAGACAAAGACAAAGGTCATCCCATTTAATCCGGGATCACGACAACAGATTGCCGACCGACTTATCAAGCAGTATGGGTGGGAGCCTGAGAAGTTTACTGAGACTGGGAAGCCTATGGTTAACGAGACAATTCTCTCAGAGATAAACTCACCCGAGTCTTTAAAACTTGTTGACTACTTAATTCTTCAGAAACGTAGGGCTCAGGTTAACTCATGGATCGAGGCAGCAGACTCAGATAATCTGGTGCATGGTAGCGTGTATCCACTTGGGACTATCACAGGTAGGATGACACATTCAAAACCTAACATGGCACAGGTGCCTTCCACACGAGCCCCTTACGGCCTCCTATGTAGGGAGGTATGGGTGCCACGTGAACCTGAGTACATCTTACTAGGTTGTGATGCTAAATCTCTTGAGCTTAGATGTCTGGCCCACTACATGGGAGACACAGATTTTTCACAGGAAGTAATCCATGGTGACATCCATACCTTTAACCAGAACAAAGCAGGACTGGAGACAAGAGATCAGGCTAAGACATTCATCTATGCCCTAATTTATGGGGCTGGATCTAAAAAGATTGGATCAATAGTAGGAGGTACTGGGGCAGACGGTCAAAAACTAATTGATAATTTCATGAGTTCACTACCAAAGTTCGGTCTCTTAAAAGAAAAGGTTGACAGGGCTGCAGCACGTAAATATATTAAGGGTATCGACGGAAGGAAGATACCTGTTAACTTCCCCCACACTGCACTTAACTATCTCTTACAAAGTGCTGGGGCAGTAATCTGTAAACACTGGTTAATCCAGATGGATGATCTGGTAGTTCAAGATAATATCAGGGCCTTCCCTGTGGTGAATGTTCACGACGAGATGCAGTGGGAGGTTCTGGATAAACAGGCTGAACAACTTAAGGAGGTAGCTTGCAAAGCAATAAAGAGTGTTAAAGATATTCTGAAGTTCCGTTGCGAACTAGACTGCGACGTTAAGACCGGAAAAAATTGGGCAGAAACCCATTGAAATTTCCACTATCATACCCATCTACTATCCAGTCCATGAGACTGATACACAGATACACACAGGAGAATAAAAAATGGCTGCTAAACAAAACGAATCCCGAGATTCTGAACGGTACGTTCTGACAGGGAAGATGTATTACAACAATCTTCATCCACAGTATCCTGATACTGCTTATACGCCACGTTGGGGTATGGCCTTGTCTATTGACAGTGATCAGCAGTCCCTTGCATCAACGCATGAGATGACAATTAAACCGCCCACTGATATCATGTCCAACCCCTTTATCAATCTTCATAAGAATGTTAAGCGGATGGGTGGTGAAGACAATGAGGCCCCATCAGTTGTTGATGCTAAGAAGAATCCTGTTCCTACAGATCTTCTAAATCGGATTGGCTGGGGTTCTGATGTCAAGGTTCTTGTCTCTAAGTTTTATATGACCAAGTGGAACAAGTGGGGGTACTCATTAGATAAGGTTCAGCTTATTAATCTTGTGGACTACATCTCTGAGGACGATGGATTCTCAGAAGAGGAGGGGTTTGTTGCTGGTGATGAGGCCCCACCTGTAGAAGCATCTACTGATGATCCTGATGAAGACCTTCCCTTTTAAGAACAACAGATAAAGAGAGAAACTAATGGCCAATTCTCTAAAACACCTTGTGAATGATCTTCGAAAGACCATCGAAAGTGGTGAGTCTTCTCCTTCTGCAGACGACATGAAGATGTTCCTTGCTGAAATAGAAGAGGCTGTTGGTTCTCTCTTTAGGAGGGATTCAAGAAAAGGTGATGGGGGTAAACTCCGATTCTCATCACTGGGTAGAAAGAATAGGCAACTCTGGTATCAATCTAATCGTACCAGAAGTTCCGAGAATGAGACCCTCCCATACGATACTAAACTTAAATTTACGTATGGGCACATTATTGAATCCCTCCTGCTTCTTATTGTTAAGACAGCAGGTAATTACAAAGTTACTGACACACAGAAGGAGTACATTATTGACTCTGTGAAGGGTCACATAGATGCCAAGATCAATGGTCATGTTGTTGATTGTAAATCCGCATCGTCTTACGGCTTCAGAAAGTTTAAGAAAGGAGATCTTTCTGATGATCCCTTCGGTTACATGCAGCAAATAGGGGCGTACATGGAAGCTGATGGGGAGAAGGATGAAGGAGGTTTCCTCGTCTTAAATAAGGAGTCAGGAGAAATCTGCTACATGTCTGTACACAGCTTGGAGCTGCCTAGTGCGCAAGAAAGAATCACCGAAGTCAAAGAAATCATCAAGCAAGAAGAGCCCCCGGAAAAGTGCTACACTACTTCCAGAACAAAGCAAGGTAGGGAATATCTCAAGACGGGTTGCGTCTACTGCGACTTCAAAGAAGAGTGTTGGGAAAACACGAACCAAGGGTTCGGGCTTGTTGTCGAGACAGGCACAGATGGCAGGACAAGATACTTCACCAACACATTGGGTCCTCCACTCTGACGACCAAGAGATTGATCCAGACCACTACTTCGGGTTTATCTACCTAATCTACAATAAGAGAACCTATAAGAAATACATAGGTAAAAAGCAATTCAAGAAGTACAAGAAGAATAAGCCAGTTGGCTACTCAGATTGGAAGTCTTATACAGGTTCTTCAAAGTATCTGAACGAAGATATTAGAAAACTAAAGCCACGTAATTTTGTTTTTGTTATGATCCGCCAACTTGAAACCAGAGGTGGCCTTGTCTACTCCGAGGCTAATGCACAGCATAGACTTGAGGTTATGACGAAGAAACTTCTGGGTTCACAAGACAGGGAGTATTACAACGGGGCTATCGCAGGGATACGCTTTATCCCTAAAGAAGTTATCCACAACATCAACAACATTTTAGAGGAAGTCTTAGATGAATACTGCACTCATCACAAAAGTTGACAACCACCTAAAGCTTATCGGACATATCTCAGCCCGGGAAGCTATGTCAGAATATCAGATCATCTGTCTGAGAGATGTAATTTATAGGCTCCGGAAGAAAGGCCATGTCATTACTACTGAACAACGTGTTAACCCTATCACTTTTAAAAGGTATGTAAGATACCGCCGTGGCTAATTTCATCAGAGGCTCTTTATCAGATGTTGAAAGTACTACTTCAGAAGATATGGAGTATGTATCCTACGATATGCTCAGGACTTCCGATCATACTTGGGGTCCTGAGCAACTTCTCTGGCTTGCTGTTATCTCTCAGGCTATTCTGGATGCTACTAAGGAGCCCCGGGATAGCGACTCAGAAAGCATTCTGGAAAATCGTAGAGCAGCCACACGATGGTTGACAACTACATCGGCGTGTGTTACTGCACAAGACATGGAAGATGTCTGTGAATTTGCAGGGATTAACCCTGAGAATATAAAAAGACTATGCACAAGTATTATATATGAGGGTCGTCCGTTTGAAAGGTTCCGCATCAATGCTTTGCTGGATAGCACCTGACGCCTCGGCGTCTCTTAACAAACAAAAGGATTAAAAACTATGCCTGATATCTGGGTTGTTATTATTGTCTTTGCTTTTATGCAAGGCCCCGGCGTAAATACTACTCCTCTATACTTTGGAGAGTCTCCTACTGAGTGTGCCCAATCTGCAGAATCTTTTAACGAGACTAATAAAGCTCTTGAATATAAGAAAGCTGTGTGTCTGAAGATGGGCACAGTTTATAACAAGGAGACTGATGGAACCCCGGAAGAAAAGAGTGCTACGGATGACCTCCAAGATTATTATGAAAGTACATTGTGGAGTTCCCTCTGATGAGTCATGAATGGAAGACTGATATTAATATAAAAGATCTGACAAAACAGGTATTGGATAAGACCCGTATCTTAAAAGGAGATATTAAGTTGGACCAGCAATCTACAATTACTGAGAACACCCCTATTAACCCCTCCCACTATAAAGCCGGTGGGATGGAGGTGATGGATATCATGGAGGAGAAGCTTACTGTTGCAGCATTAAGGGGTTATCTGCAGGGGAACATCCTGAAATATTTATTCAGATATGAGTACAAGGATGGGCTTCAAGATCTTAGGAAAGCAGAGTGGTATCTGAAACGCCTTATCACAAATATGGAGAATAAAGAAAAGAATGGTGTACGCCCCAGAACTTGACAAACTCACACTGATCATAGATAATCAGCAAACAGAACTCTCTTGTCAGAAGAAGATTATCGAAGAACAGGAGGCTGAGATATATCGGCTTAAGTGTCGAGTGGAAATCCTATATCGTTCACCGTAAAATTAAAGGTCACTACCTATGTCAAGCAACAACCTCCCCACAGAATACCAACGATATATCCATCTATCACGCTACTCTAGGTGGGATAAGGAGAAGAACCGTAGAGAGAGTTACCCCGAAACTCTTACAAGATACTTTGATTTCTTTCAAGATCATATTGGAAATGAAGTACTAACACCAGACCTTAGAAAATATTTAGAAGAACAAGTTCTTTCCCTGTCTGTCATGCCTTCGATGAGATGTCTTATGTCCGCAGGACCTGCACTGAAACGGGAGAATATCGCCGGGTACAATTGTTCTTACCTCCCTATTGATAACCCGAGAGCTTTTGATGAGGCCCTCTATATTCTTATGAATGGGACGGGTGTTGGGTTCTCTGTTGAGAGTGATTATATTGAGAAGCTTCCTGTTGTCTCTGATACTATTGAAGACTCACAATCAATTATTATTATTGAGGATTCTAAAGAAGGGTGGGCACGTGGTCTTAGAGAACTAATTGGGGCTCTATACCAAGGCTCTGCCCCTAATTGGGACCTCAGTATGGTCCGCCCTGCAGGCTCTATCCTGAAAACATTTGGTGGTCGTGCATCAGGTCCTGATCCTCTTAACGATTTGTTTACGTTTATTGTGGGCATCTTTAAGAAGGCTGTTGGTCGAAAGCTCAACTCGATTGAGTGTCACGATATCATGTGTAAGATCGGTTTTGTTGTTGTGTGTGGGGGCGTTCGTCGATCAGCCCTTATCTCTCTGTCAGACTTATCAGACGATGACATGAGGACTGCCAAGTCTGGGGCGTGGAGCGACACTCATCCTTACCGAGGACTTGCAAATAATTCTGTGTGTTATGAGGCTAGGCCCCTATCAATGGGAACTTTTATGAAAGAGTGGCTTGCTCTTTATGAAAGCAGGAGTGGTGAACGTGGTATCTTTAATAGAGATGCTGCTAAGAAGCAAGTTGCAAAGAATGGAAGACGTGATCCTAATTATCTATTCGGTACAAACCCTTGTTCTGAAATTATCCTCCGGCCTAATCAGTTCTGCAATTTAACAGAGGTTGTGGCACGTTCTTACGACACTCTGGAAACCCTTAAAGATAAGGTTAAGGCAGCTACTATTCTGGGTACCTTCCAGTCAACCCTTACAAACTTTAAGTACATTAGAAAAATGTGGAAGAATAACACCGAGGAAGAAAGACTTCTTGGTGTATCCCTCACAGGTATTATGGACTGCCCACTTCTTACCACTAAGAATCCTAAACTGGGAGAGTTGTTGAATGAACTCAAAGAACACGCTATCGCAGTCAACAAAGACTTCTCTGAAAGACTGGGTGTGCCTCAGAGTACAGCAGTTACTTGCGTTAAGCCTTCAGGCACTGTATCACAGCTTGTTGATAGTAGCTCTGGTATACATGCTCGGCATAATCCTTATTACATTCGCAATGTTCGTACCCCCGTTGATGATCCTGTCACTAGCTTTATGCTTGAGAAAGGTTTTCCAGCCGAAGTTGATGTGATGAATTCTCAGAATATGGTGGTGTCCTTCCCTACAAAAGCCCCGGACAATGCTATATGTCGTGATGATATGACGGCTCTTGAGCAGCTAAAGTTATGGAGTGTGTATGCTGAATCGTGGTGTGAGCATAAGCCTTCTGTCACTATCACCATGGAGGATGACGAGTGGATGGCAGCAGGGGCGTGGGTCCATGATGTCTTCCATACCCTGAGCGGTATCTCATTCCTCCCCTCCCAAGATCATACCTATCTACAAGCACCCTATATTGATATAACCAAAACTGAATATGAGGAGTTACTTATGGCGATGCCCAAGAATGTTGACTGGAGTGAGTTATCAGAATATGAAGAAGAGGACTATACAACCGCTTCTCAGGAGCTTGCCTGTGCAGGCGGCTCGTGTGATATTATCTGATGAGCGCACGTAAAGGATTCTCACGGTCGTTGTATAACGAAAGCGACTCTAAGGCTAAGAAGGTTGTCCAGTCTTATCTGGAATCAACAGGTCATACTATTACGAACAGTAAGGAAAACTACCATGCCGACTTAGAATCTACCAAGGACGGTAAGACTTACTATCATGAGGCAGAGATGAAGTTCTCATGGAAGGGAGACTGGAATCCAACTTGGGAAGAGATCAGAATTCCTCATAGAAAGCAACGCCTCCTTGATAAGTACGAGGGGAAACCCCTAACATTCTATGTTATCAGGAATGATGAGAAATTCTTCTGGGAAATCCCCTCGGACGTGTTAAGAAACTGTGAAGTTAAAGAAGCTAAGAACAGGTATATCAGTAAAGGCGAAGAGTTTTTTCATATCCGGGTAGCTGAGGCTACTCTTGTAAACGCTTTGTAAGACCCTATATACTATTCTGTATCCTCCAGACGAAAGACTTTAATATGAAGAACCAAGACCCTCTTATCTTTATAGGGTATGATACAAGAGAGGACGTGGCTTATAAGGTCTGCCGCTCAACCCTTCTTCGTAAATCCCCTTCTTTAAAACCAGAAAATGTACGCCCCCTTAAACACCAAGAGCTTAGAGATTCTAAGCTTTTCTACAGGGGTTGGCGGATTGACTCCCGAGGACAATACTGGGACGAGGGAGATCACCGTCCGTTCTCTACCGAGTTCTCATTCACCCGCTTCCTTGTACCACAATTAGCCCGCAACTGTGGGGTAACAGAGGGACCAGTTATCTTTGTTGACTGTGACTTCCTGTTCTTAGACGATATTAAGAAGATCAAGTTTGATAAGACGAAGGCTGTTCAAGTAGTTAAGTTTGAGTATAATCCTAAGAATACCAGAAAGATGGACAATAAGATTCAGACCACATACTCTATGAAGTTGTGGTCATCTCTGATGATCTTTAACATGGGGCATCCTGACAATCAAAGACTTGACACCCCTATGGCTAACACGTCCTCCGGCAGATTCCTGCACGGGTTTGGATGGTTAGATTCTCCGGAGAATATTGGGGACATACCCCCAGAGTGGAACTTTATCCCAGACTTTACCAAGGGGGTGGAGCCTTCAGCAGTTCACTTTACCGAGGGTGGTCCATGGTTTAAAGCTTATAAGAACTGCGCTTATTCGACCCATTGGTATGATGCTTTGAATATTGCCTTTAACGAAAACGACATTAAATTTTTGGATATATGGTAAACCTGATGACAACAACACAACAAAGATCTAAACAGCAGACAACTCTACGTAACACAACAACAAACTCTAGTAAGAATAAGGTTGATTTAAACACAATGGCCACAGTACTCACCTCGTTTAAGGTACCCGACTATGAAAAGTATGCTCACCGTTTCTTTGAATCATGGGTAAAGTATTGGCCTAAAGGAGTCAAGCTTGTTGCCTACTACGACGGGGGTAAGCTTCCTAATAATGTTGTTAAGGCATCTAATATTACGTATGTAAACTTAGATAAGAACAAAGATCTTTTAGATTTTAAGTCTAAGAATGCCCAGTTTAATGGAGGTGAGCCGTACAATTATCGGATGGATGTCCTCAAGTTTTCTAACAAGGTCTTTGCTATTTGTGACTATGCTAGAACTATAAAGTCAACCCACAAATCTAATAATTGGCTTGTCTGGATTGATGCAGATGTCATTACCACAAAAAAGATCAGCCACGATTATCTTAATTTACTTTTTCCTGACACATCAGACATTGTCCATCTTGGGCGTGAAGGTGTAATAGATTATTCAGAGACCGGGTTTATCGGTTTCAATCTTATGTATAACAAAGCCCGTGACTTTCTTCGTGACTGGCGAAACATGTACACAACAAATGAAATTCTTGGACTTAGGGAGTGGACCGATGCCTTCTCATTTGAAAGACTTCTTAACATCCATAAGAGTCATGGACTTACCGCTTATAATCTATCGCCTCATTCGACAACGCTTGAAGCCTTTGACTACTCTCCTCTTACGGAGTACTTCATCCACTTTAAGGGTGGTCGTAAAAGTGTTGTCAATCCTGTTTACGAACCCGGACCGGCCCGATACAGAGATATTGAGACTTTTATCGAACACTACAGTCGGACAAAACTTCTTGAGGTTGGTACGTGGGACGGTAAAAGGGCACTACGACTCATTGCGGCGTCACTTAAGAATTCAGATTCTGTCCATTATGTTGGACTGGATTTATTTGAAGACGGAAGTGAAGAACTGGATAAGATCGAAGCGAATGTGAAGAGGCGTACCTACCTCCATAATGTTAAAGCTCTTCTGAATACTTTCTCTAAGGACGCTCTTAAAGAAGGAAAGAAGGTATCCTTCGAACTTATCAAGGGTAACTCCAAAGAAACTCTGCCTAAAATTTTGGAACGGTACACCCCGGATTTTGCCTATATCGACGGGGGACACTCTGTAGATACTATCAGGTCTGATTATCAGAACCTGAAGAACGTACCTGTTGTTTTGTTCGATGACTACTACGGTCTTGATGGGGATGGTAACACTCTTAATACCTCCCTCTATGGGTGTAATCAGATTGTTGATTCAGAGTTGCCCGCCCAATGTCATAAGGGGGTGATCCCCTCACGTGACCTTGTAAGTGGTGGGGGTGTTGCCTGTCTTGCCTATGTGTGTGACCCCTCTCTTCCGGCCCCTCCTGATTTTCAGAATATTCAGGTGCCTATCAAGGTCCAACCAAGAGACTGCGTATCGGACGATTATATTCATGCAAATATTAAATCTAATCACATTAGTATTAAAAAGTGGATTGACCGTAGTTATTTCTGGAACAGGGAAGAAGTAGTATGTGTTTCAGGTGGTCCCTCTTTGAAGAACGATCTGGAGAAGATTCATGAACTGTACGAGAAGGGTCATAAAGTAATCTGTGTTAAGCATTCTCATAACTATCTTCTTGAAAATGGGATTGTTCCTTGGGGCTGTATCATTTTAGACCCCCGTCCTATTACAGGGGTATCCACACACGGGTTTAAAAGAATTGATCTTCTGGCAGAGCCACACCCGTGGACTTATTACTTCGTTGCCAGTATGACAGACCCCTCAGTCTTCAAATATCTTACAGAAAATAAAGCCAATATTATTGGGTGGGATGCTTATTCAAACGCTGTGACCAGCCTGAAGGGTATCGAAGAAAGGATGATGATCACCGGGGGAACCTGTGCAGCTATGCGGATGATCGCCCTGATGCACACCCTAGGATTTAGAACATTCCATCTGTTTGGTTATGACGCATCTATGGATGTTGATAATCTTCCAGACATGACTGAGAAGGATGATAAGGGCCGGGACAAATATCTGGAAGTGACCGTCGATGGTCAGAAGTTTATCACCACAGGTGAGATGCTGGCTATGGGTCAAGACATGGAACAGTTCTTCCAAAGAGAAGATGATATCAAATATCATGTACACGGAGAAGGAGGGATGGGTCATGCCTTGTGGATGATCGAGAAGCATAAGAGAAATCAAGATTCTTATAAGTCCTTTCTGGAGGTAGCACAATGACTGTGATTAAATTCCCCGGGAGTGAGGAGGAAGAGGACTTAGAAACTGGGACTCAAGATATTCTTGAGTCTATCAGAACTGATATGAAAAGCCTTGAAGAACACTGTGAAGAAAATCAGGAGAATCTGGAGGGGGTAGTCTTAATTAGTTTTTCACCCAAAGAGTATACCCATTGGATTACCCCCGGTTTGTCGGTACAGTCGGTCTACTTTATGCTTAGTCAGATACAGAACGCTCTTATCCAGTATGCGGATGAGATGCAGGAGCATCAATAAACTGTTTTCTGTGCTCGTCAAACGTGATGTGGCGGGGCGGATAGTGCCTCATAAGGCTGTAAGCCTAAATTAACTAATATAGGGAATACTAAAATGGAAATTATCGAAAGAGTTTGGGAAGCACGTGATCTTATCATGCAGATCGCAGGTATGCTTGTTGTGGCTTCCTCAGTCGTGGTGGCAGGTACCAGTACCCCAGCCCCTACCAGTGCGCTGGGCCGTGTCTATAAACTGATTGAGTGGACATCCTTAAACTTTGGTAAGGCTAAGGATAAGGGTACTCCAGATCCTAAGGTATGTCAGTGCGACGAGTTTATCGACGATATCCCAACCTCCTGATTTAAATGTTATCCCTTCTGGGTTCTCTTCTCAGCGTGTTCAGCAGGATTGCTGGATTTTTCATACCATATTTCACAGGGAAAAAAGCGGCACGAGCTGAATACGTTGAGGAAACTCTGAAGAAGGCAGAGGAAAAGAATGAAGTACGTAATAATGTTACTAAGCTTTCTGCTAGTACTGTTACTCAGCAGTTGCTCGACAAGTGGAGCAGGGACTGACCTCTGCGTTATCATTGAGCCTATCCTGATTTCTCAGGAAGATGTCCTGACAGAAGGGACTGCCCGTCAGATACTACTCCATAATGAATTCTATGAAAGAGTCTGTGTAACTTCTTAAGTTACCATTTTTCTTTGTCTGCCCAGTAGGCTGCTGACATCTTACCCTTGGCTATATTCCTACCGTGTCTAGCCTTAAAAGATTTCCGTTTAGCCGCCATCCTAGCAGACTCCCCAGCCTTAGGCTTACCTGCTGTGGAAGCACCCTGCTCCCCAAAGCGGATTGTTTTAATTGTATCCCCCTCCTTAGCCACAACTACATGAGACTTAGTAGCATGGTTAGGAGTTCTCTTAGGTTTATTAAACCCACTAACTCCGGCTCTTTCTAATCTTGGGTCTTTCTTAGGCATTCTTATTATCCTTTAAGGTATAAAACCTGTAATGCTCACAGTGCCACAGAGAGGCACCTTACAGAGCGTTTAGTATTAAAGTGAGACCTACCTAGCTCTCCCTTATTCAGAGGCCCCTCAGTGAGGCTCTCTGTGCCTCTTTTTCGGGTACACCCCCCTAAATTAACCTGTTGGTTGGTATCTCCAGCCATAATTTTCCATGTTGGCATTAAACTGTGGACGTACTGCTTTCGGCAGACCACGGACAGGAAGATCAGCCCCGATAAACCGTTGAAAATCTTCATACGCCAGAATTTTAATAGCGTCCAACCCGAACGAGAAGGGATCGCTAGGATTCTCCAGCCTGTCCTGACGCATAGTTTCAAACAACCCTTGAAGATCTAACCGTAATTCTTCTGCTACCTCTGTGTCACCATTATACCGAGCTATATAAAGTTCTGACAGGGTGTTTCTTGCGATTGTCCGGTACTTACGACCACGCTCAGTATAGTTTTTATTCATCAGGATCTGCTCATAGTCAGCCGCCCGTGCTTCGACAACAGCCGTGGGGGTAATACCGATAGCCTGAAGAGCCCTGTCAGCTATATCAATACCCCCGAAAGCCTCTACCGGGAGTGGACGCCCGCTCAGAGAAGTTCTTTCGTCAGTTAAAGACAGAATAGGATTTTTAATAGCAGGGGGGAGCAGCTCCAACATAGCCAATCCTACGTTGCCAGCATTATATCTCCTACTAGCATTAGACACCTGAGCGACAACTGCACCGGCAGGCCCAAGATAATCTAAAGGACCTGCAGGAGTCTTTCCTCTTGCTATGTCCAGTAACTGACGTGGTCCTTCAAAACCAATTCTGCGCCCTATCTCAATACCTGCCAGACTAAGTATACCCCTGTTAGCCAGAGCCGCTGAAACTTCATGAGGGAAGATTTCGAAAGAATCGAACAAGTCTGTAAGAACTTTCTCGGGCGGTTCATCGTCTGCCCCAAACATAGATGCAACCATCATAGCAATATCACCGGCAATAGCAGCAGCCGGAAGTCCTAACAAGCCTGCCCCTGATGCCATAGTCACACCCATATAGGCTGACATTTTCTGGTACATTGCCCGGGCTTCTGGGTCTAGTTTTTTTGGATTGCCATTCTTGTCAATACCCGCCGATCCTACGATACCTGCATGGAGAGCCCCGAAGAAAGATCTGTATACTTGTGACTGGTACGGCATGAACTGAGTCATGACCCCCGCAAAAGGCCCCCGATTATATTTGGGTCTTTCAGTCTTATCGAATTTGAATTGAGTTTTTTCTACTGAGAACCGGGTAAAGTTAACAGCGTTAAATTCCCCATATTTTGCACCGCCCTC
>TARA_R110000851_G_scaffold302598_3_pt1 | contig 18160 bp, 23 predicted proteins | sample TARA_R110000851 | Tara Oceans TARA_R110000851 (sample SAMEA4397627) | marine metagenome | biome: Polar Biome; feature: [DCM] deep chlorophyll maximum layer (ENVO:01000326); material: water (ENVO:00002006), including particulate matter (ENVO:01000060) such as... | depth 17 m
TCAGAAGATATAGCAGATAGCGTAATCATAGCAAGAGCATTATTTGCAGAGGAAAAATAATAAATGGATGTTTTGACGGTTTTAAAAGGTGTTTTAGGGGGTCATACAAAAGTGGACGGAAAGGGCAACACACAATTTCTATGTATAAGCTGTCACCACAAGAATAAAAAACTAGCAGTAAATATAAAAACATTAATGTTTCAGTGTTGGGTGTGTGGTGAAAGAGGCAGCATAGCTAATTATTTGTTTCGTATGGGACACAAAGATGTTTCTCGTATTCTTAAGCCGAGAAAAAAAGAAAGTTCGTTTGATAACTTGTTTGGCGATAAAGAAGTTGAAGAAGAAAAACAAGTGTTAGAGTTTCCATATTCTTATTATGGGTTGTATGCAAATAAAAACAAGTTTAATTTTCGTCCAGCTGTAAATTATTTAAAATCACGTGGATTGAATGAAGATGACTTTATTAAGTACAATATTCACTACAGCATTAAAGATGACCGTGTGTTATTTCCATCATATGATTTAGAACAGAATTTAAACTATTATATAGGTAGAAGTGTTTTACCTAACACCAAATACAAATATAACAATGCTAATGTGAAAAAAACGGATATTATATATAATGAGCATCTTATAAGGTGGAATGAGCCATTATATTTAGTTGAGGGAGTTTTTGATGCAATCGCTTCTAGAAAAAACACTGTACCGTTGCTTGGTTCTTTTTTATCACCGAGAAGTGCATTGTATAAAAAAATCATTGCCCATCAAACACCAATAGTTCTGGCTTTAGATCCAGATGCTCATAAAAAAATGTTTAAATGTGCTCAAAATCTCATTACATTAAACAATAATATTTTCTATATTGATTGGAATGGTGAATCCAGAGATATTTCTGAAATGGGAAGTACACTCTTTGGTGAGTATGCCAATAACAATGTATCTAGATATGAATTTAAAGATGAGATTTTATCTAGGCTTAATTAATGTTACGTAGTGAATTATAAAAAGGAATCAATGTTGTATGATTAAAAAAGTATTGCACTTAGCGGATATTCATGCGAGATTATCTCAACGCCATGAAGAATATCGGCATGTGTTTAAGAATTTTTACAAGCAAGCTCGTGAACAGAATCCAGATATTATAGTTATAGCTGGTGATATTTTTCATCAAAAGATTCATCTATCGCCAGAAGTGATAAAGTTAATAGGGGAGTTTTTTAATAAGTGTGCAAAAATTGCACCTATACATGTTATCATCGGCAATCACGACACAATCATAGCACAAAAGGGTAGGATTGACTCTGTGAGTGCTGTATTGGGTCTGGCAAGGATTGACAATGTGTATTTGTATACTAAGAGTGATTTATATGAAGTCGATAACATCGTGTTTGGCGTCTTTGACGTTAACGATGAAAAAAACTTTCCAATCAATCCTGTACGTGAGGAAGGAAAAACTTATGTGGCTTTGTTTCATGGTCCCATAAATAACTCCATAAATGAAGCAAAGTTCAGATTAGAAAGTAGATATAAGCTTGATATGTTTGATGGATATGATATTGCTATGTTAGGTGATATTCACACTAGACAAACAATGCAAAAGAGAAGTGTGTTGAATGGCGTTGTTGTGCCACAGGTTGAGTATTCTGGTAGTTTCATTCAGCAAAAGTTTTCTGAAGAAAATGAAAAGGGATATTTGATTTGGGATATAGAAAAATATGAATCAACATTTCATGTGATTAAAAGCAAATATGGTTATCGGACGGTATCTTTATCAAAAACTAGTATAGAAAACATTGATATGATAAAGTTTGATTTTCCAGAAAAACCATATCTTCGTGTTTTGTTAGATCATGATTGTTATGATATTACACGTTCAAAATATGTTGAATCAACGTTGATGAGAAAGTATAAACCTTTATATCTTACTATAGAGATTGATTACAACAAAAAAACTCGTACGTCAAATATATCTGATGTGCAAGTGGAAAATGTGGTTGAATTAGATGTACAACAAAAATTACTCTCTGAATATTTATCATCATTTCCAAACATTGACAAAGGTGATATAAAAAAAGCTTTATTGTTGCATGAAGAAACTTATAATTCATCTACTACAAATGAGTTTGATTTATATAAGGGTTTAAATTGGAATATTAAGAGGATGAGTTTTTCTAATGTTTTTTCTTATGGTGAAAACAATGTAATTAACTTTGATAAATTGAAGGGTTTAACGGGTATATTTTCCGCAAACGCTTCAGGTAAGAGTAGTTTGTTATACACTATATTAACAGCATTTTTTAATATGTCTGCTCGTGCGCATAGAAGACAGATTGTCGATGTTATTAACAAAAATAAAGATAAAGCTACTATTAAGGTTGAGTTTTCTATTGATGCGAATGATTATGTTATTCGTAGGGAGATCAAGAGAACAAAAAAAGATCCATCAAGAGCAAAAAATACTGTTGAGTTTTATCAAATAGTTGGTGGTGAAGAACAAAACATAATGGGTAAGGCGAACACTCTAGCAACAGAAAAACATATCAGAGGAATGTTGGGTAGTTTTGAAGAACACTCAATGACAACTTTTTCCCAGCAATTCGATGCTACTAGTTTTATTGATTATGCTCAAACCAATAGAAAAGAACTGTTGTCTAAGTTTTTAGGTTTAGACATTATTGACAACTTACATCAATCAATAAAAGAAGAGAGTACGTTGTTGAAGAGGTCATTATCTGAATACAATAAGCATGATTATAATAGCTTAATAAAGGTTTTTGAAGACAGAGAGGTGATGATACAAAAAGAAATAAGTGAGTTAAATATCGAACGCGGGAAAAAATATGATAAGTTAAAAGAAAAAAATGCAGAAGTAAATGATTTGCACGTTAAGATAAAGACTGTTGCTGGCCAAGAATATAATAAAGATGATATTGAGAAAGAAATTAATTTAGTTATTAATCAAAGAAAATCATCGGAAGAAGAAAATAACAATAGATTAGAATTAAATAAGAAATTAAGCGCAAAGAAGATTTCAATTGTTGAAGGTATAAAATCTTTTGAGGAAGAAAATATTTTGTCTGCTCGTGTTGATATATGGGGTGATAAGAGAAATGAAAAATCAGTTGTAGTTGGTAAGATGAATGTTTTACAAAAAGAAAAAGATAGACATCAAAACGATCTTAAGATTTTAGATACTCACGAATGGTTTAGTAGTGCAGATGTTTGTAAGAAGTGTACATTTCTAACTAATGCTTTTGATTCAAAAGATAAAATACCAGTTTTAGAATCTAAGATAGGTTTTTTAAATGATAAAAAAACTGAACATACACAATGGATGGAAAAATACCGTGATGATAAACCTAAATTAGAAGAGTTAAGATCATTAAGGAGTGAAATAGAAAATATTGATTGGGAGGTGAAAAGAAATGAAGCTTCTATCAGGAGTTATGGTGATTTCTTACACAACAATGAAGAAAAAGAAAAGCTATTAGTTGGCACATTAGATACATATCATAAGAATAAATTTTCTATAGAGTATAATAAGAAAATTAAGAAAGATATTGTTATACTGCAACAAGAAATAAAAGTAGATGAAGAGTGTATCACTAAAGATATAGAAAAGAAAATAACTAGTAGAAATGTAGAGTTCGGCCAGGTTAACCAAAAGTTAATGGAGTTATACGACTTAACAGAGAAGGTTTCTTGTATTGAGGAAAAGAACCGTATTCATAATCTTTTAAAGAATGCTTTATCAAATAATGGCATACCCCTTACTATAATCAGTAAGGTCGTACCTATAATTAATGATGAAATTAGAAAAATACTTTCTAATATGTCAAACTTTGATGTGATGTTAGAGGTTGACACTATCGATCAAGATTTACACATATTTATAGATGATGGTACATCTAAACGTAAGGTTGAGTTAGGTAGTGGTATGGAGAAGACAATTGCTGCAATTGTTATAAGAGCAGCATTAGCTAGTATATCCTTACTACCTATGTGTAACTTATTTATTATTGATGAATCTTTTGGAGCATTAGATTCAGACAATTTAAGTGAGATACAAGAAATATTACAAACTCTTAAAACAAGATTTAGTAATGTAATGATTATCAGCCATATTGATGTTATGAAGGATATGGTTGATAACAATATTGGAATAAACAAAGATGTCGATGGGTATTCATATTTAAATATAGATTGAGGTGACTATGGCAATTGAAGCAATTTTAAGCACTATAGGCAGTGTTTTCAGTGGTGGGTTGGGTGATGTTGGTGGCAAGATAGTTGACACTATTGCTAGGCAGTTTCCAGAAAAAATGTCTGAAGTAGAGAAGAAACAAATGGAAATTGAAGTGATGAAGATACTTAATGAAAAAGAAGTAGAGATGTTAAATGCTTGGAACGATCAAGAAAAGAGTTTTCAAGAGTTCATTATTAATATGGAGGGTACAGCATCAGACTTAAAACAGTTACCAGTAATAGGTAGAGTTATATTGTTTTTGCGTGGTGCCTTTAGACCAACTATGGCATTTGGTATTGCTTATACTGACTTAATGGTTTTTTCTGGTAGCTGGAATCTCCAAGAGGTCGGTGGAGAAAATACTGATCAAGTTTGGAGTTTGCTTTATATAATGAATTTCCTAGTTATTGGTTTCTACTTTGGTGAGCGAGCAATAAAAAATCTTCAACCATTGATTGAGAAAATTTTTGATAAGTTAATGAGATAATAGGTGTTGTATGATAAAAGATGGTAAAACGGTAGGTATGTTGTTTGGTAGTTTTGATATTTTTCATACAGGTTATGCGATGATGATTCAGGAAGCTAGTGAAATGTGTGATAAACTAATAGTGGGGTTACAAACTGTAGCTATACACAAGGACTTAGTAAACTCAGCACATGAAAGATGGATGGTTTTAAGAAATGTGCGAGGTATTGATGAAATAGCTTTATATGATACAGAATTAGAGTTGATTAATTTATTAAGTTTTTTCAAACCCGACATTAGATTTTTAGGAGATGATTATAGACCTAGTGGTTTCGAGAATAAGTCATTTTCAACAGCACGATATAGTGTTTACTTAAAAGAATCTGTAGTTGGGTTTGAAAAGTGTCCTAATATAGTTTTTATTAATAGAGATCATAAAATTAGTAGTTCAAGAGTAAAGAGTAAAATAATAGCTAATTATAATGAAAAATGTTACAGAGATGGTAGATAATAATATGACTAAAGAAGGTCTTGTAAAAGGTAATTATTTTGAAGAAAGTGAAGACATAGATATTGTTAAAATCGAACCTCAAGTAAACACAATGTCCTTAGAAGTGTTGAGATATTCCACTAATGAAGATTCAACTTTAGGGATGTTGTTTGATACTTCAAATAAGAGGAAATTTTTATGTTATACTTTAGAGGATGAAAAAAGAGAGGTAAAATTAAGATACGAAACTAGAATACCTGCTGGAGAGTATGAAATAAGCTTTAGAACAGAAGGTGGTTTTCACGCTAGGTATCTTTCTCGTTATGGTAAGGAGTTTCATAAAGGCATGCTCCAGATATTAGATGTGCCAGATTTTGAATACATACTTATTCATTGTGGAAATACTGAAAAAGATACCGCTGGTTGCTTGTTGGTGGGTGATACTAGTATACAAAACATTACTAAGTTAGCATTTATAGGTTCTTCAGTTGAGGCGTACAAGAGGATTTACTTACCCATAGCTCATCATTTAGATACAGGTGGTATAGTTAAGATAACATATATTGATTATGACGGATAAAAAAAGTTATGTATATTTATTAGAGATAATGCGTTTATTTAACAATTATAGGAGTTATAGAGATGGGACAAATCATACAACCATTTGAGGAAATACAATTAAAAAGAATGGAGAGGTGGGGTGCTAAACTTACTGGTACTGACGGCGGTGGTAGATATGTACCCGCTGCAGCCATTGACAATGTTTCTAGGACACAACCAACATCAATTGATGGGCGACCTTTTACTATTATATTAGAAGATCCTGCTGGATTAGAATTGTCGGTCGCTGCTGTTGGTTATTTTAAAGTACAAGTTAACAACAAAAAGTATATTGACCCTAACGTAGCGTTTCATAACTTACATCCAACCGCGTTGGGTAACGCTAGTGTAGCTACAATGGCTCGTGATGCTGGTGCCTTTCAAGTAGAACCTTCAACCACGGCGGTCGATTTTGATACTAGTTGGGTTGACATGCCCGGCGGTAGTCTGATTGATAATTCAGTGTCAGGTTATGTTGGTAGTGGCGCTTGGAGATATGTTAGATTAATTGGTTCTTCTGATGTTGGAGTAACTTCTGAAATTTCACCAACATTAACAGCGTTTTTGTATCATACAGGTAGTGATCAAACAGGAAAGTAGAAAGTAGGGTAAAATGAGTGATGAACAATCAAATCCATTAGGTTTACCATTAAAGGAAACCAAGAAGTGGAAGGTAAATAAAACAACAAAAGTAGAAAACGATTACAAACCTTTGTTTCCAACATTTTGTCCGTGTGTTGATCCAGAAACGGATAAGAAGTGTGGAAATTTTATGAGAAATTGGGATCAAATGTTTTATGATAAGGCCGGGATGTGTGAGGAATGCTATGGTAAATATAATTCCCATATTGAGGAAATAGAAAAAGAAACAAAAAAACAGTTAGAGGCGAATGGTACGACCGAATAAAAAAAAGTAGAATTAGTGAAACCAAACGAAGGAATCGTGATGAAGCTATCAGAAGCAATAACAATTGATGTTAAGGTTGGCGATACGATAAAAGTTGGAAAATTTAAAAATAAGAAGATGGTAGTGAAAACTATAGGTACAGACGATCATGGAATGCCTACAATTAATGGTCGTAAAGTAGCCACATTCAGAATTTTTAAAGAAGAAAAATAATAGTTTATAAAAAAGTAAAAATATAGTATAATATATATAATGGAGATGTAATATGATGATGGCTACCCCTGAAGTTTATACGATAAGCCCCAACCGCTCTGAGTCACACGCTACTCAAAGTGCTATAGAGGTTGTTGCTAATTTTATAGAGAAAATACCAGAGATGAATGTTAAGTTTGAAGGTGATAATTTTGCCTTGAAGACTAGTTATAATTCATCCGCGATTGAGGCTGATCAGGCCATAATCAATTTCACTATAGAAATGGAAGCTATTTCAAAAATGGTTGTTAGTGATTTAAAGGTGAATGGTTATCCTAACGCCAAAGCCAAGTTGGAAGATATTGATGTTGACGCTGGCATGTATCGTAGTGCTGGTAGTGGGGTGTTGAATAGACAAGCGGTATATACCGTTTCAGCTTATTTTATTTTAACAGTTTAAGAAAAACGAGGTACAATGGATCATGTCGATGAAAGTATCAAAGATGTACTACAATTTGTCACAGCTGAAGATAGACAAAAGCTAAAAGATTATTTTACAAACCCTATTGGGATTGATACTAGTAAACCAACTATAGTGTTTTCCACCCCATCGGAAACGGGTACTAGTTATTTTAGAATTTTCGAGCCAATTCGTGCTTTATATAAGAAGTTTGGTGAAGAGGCTAACTTTATTTATACAGAAAACATTCAGCCAAATCATTTGAAGATTGGTGATTGTGTTGTTATGCATCGTTGTGGTAATCTACACTCACATTTTCTATCTGCTGCTCGAATGTGGCCGAAGACAGATATTAAGCCACTTATTATTCATGATGTAGATGATAATGAGTTTAATTTGCCAGCAACTCACCCCATGAAAATGCTTTGGGAAACATCTGGTAAGCACAAGATGAGTATTCAGTCTTTAAAGCATAGTGATTTAGTTACTACTACGACAGAAAAGTTAAGAAAGACATTTAAGAACTTTAACAAAAATGTAAATATTTATCGTAATATGTTTGATTGGGAGTTGCCTCAGTGGAATTATGATATTGACACTACAAGAAAGGAAATGCTTGGTGATTGGTACCCAACTGACGATAAGATTGTTATAGGTTGGGCTGGTCTTACATCTCATTTCCAAGATATTAAAAAGATGAAGCCTATTATTAAGGCTATACATGATAAGTACCCAAATACTGTTTTTATACTAGCAGGTATGGCTTTAAAGGACACTCAAGTTGAGATTATCGAACATGAAGACGGTCGTAAGGAATATAAAGAAGTACCAATAACAGATGAAAGCCAACTATACAAAAACAAGGTAAAAGAGATATATAAGGACTTAGATCCAGATAGAATCAAACTTTTTGATGCTTTGCCTCTAGAAGAGTATGCTAAGTTTTATACTTTGTTTGATATTAGTTTGGCGTATGTTGAACATAATGCTTTTGCTTCATGTAAGAGTGAAATAAAAGTTATTGAAGCACTTCATTATGGTTGTATACCAGTGTTTTCTCTATATGGTGGATATAAGGACTTCTGGGAGAATCCGAAGCTGCCATCGTCAGTTAAGGATAGTAATTTTGCTATTGGTGTTACTTCACCAAATCCTTGGATCAAGTCTATTAGTCATTGGGTAGAAAATTTTGAAGAAGGTAAAAGAAAAGCTAAGGCGTTGAAAGAGCATTCTGATAGTATTTATGATATAAACTTACATATAGATGATTATTATACTTTTCTATTAGAGAAAATTGAAGATCACAAAGAACAACAGATTAATCTTAATGCAAAGTATATTGACTATGACGGAAAGTAATGATATGGTAGAAGAATATGTTAATGGTGATAAATATAAAGTAATAAGAGATGGGTCTTGTGATTTTGGTGGCCATTGGCATATTTTAGATGGGGGGAATAAGTTAATAGTTACCGTCCCTAAAGTAATGGAAGAGGATGATATATCAGTAATGCTTAAGGGTTATAATGATTGGCAATGGGGGCATTATTATATGAGGTATAGCAAGAGATGGTGTATTACTGTTAGTGATTTAAATGTTGATAAATTAGAAAGTTGTTTACAAAAAATATAGTGGAGATTTAAGTTGCAAGTCATAATTAACAACGATGAATTAAATAATATCACAGAAGAGATATTTATAGAAGTATTGAATGAAATGCTTTTTACAGAAATAGATGGCAATACTGTAGGGGCAACAAAAAAGAAGTTAAGAAAAATTGATGGAAAGTTAAAAATAGTTCGTAAGAGAAAGCGGCCTCTTCCCCTATCTCAACGCACAATAAATCCAGCAGCTGCCAGACGTAGAGCAAGAAAGTCAGCAATATCTCGTAAGGGTAAGCAAAGACGTATAACAAAAAAGGCTGTAAAAACAACTGGTATTGGTCGTAAACGTGGACTATATAAGAGTAAAGGATAGGTAATGAATAGTAATTTTACAGACACCCTTATATGTAATGTGTGTGAGGGTAAAAAAGTTATAATGAATGAGTCAACACGTAAGAATGATCTTTGTCCAAAGTGTAATGGAAATAGTAGTAATAAAATTCAAGAGCGTAAACAAAATCAGCAAAAAATACTAAAGGGTTAAGGGAGTAACAATGGCAAAGAGAAAAGTATCACCAAAGAAAGTTGTACCTAGTAAGGTAACGGAAGTAAAATCAACCAAGGCTGCACCTGTTGTCACACCTGCTGCACCTGTTGCTGCACCTGTTGCTGCACCTGTTGTCACACCTGCTGTCACACCTGTTGCTGCACCTGTTGCCGTACCTGTTGTTGTCACACCTGCTGTCGCTCAAGGGTCAACCACCCAAACCCACCAGCTTTTAGGTATAGATCGTGACCTTGTTAACCAAGATTTAAACAACTATATTTCAGAAAATAATATTATTAATACAAATATAATTGATAAGAGTGTAGTTTTTAACAGTGAACTAAATCAGTTCCAAGGCCGGGTCGTATATGAGACAACTGAGTGATAAAGAAAAATTTTTAACTATAACGCCGTATTTTGGTGGAATATCAGATGCTCCAAGGCAAACGGATTTAGAACTAGTTACTAAGTACTTTATAGATACATATGAAAGTCTTAAGAATGTTTCATCTGAGTTTATTGTTTCTGTTTGTAATGACGAGGATTTTCAAGTAATAAAAAATTTAGGGTTTGATGTTGAGATAATAAAATTCACCAACATTGATCCTAAATTTTTGCCTTCTAATACTTGTCGAACCATACAAAAAAGAGTTATTAAACAAGATTATGTTTATTATACTGAGGCTGACCAATTGTTATACTGCACTGATATTGATTATATTTTTAATATGATAATTAATAATAATACTGTATTTGTTACTCCACAAAGATTTTGTCAAATACCAAACGGAGTTATTGAACGAAGACGATTACGTTATAGTGATCGAAATGAGGATCATCACTCTAGGTATGTAGATTTTTGTGGAATAAATAGGGAGTTTAATAACAAGTATTGTATTGAGTGTGCGCCATTTTATTTATCAGATGAAAACTCTATAGTTGAAAATAAGAAAAAAATGTTTTCTCACAAAGGACATTACGATAGAGAGTTATATAAAAAATTTATTAATTTATATAGAAACAGCACTATTAATGGTAGGTACTATATCAATGAAATAAATGATGAATCCTATGGCGCTGCTTATTTGTGTCATAGTGAACTGTTTAAACGTGTTTCGTATGTTGATAGCGAGTGGCAACCTACAGAACATACTGCTGGCCACGACATATTAGCTCACCCTGCTAGTATATCAGTGAAAAGTATAGACAACAAAGAATTTTTTACAGATCACCTTAGTGGGTATGATTTTAACAAAAAGTTATTTGCTGATGATTGGAATGATACTAGATAATTAAAATAAAATAAGATACATTATATTTATGGGGTAGGTGTTATTTCACCTACCCCTTTTATATTTATAGTGTATTCTTACGTTTAGCTGGGGAGATAGTATGAAGTTATCAATGTTATTTGAGGGTCTTTCGCCAACCATATATAGGTATGTGAGTATGACAGAGATGTTAGAAAACCTCAGAACTAATTCTTTTCAGCTAACAAATTTTCTAGGCTCTACGGTTGAGTTTAACTTAGGTAAAAATAAAAAATATTATTTCCTATCTACTGCTCGACACAAACTAGGTTCTTATGGTCGCAACCCAGCAAAGACTGGTGTGATGATGGTGTTGGATGGTAGAAAGTTAGGTCAAAAATACAAGGGCGGCCCGATTGATTACTGGAACAACGGAGATACAGCTACACCATACGATCATCAAGAATCTGAAGATAGAATATATCACGATAAATCTACCATACCAACTGCTTCAAAATATATAAAAGAAATGCATGTTTATTTAGGTGAGAGTTATAAAGAAGAGCAAGGTATTGATGCCCTCAGAGATGTAGACAGAAAAAATATTCGTGAGTTCATCATGCTTGCTAAGAAAAAAAATATCAAGTATTGGATCTATAGTGAGAAAAGATCCTGGTTGATTCAGAATAAGAAAAATGCTATCAACATTGATATATCAGCTTTATCAGTGAGAGATATGGTTTCATCGCTAGAGGGTGATAAATCTCAAGCAAGATCTATTACTAGATCAAAGATGTCAAAAAATAGAGGTAGTAAATATTTTGGTTCTTTCGTTCAACTATACAAACTAAGTGTAGATCAAGAATCTAAACTTTCAAAAGAAGCAGCTGATTTAAAATACGAAATCAAATATAATACTAATAGTTATAGTGATGATGTGACATCTAAGTTACAAAATGAATTACATAATAGTAAAAAAGATTTTACTGGTGCTGCAGATGAGATGATTGCTATTATGAAAAAGGAAAAGTTAGCATCACCAAAACAGTTTGTCATGTTCCTAAAAAATAAATGGAGTCCACCAACAGAGGCAGAGATTGAATACGCCAACAGCCAAGCAGCAAAAAAGATTATGATTGCTTTTAGAGATGAGATCGGCAGTGAAGCAGATGAAATTATGTATGGATTACAAACAGGTCATATGGATTTATTAACAGTAATTGGTATTGTAAATGAAAAAGTAAAAATGGCTGGTATCAGACCAACACTCAAAGCCGCTTGGAAAGCTCTGTTGACTTGGGCGATGGATAAAAATAATTGGAAATGATATGAATATTCAAGAGAAGAAAGATATTAAAAGTGTGGTTCGTACTATATTGCTTTCATTACAAAAGGTATTAGGTAAGGAATACATTAATGCTAGAAGTATGGTTACATTGATTAATGTTATAACTCCTTTAATTCGCCCCTTGTTAGAGATAAAATTAAATGAGCGAAAGTGGGGTAAGGATCAGGGAAGGGATTATAGTAAGGAAAAAAAATACAATAGTTCATCTAAACGCAAGAAGTATCGTGCAGAGTTAAACAAAGAAAACAGAAAACGTGGTACGTACGGTGCAAAAGATGGTAAGGATTTACATCATTCTGGATCTGGCACTTTCCGCCGTGAATTATCTTCAACGAATAAGGGTAGAAAAGAAAAATCTAGAACTAAGGGATATAATAAAAAAACTTAGGAGCAACAATGAAGATATCTAATATTGTAAAACATATAAAAGAAGAATTAAGCTTAAAAGCCATATGGGAACGTTGTGATCAGGATGAGCAAGAAAAGAGTGAGGATGCACCACCTGCTCGTAAACATCAAGTAAAAGGTATTGCAAAAGATATTAAAAAAGGTGAAATAGCAAAAACTTATATTGATAAGAAGACAGGGAAGAGAAAGAAGACCAACCCCTATGCTATTTCTTGGGCGCAGTCGGAAAAATACGGTAAGCCATCAGGGAAAAAATAATATAAACGTGTGTTTATTTTAGATGATACTATTATTATATTTATAGGGAAGAGGAAAATGATCAACAACAAAATTACCCGTCGTGAAATAAAAAAAATCATTAAGGAAGAAATACGATCTCTTTTAAAAGAAGATAATAGTGTTGAGGATTTAGTTTATTCTTTGCTTGACGCTCAAGAAAGAGGTAACACCAAGAAGGCAAAAGAAATATATGGTGTTATGTACCCTAGATTAGCTTCTATGGGTTTTGATAGATATAAGTTATTAAAGATGAAAAGACAACTTCTTAATATGACTAATGAAAAAGAAGCGGCAAGCTTTATTATGCATTGGAAGTTAACGGATGAAAATATAGATAAAGACAAAGTAAGAGTATATAAAGTTATCATTGGTATTCCGTTTGCGACAACTTCTAACAAAGATGAAAAGATAAAGAAGTTAAAGTATGATTTAGTTATTAGTGGCGTAAAGATATTAGGCATTAAGGAGTTAGATGTTTCAGAGATTGCCCCCGCTGGCGACGAAGGAAAAGCTTTGAATCTTAAGGTGTTAATAAAGGTAAAGACGATCAAGAAAAAATCAGAGTTAGAATCGTTGTTAGAACCAGACTATAGTGTTGATAAAATAAAGAACCTAACAGATGACACTGACCCAGAGAGTTGAAGTAATAGCTGATTGTATGAATAATAGTTTTATGTTGAGAATATCATATAAGAAAATTGATGGTGGACGAATTGTGGTTAGAATAGTGGAACCATACGAAATGAAAGAAGAGAATGGCAAGATGTTTCTTTATGCATATGATAAACGTGGGATAAAGGAGACAATAAAATCATTTCTTTTAAACAATATTCTTTCAACGTACAAACAACGAATAAAATTTAAGCCTAGGAATTTTTAATGGTTGACAGATTGCAAACAGAAGAGTATATTGAGTGTCGCAAAAATCCTATATATTTCATGAAAAAATATGGAAAGATACGACACCCACAAAGAGGTATTATACCTTTTGCTCTATGGGATTTTCAAGAATCAACATTAGAAAGTTTTTTAGAAAACCCATATAACATAGTGTTAAAGGGTCGGCAGTTAGGTATATCAACTTTAGTGGCTGGTTATGCTGCTTGGTTGTCTAACTTTTTCAAGAACAAAGAAACATATATCCTCGCTACTAAACGTGATACTGCTCAAAATATGGTTGATAAGGTTAGAGTGTTTCTAGAGGGTGTTCCTGATTGGATGAAAGCTGGTTTTGAAACTGATAATAAACAGAGTTTAGTTTTATCTAATGGGTCAAAAATAAAGGCTTCAGCTTCCACACCTGATGCCGCTCGTTCAGAGGCTTTGAGTTTATTGATTATAGATGAAGCAGCATTTATTAATAAGATGGATGCTATATGGGTTGCTGCACAACCAACACTTGCTACTGGTGGTGATTGTATTGCATTATCTTCGCCAAACGGTGTTGGTAATTGGTTTCACAAAACATATAATGAGGCCGAGGCTGGCGTCACAGAAAAAGTAGGAAATAAGATAGTAGGTTTTAATACGATTAGATTACATTGGTCAGTACATCCAGACCATGACGCTGAATGGGCCAGACTAACAGAACGGAAGATTGGTCCACAGGCCTTTGCGCAGGAACATGATTGTGACTTTATACAGTCGGGAAACAACGTTGTAAGCCTCAAGGCATTAGAGTGGTATAATCTACACCCAACAGAAGACGAACAGTCAGACGAGGGGTTTAGACCCTTTGTAAGAGAGCCTGAAGAAAAGACATGGGTTGATAAAAATTTATGGATATGGAAGTACCCCAACTACGAAAAGAAATATATTATCAGTGCAGATGTTGCTCGTGGTGATGGTGAGGATTACTCAGGATTTCATGTTATAGATATTGATAGTTATGAACAGGTGGCGGAGTATAAGGGTAAGATTGCTACAGATGTTTATGCCCATTTATTACACAATACAGCAGTTCAATATAATAATGCTTTTATAGTAGTTGAAAACGCTTCTATGGGTCATCATGTCATTATGAAGATTATAGAAATGGAATACAAGAATATTTATTGGACAGTAAAAGATTTAGCGAAGTTGCATGATAGTAATGCCCGTGATCAATTATATTATGATCCTTATAATCCACCAAAGAATGCCGTGCCAGGCTTTACTACTTCAACAAGAACACGACCAGCTATGATTGCTAGACTAGAGGAAGATTTGAGGTTGCATGAATTTATTCTTCATTCACAACGTACGATGAAAGAGTTAGATACATTTATATTTCATAATGGTAAACCTCAATCTTTAGAGGGTTATAATGATGATCTAGTGATGTCATTAGCAATAGGTATGTATGTTAGAAACACTACTATAAGATTTACTAATGCTGATAATAATTTAACTGATCACTTGATGTCTAATTTATCTTTTAATTCAACACCTTATGAGTATGGTATAACCAACCAAACTAGGAATGAACAAAATTCTACTTATACTATGACAATGCCTGATGGTCAAGTAGAAGATTTAAGATGGTTATTATAAAATATTAAATGTGTGTGTGATAAAATGGAGAAAAATGAATGTTATCAACAAATAAGGTGGATGTGCCTGATGAATGGCCACAATATCAAGCATTAGTGTTAAGTGAGTTATCAAGACACAACACATTATTAGAAAAATTAAATGATAAATTAGATATTAATTTATCTAGAGTAAACGGTGAGTTGGCAACATTAAGAGTAAAAGCTGGTTTATGGGGTATGTTTGGGGCTGCTGTACCTATAGGTATAGCATTAGGGTTGAAGTTGATTACGCCTGGTTAAAACATGATTACATCTTAATTAAAAGAGGTATGGTATGGCGAGTAAGTTTGAAACATTAAAAAAATTATTAAGTGGTGGCAGCGCTCAATACAAAGTCCCAACTGAAAGACCTAGTATGCGCACTCAAAAGAATGTTTTTGATTCTTTTCAAAAAGCTGCATCTTCAATATATCAACAAGGTTTTGCTGGTGGGGTTGAGAGGTTAGAGAGATATAGGGATTATGAAGAGATGGATCATTATCCTGAAATCACTAGAGCATTAGATATATACGCTGATGATTCTATGGTGTATGGTGCTGAAGGTAAGGTTCTCAAGATAGTATCAGATGATGATACAATTGTAGAGGAGTTGGAAGAATTATTTTATGAAAGATTAGATATTGAATTTCACTTATGGACATGGATTAGAAATATGGTCAAGTATGGTGATCATTTCAATCTATTAGATTTAGTAGAGGGTGAAGGGGTGTTAGGTGCTATAGCGTTACCAATATCTGAAATAGTAAGAGAAGAAGGGTTTGATAATGATCCAAACTCTTTACGTTTCAATTGGGCTGGCCAAGGTAATACAGCATTTCAAAACTATCAAATATCTCATATGAGAATTTTAGGTGATGATAGATTTCTCCCTTATGGTCGTAGTATATTAGACTCTACAAGAAAGGTATATAAACAATTAATTATGGCTGAAGATGCCATGCTTATATATCGTATTACTAGAGCGCCAGAAAGAAGAGTATTTTATGTTGATGTGGGAAACATCCCACCAGCACAAGTTGATTCTTATTTGATGCAAGCAAGAGATAAGTTAAAGAGAACACCATTAGTAAATCAAACTAGTGGTCAACAAGATATGAGATTTAACCCAGAATCAATCCTTGAAGATTTCTTTGTTCCTATCCGTGGTGATCGTGGAAGTAGAATTGAAACATTGCCTGGTGGTGAAAATGCTGCTGCTATTGAGGATATTGAATATTTACAGAATAAAATGTTTATATCCTTGGGTGTACCTAAGTCATATCTGACTGCGGAGGAAGACTTAGCCGGTAAGGGTACGTTAGCTCAAGAGGATATTAAGTTTGCTAGAACTATTCAACGTATACAAAAGATTACTATATCAGAGATGGCAAAGATAGCCTTAATCCATCTTCATTTAAAGGGTTATGATGAAGATTCAATTTACAATTTTGATCTCAAGTTAACAAATCCATCGTCAGTAACAGAAATGATGAATTTAGATTTGATTGATAAAAGATTTTCAACAGCTTCTCAAATGATGGATTCACCTTTGTTATCAAAGGAATATATACAAAAAGAGGTTTTACAACTTTCTAGTGCTGACATAATAACAATCAAACAAGAGAGGATGAGTGAAGCTGCAGAAGAACATACCGTTGAACAGATAGCAACGGGCGAACAATCAGATCCACAACCAGATTCATCTCCCTTCGGCGCGACGGAGGAAAATAAAGAGCTAAAAGATGATGACGAAAAAGGTTATTCATCAATGAAGTCAGTAACCCCTTATGACCCTATTGGTACTGACGAGATAGAAGGGATGCCAAAGTTTGATTCGTTTGAGAATAATTTTGAATCATCAACAGATAGTATACAAGATCCAGAAACAAAAAGAACATTAGATTTTGTGTTGAAAAAGAATAAGAATAAGAAGAAAAATAAGGTTGATGCCTTTGAAAAAAAGATTACTGAGATAATGAAATTTGATAAAGAAACTAAAAGAATTATCAGCAGTATGAAAAAAGATACTGGCGAAGAAGGCTTATCAGAGACAGCAAAAGTTTATTTTGTAACTAAAGATTAATCATTTCGCAATTTAAATACATATTTATACTAGGGAAGTTTTACATACTATTGGGGTTAACTATATGAGACACAACAAATATAAGAATGTGGGTGTGATTTTTGAATCAATGATCCATCACACTTTACAACTTATTTCTGAAGGTAAAACCGACAAGGCAGGTAAGCTTATGTCGTTAGTCAGAAAGTATTTTATCGAAAAGACGGCTATATCTGAATCTTATAATGTTTTTTCACAGTTACTATATAGTGAGGCTATTAATTATTATCATGCTTCCCGTTTTTATAGTAGAGTGTTAAAGGAGTACAATAAGCTCGATGACGGTCGTATTAATGCTGAAATATCTAACTTGTTTGAAGAAATGAAAAAAGAGTTTATCATCAAAGAAGTTATAAATACTCGTATACCCAACTATAAACTATTTTCTAGTTTTAGGATTTCGTCTGATCAAGATAGTCAACACTTAACATCTAGAGATAGGATGACTGTTGAAACAGTAGTGTTAGATCATTTGGTGGATAACAAGGAAATTAAAAAACTCAATGAAAATAATGTCCAATCAGAAACAAAGACTAAAGAAGAACTAGTTACTGCACAGTTAGCAACAGCTATTGCTTTTAAGAGTTTTGAAAAAGAATATCGTGGTAAGTTAAATGAGGATCAAAAAAATTGTTTGATTAAGTATTTTTCTTCAACAGAAAAAGATTTCCAAATTTGGGCCACAAAT
>TARA_R110000851_G_scaffold87136_10_pt1 | contig 18038 bp, 18 predicted proteins | sample TARA_R110000851 | Tara Oceans TARA_R110000851 (sample SAMEA4397627) | marine metagenome | biome: Polar Biome; feature: [DCM] deep chlorophyll maximum layer (ENVO:01000326); material: water (ENVO:00002006), including particulate matter (ENVO:01000060) such as... | depth 17 m
CTGTACGGAAGTTAAGTTCAGCTCATGTAAACGATGGTGGAACTGTGGAAAAAGTACACCAATCTGTTCCAACGGCACAGTATCAATTCTAAAAGGAACTAAATAGTATTATGGCTATACTTGCAAACATCTTCATCGACCAAGGAACTGATTTCACTATTACAGTTGACGTAGCCGATTCAGTGGGAGAAGCATTGAACATGACAGGATATACTGCAGCAGGTCAAATCAGAAAGACTTACAGTTCGTCCACTGTGGCTGCAACATTTGTTACAAGTATTGTTAATGCAACAGGAGCTGTAACAATGACATTGACCGATACAGTAACCGCTGCATTAGGGCATGGAAGATATGTGTACGATCTAAATGTAACTTCAAGTGGTGGAGTAACCACTAGAGTAGTGGAAGGGCAAGCAATTGTAACGCCAGGCGTAACGAGGTAATTATGAGTGGATTAAAAGGAACATTAAGTAGAGTTGCCACCATCGGTGGTAGAGTCGGTATTAACAGTAACGTCCGTGCAAAACAAGTTGTGATCGGAGCTGCTACTGCTAATTTATCGACTAATACTTTATCAGAATTATCAGATGTCACTACAGGAGAGTCCGATGAAGGACTTTTACAGTATGACTCTGCAACAGACAAGTGGTCTGCATCTAATACTTTAGACGGTGGAACATTCTAAAACACTAAATAAGTGTATCAAATATCAAGGGACTCATCCAGTGAGAGTCCGACCCACAATGTGAGTGGATAGAGAAATTATATATTATGCAATCACGACCTCGAAAGTGACAGGTCATAATTAAATAAATCAAATTTTATAGGAAAATAAAATGGCAACAGTAATTCAAATCAAAAGAAGTACAGGTGCTTCAGCTCCCACCACAACAAATCTGGCGGAAGGTGAATTAGCATACGTACAGGATAGAGCTGGTTCGGGTGCAAGTGCAAAATTATTTATCGAGTCTGTAGGTTCTGACAACACAACTGCTGAAATTCATGCAATTGGTGGTAAGTACTATACAGATATCGTAGGTGGTTCTGCAGCAACCCCAGCTAACTTTAAAGTCGGTAACGGCGCAACAGCAGGTGCATCGCTTCAACTATTGGAAGATTCAGACAACGGAACAAACTTCGTTGCATTGAAATCAGCTGACAGTCTAGCAGCATCAGTAACATGGACATTACCATCATCCGATGGTTCTGCTAACCAAGTAATTGGTACAGACGGTTCAGGTACATTATCTTTCGTATCAACAACTTCAACCCTTGCTGGTGGTAGTGATGTAAATGTCACATCAGCTGCAGACGGTTCAATGTTATTATATGATACAGGTACTAGTACTTGGATTGACAATGTAATGTCAGGAGACGCTACTCTGGCTGATACAGGTGTAATAACACTTGGTTCAGACGTTGTAGATGGTTCTAACATTGCAGACGATTCAATAGATTCAGAGCATTTAGCAGACGGTTCAATCGACCCAGCTCACTTTGCAGCAGACGCTGTAAACGCAGCAGCTCTTGCTTCTAACGCAGTAGTATTTGCGTCAGTAGACGGTGCAGCGGTAGTTAATGCAACTGAAACAATTGCAGGAAACTCTACATCCGATGTAACATTCCCAACAACAAAAGCAGTATACGACTATGTTTCTGCAATTGATGTTGATGATGATCTAAACATCGCTGGTGATAGTGGTACAGGTACAGTTAACTTTGACGCACAGTCATTAACTGTTGCTGGTACAACAAACGAAATTGATACATCAGTTTCAGGACAAACTGTAACAGTTGGTCTTGTAGCTAACCCTACAGTTTCAGGAAACCTAACAGTTTCAGGTAACTTGGTCACAGATGATATCACAACTGCTACTTTAACAACTTCTGGCAACCTTACGGTTACTGGTGACTTGGCTGTTAACGGTACAACTACTACAGTAAACAGTACAACTGTTTCTATCGCAGACCCAGTTTTTGAAATTGGTTCAGATAGTTCAGATGATAACTTAGACCGTGGTATTAAGTTTGCTTATAACGATGGAACTGCGAAAGTTGGTTTCTTCGGTATGGACGACTCAAGTGGTAAGTTCGTAGCATTATCTAGTGCAACAGACACATCTTCAGTATTCAGTGGAACAGCAATGGCTGCTTCATTCGGTGCAGTAGAAGCAACAGGTCTTGCATTAAGTGGTTCAATAACTTCAGTAGACGGTTCTGCACCAACTAATGGTCAGATTCTAATGGGTCACACTGCAAATGGCGACATGGCAGTTGGAACTATTACTGCTGGTGAAGGTTTAGATGTAACTAACGGTGCTGGTAGTATTACTATCTCCGCTGAAGATGCAACTGTAACCAACAAGGGTATTGCAAGTTTTGCTACTGCAATCTTTGATGTTTCTTCAGGTGCAGTGTCTATTAAAGATTCTACGGCTTCTGTTAAGGGTATTGCTAGTTTCTCATCTTCTAACTTCACAGTTAGTTCAGGTGCAGTAACAGTAACAGCTCTAGACGGCGGGACGTTTTAATCAATAATAACTACATTTAAGGAGTAACTCATGGCTACAGTCATACAATTCAAAAGGTCTGCAACTCAAAATGCAGCCCCGTCAGTAAGTGATTTATCACTTGGTGAATTGGCAGTAAATACCTACCACGGTAGATTATATACTGAAAAGAATGATGGTTCCGCTGCCATAGTCGAGGTAGGGTCTAACCCTGCCACTTTATCTGTAAACGATGCTATAGCATTTCCAACAAGTGATGGAACAAATGGACAACTTTTAGGAACTAACGGTTCAGGAGTCTTAGGATTCGTGGATGCAGCTAGTTCTTCATTATCTACTTTTATATATTCGGTTTCTGCTTCAACGCAGACCGTATTTTCAGGTAGTGATGACAACAGTGCAACGTTAAGTTACACAGTTGGTCTAGAAGGAGTTTATTTAAACGGTGTTAAACTAGTAAGTGGAGACGATTATGTCACTACTAGTTCCACTGTTATCACACTTCAGGCAAATGCTGTTTCAGGAGATAGTCTTCAGATTGTCGCTCAGACTGCAGTCTCAAATTTGGTGCAAGGGTTTTATACCACATCAGCTTTGACTGCAACTACAAGCGATCAAGTATTGAGTTCCAATGGGGTTGCTAATAAAGCAATCAAATATGTTGTCATGGCAAGCCATGCAACACTAGGGATTCATGCAGCTGAAGTTTTATTAATAAACGATGGTTCTAATGCGTACTTCGTACAATATGGTGATGCAATATCTAACGCTTCTCTTATGTCTTTCTCTTCTGATATATCAGGCGGGAACATGAGATTGTTAGTAACACCTGTTAATACGAATACTACCATTAAAACTTTTCAAATTAGATTAACATAGGAGAATTAACACATGGCAAAGACAAATAGTTTTAAAATCGCTGAGTTAATTCGTGGTATTAGTTTTGATGTCGATAATGATGTCATTACAACTACTAAAAGTATTAATTCTAAAAATAAGGCAAGGGGTAATGCAACCAGAACAGCAACAACAGAATTTGCAATAGATACGTTTTCTAAGACTACGTATAGAGTTGCAAGGTATATTGTTTCTATGTCTAAAGGGAGTGCTTATCACTCTACTGAGGTAATTTTGGTTCATGAAGGCAGTAATGTCATCCTGACATCTTATGGTACATTAAAATCTGAGACACTTGCAACAATTGATGCAGATATCTCGGGTTCGGATGTACGTTTATTGGTAACGCCATCTTCTGCAACATCGACAGTTATTAAATTCGATAGAACATTAGTGGAAGCGTAACAACTTTTAAATCATGAATAAAAAGGGAAACTTTCGGGTTTCCCTTTTTTTGGCACTAAATAAGTAAGAGACTAAACGGTATAAATAGAACTATGGGAACTCAAACTAAATTCTTAACAGATTTCGGTCTTCAGACAAGTGGGGACTTGCAAGTAGATGGCGATACAGTCATTACTGGCAATCTAACTGTTAACGGAACATCTATTACCATAGACTCGACTACAGTTTCTATATCAGATTCTATGTTCGAATTGGCCAGTGGAAACACTTCAACCGATACACTAGACATTGGTATATACGGAAACTACAATGATGGACTGAGTGGTGAAGGTGGTGCATCCGAGTATACAGGTTTATTCAGAGATGCAAGTGACTCAACATGGAAGCTGTTTGATGGTCTAGAAGTAGAACCAACCACAACTACTAACACAGGCGGAAGTGGGTTTGCATATGCAGATTTACGAGTCGGTGATTTGACTGCAACAACTCTTACTGCTACGAACACTTTAACAGGTGCAAGTCTAACCTACCCTTCCAGTGACGGAAGTAGTGGACAAGTATTGACTACGGATGGTAGTGGTACTCTTACATTTGCCTCATCTGCAGGATTGGACGGTGGAACTATAACCACAACAGCAACAACCGAAACAAGTATGGATACTTTTGCTATCGGCACTTATAGAAGTGCGAAGTATGAAGTTTCTATCTCAGACGCAACGTCAGGGGAATATGAATTCACAGAATTATCAATAGTACATAATGGGACAACAGGGTCAGTGTCACAGTACGGCACAGTTTTGACATCATCTACCGAATTGGCATCCTTCGGGGTGGACATAAACATAAATACATTAAGAATTAGAGTCACTCCTGCGAGTTCAAACTCCACAGTTTTCAAATTCAAAAAGATTCTTGTAGACATTTAAAAAAATAAAGGACTTTATTTTAACTTTATTTAAAAAGTAACGTTTGAGACAGGACACAACTCCTAAATAATTACATAGATTTTTAAATACCATTCATGATAGGAACAAACAATGGCAACTCAAAACAAATTTGTTATAGAATATGGACTTTCGGTAGGTTCTACTGAAGTTATCAGTAGTGCTGGAAAGGTAGTCGCAGCTGCACTAACAACGATTGACACAGACGACATAACTGAAGGTTCGAGTAACCTTTACTATGCAGACTCAAAAGTACAAACCCTTCTTGCAGATAGTGGAACAGCTAAGACGCTGGCCAACGTAGGAATTGACGGAGGCACCATCTAATGGCAGGCGAAAAGAATTTCATAATCAAGAATGGTCTTACAGTAGGTTCTACTGAAATAATCAATTCTTCAGGTATAGTTGCTGGTTCAGCAGTTAACGAAGCAATTGATGACAGACTTAACAGTACACTTGTTGCTGGTTCAGGTATCACACTTGCATATGATGACAGTGCAAATACTTTAACAGTTACAGGTAATGTTGGTGATATCACTGGAGTAAATGCTGGTGCTGGTTTGACTGGTACTGCTACTTCAGGTGATGCAACATTAAACATTGGTGCTGGAACAGGTATTACAGTCAATGCAGATACAATCGAAGTTGATCAATCAGTAATCAGAGGATTGATTAGTACTGGTGGTGATTTAGCATACAACAGTTCAACTGGTTTTATAAGTTACACACAAAGTGATACCGATGGAGTTTCAGAAGGTTCAACTAACCTTTACCATACTTCAGAACGAGTAGACGATAGAGTCGCTTCATTAATCGTTGGTGGAACAGGAATCACATCTACATACGATGATGCAGCTGGAACCTTGACCATCAATGGCCAAGTCGGAGACATTACAGGTGTCACAGCTGGTACAGGTTTATCGGGTGGAGGAACTTCAGGTGACGTTACACTTGCAGTTTCAGGATTAACCCTTGCAGAACTAGATGGTTCAGCATTAATAATAAGTTCAGAATCATTTACAGACAATGATACGACAGTAATGTCCTCTGCAGCTATTCAAGATAAAATTGAAGCATATGGTTACTCAACAACTGTTGGTGATATTACTTCCGTAGTTGCTGGTTCAGGACTTTCAGGTGGTGGCACAGCAGGTGACGTAACTCTTACTCTTGATACTGGTGCAGTATTTTCTGAAGCAGTTGCCGACACAGTCGGAGCAATGGTTGGTTCTAATACAGAATCAGGTATTACAGTTGCATATGACGATGCTGATAATACACTAGACTTTACAGTTGCAACACTTAACCAAGATACGACAGGAAACGCTGCAACAGCAACAGCCCTTGAAACATCTAGAACAATTTCAGGTACGTCTTTTGATGGTACTTCAAACGTTACACTAAACACTAGTGCCATTACAGAGAACACAAACCTTTACTACACAGACGAGAGAGTTGACGACAGAGTCAGTTCATTAATCGTTGGTGGAACAGGAATTACATCAACTTACGATGACGCTGCTGGAACACTTACACTTGTTTCAGAAGTCGGTGATATTACTTCGGTAGTCGCTGGTTCAGGACTTTCAGGTGGTGGTGTTACAGGAGATGTAACTCTTACTCTTGATACTGGTGCAGTATTCCAAGAAGCAGTTGCAGATACAGTTGGTGCAATGGTAACAAGTAACACCGAATCAGGTATTACAGTTGCATATGTCGATGCTGATAATACACTAGACTTTACAATCAGTACACTTAACCAATCAACAACAGGAAATGCTGCTACAGCAACAGCCCTTGAAACTGCAAGAACAATTGGTGGAGTATCCTTCGATGGAACTGCAGCGATTAATCTGCCAGGCGTTAACTCTGCTGGTAACCAATCAACTTCAGGACTAGCCGGAACTGCTACTGCCCTTGCAACAGCAAGAACGATTCACGGTGTGTCTTTTGATGGTACTGCTAATATTTCTCTTGCAGAAGAGATTCAAGATACAGTCGGTGCAATGTTCACTGGTAATACTGAATCAGGTATTACAGTTGCATACGATGATGCAGACGGAACAGTAGATTTTACAGTTGGAACACTTAACCAAAATACTTCAGGTAACGCTGCAACTGCAACAGCTCTTGCAACATCTAGAACTATTCACGGTGTAGGTTTTGACGGTACTGCAAACATTGATCTATCCGAAGTTGTACAAGATACAGTCGGTGCAATGTTCACTTCTAATACAGAAAGTGGAATTACAGTTGCATACCAAGATGCTGATGGAACAGTAGACTTTACAGTCGGAACACTTAACCAAAACACAACTGGTTCAGCAGCTACTTTAACAACTGCAAGAACTATTCAAGGTGTTTCTTTTGACGGTAGTGCAAACATAACAACAATGACTGCAGGAACAGGTGTCTCGGTATCGGGAACAGCAGTTTCTATCGGACAGGCAGTCGCAACTTCAAGTAATGTAACATTTGGAGACTTAACACTATCTGGCGACCTAACAGTTAACGGAACAACTACTTCAGTTGCTTCAACAAACACAACAATGACCGATGGTCTTATTGAATTGGCAAACGGTACAACAGGAACCCCTGCAAACGATACAGGTATCGTTATAGAGAGAGGAACTGCTGCCAACGCATTTATGGGTTGGGATGAGTCTGCAGATAAGTTCACAATGGGTACTGGTACATTTACTGGTGCATCCACAGGAAGTCTTTCAATTACAACTGGAACACTAGTTGCAAACTTAGAAGGTAATGTTACTGGTAACACTTCAGGTAGTTCAGGTTCAACAACTGGTAATGCTGCTACAGCAACAAAACTTGCAACTGCAAGAACAATTGCTCTTGGTGGAGACCTATCGGGTTCTGCAAATTTTGATGGAACAGGTAACATATCAATAACAGCAGTAGTTGCTGATGATTCACACAATCATACAATTGCAAATGTTGATGGACTACAAACTTCATTGAACACAAAATATGCAAGTGGGTCGAACATTGTTGCTGGGACATTGACAACAAGTAATGCATCAAACAGTGGTGGGTATGTGAGGAATATGTATCAGTCAACTTCAGCACCAGTTAGTGGTGATGGAGCAGTCGGAGATATGTGGGTTCTTTACTCGTAATAAATAGAGTTAGAACTTTAAAAATTTAATATTAGGGAAATCGTAAATGGCAACAGGTTCACAGAAGGTCAAAACACCTACAGGTTGGAATGCAACCCAAGGTGCTTGGGTCAAATCGAGTTCAACAACATGGAAGTCTGTAGACCAAGTCTATGTTAAGACTCCTACAGGTTGGAATAACGCATCGGGTCAAACCAATGTGCAATCACCATACCCTTATATAGCATCTGCACAGAATCCGTACATTGCAAATGCTCAGCAACCGTATCCTTATACTGCTAATGCACAAACGTCTTATACTGCAAATGCACAGCAACCGTATCCGTACACTGCCAACAGTCAGACCCCATATATTGCTAATGCACAACAACCGTACCCTTATATTGCAAATGCACAAACAACTTATCAGGCAAATGCACAGCAACCGTATCCGTACATTGCTAATAGGACTATAGCATATCCTTATATTGCAAATGCTCAAACTCCGTACATTGCAAATGCTCAACAACCGTATCCGTACATTGCAGCGAGTCAGACACCTTATATAGCATCTGCTCAGCAACCGTACCCATACATTGCTAACCAACCTACAACATATCCGTATATTGCAGCTGGCCAGCAACCATATATTGCTAATGCACAACAACCGTACCCATATACTGCAGCTGGACAACAACCGTATATAGCATCTGCACAGCAACCGTATCCGTACATTGCATCGCAACCTACAACATATGCTAGACAGGGTCAAACGCCGTATCCGTACATTGCTAGTCAACCCATAACATATCCGTATATTGCACAAGCAAGACAACCGAATAATGCACAGCAACCACATAATGCACAGCAACCGTATCCGTATACTGCAGCTGCACAGCAACCATATATTGCTAATGCACAACAACCGTATCCGTATACTGCAAATTATCAGCAACCGTATATTGCTAACTATCAGCAACCGTATCCGTACATTGCAAATACACCTACAACATATCCGTATATTGCACAAGCAAGACAACCGAACAATGCTCAACAACCGAACAATGCTCAGTCACCGTACATTGCAAATGGACAATCACCATACATTGCAAATGCGAGACAACCTTACATTGCAAATGCGAGACAACCTAACAACGCACAGAATCCGTTTACGTTCCAAAATCCGTTTACGTTCTCGTTCAGGGCTCCATTTACAACTCAGTCACCGTCAACAACTCAGACTCCGTTTACATACCAAACACCGTTTACGTTCTCGTTCAGGGCTCCATATACAACTCAGTCACCGGCGAGCACAAGGACTCCATCAACACACAACACTCAGACCCCAGTTGCATATTTCTACTTCGGTGGTGGTTGCTTCGGTATAGACACAATGATACACATGGCAGATAATACACTACGTAAGATCAGTGAAGTTATGGTTGGAGATTCAGTAATGACCTTTGATTTCGGAAGTTCTAAACTGATACCTCAGAATGTAGTGACACTTATGGTTCCTAGAGATAACATTGAACTTTGGAATCTAGAACTATCTAACGGTAAGATACTAGAAGTTACTGGTGGTCATCCAATTCATACATCCGAAGGATGGAAGTACATTAATGAATCAGATTACCAACAAGAATTAGTCGATGGTGTAGTCCCTAAAGACTTAGATGTTGTGGGTCAAATAGAAGAAGGAGATGAGGTATTTGGTATATTCGAACAGGTAGTAGTAAAATCTATATCTAAAAAGGAAGGAACACATACCGTTTACCATCTATCAGACGTTGAACACACTCATAACTTCTTTGCAGAAGGTATATTAGTGCATAATATGGGAATGAAATTTTAAATGACTATCGGATACACAAGACAACCGGCAATTGTTAATACACAAACCCCTTCATCGCAGGCTAACCCAGCTAACGCACAGCAACCCAACATTGGTAATGCGAGACAGCCTAACTCTGCAAGGTCACCGAGTAACAATGCTAACCCAGCTAACGCACAGCAACCCAATATTGCTAGTGCAAGACAACCTAACTCTGCAAGGCAACCGTTTACATTCCAAGCACCATTTACCTATAGTGCAAGGACACCATTTACCTATCAGGCAAGGTCACCATTTACCTATCAGGCAAGGTCACCATTTACATTCAGGGCTCCATTTACGTTTCAGAATCCGTTTACGTATGCAAGACAGGCTAACACACCGACTACTTATGCTAGACAGGGTCGGACTCCTGCTACGTATCAGGCAAGAACTCCTGCGACATACATTAGACAAGGTCAGACTCCGTTCACTTATCAGAACAGATCACCTTTCACTTATATAAGACAAGGTCGGACTCCATTTACATTCAGGTCACCGTTTACTTTTCAGAATCCGTTTACATATGCAAGACAAGGTAACCAACCGACTACTTATGCTAGGCAGGGTCAAACACCGTATCCGTACATTGCTAGTCAACCGACTACTTATGCTCGTCAAGGTCAGACTCCGTTCACTTATCAGAACAGATCACCCTTTACATACATTAGACAAGGTCAGACCCCATTCACTTATCAGAATAGGTCTCCGTTCACTTATGCTAGACAAGGTAACCAACCGACTACTTATGCTACTCAGGGTCAGACTCCGTTCACTTATCAGAACAGACAGCCAGGCACTTATGCAAGACAAGGTCAGACTCCGTTCACTTATCAGAACAGATCACCAAGCACTTATGCAAGACAAGGTACACAACCTCAAACTTATGCAAGACAAGGTCAAACACCGTTTACTTACATAAACCAACAACCGTCTTCTTATGCAAGGCAGGGTCAAACACCATTTACATATAGTAATAGACAGCCAGGAACTTATATAAGACAGGGTCAAACACCTTTCACTTATATAAACCAACAGCCTAGTACATACATTAGACAAGGTCAGACTCCGTTCACTTATCAGAACAGATCACCAAGCACTTATGCAAGACAGGGTAGAACCCCAGTAATTAGATGGGACAATACTTTAACTCAACAATGGCCTGGTTCACCAGTCACTAGTTAACCCCCTAAATAAGAGTGAGAAATCACTCTTTTTAGGTTTTATATTATGAAAAAAATTACAACACTGGCGGAACTACAAACCAACTTACTCTCAGTAGACTTATCGACTGCATCAATGAGTGAGTTACGTGATCTACCCAATTTTCACTTAGGTCAAATTAACGATATCTTTAACATCACAGAGAAGGACTCTGAAGTCTACTCTATGTGGAGTTATATGTTCGAACAATTACCGCCTCTTAAGAAATTTACGTGGGGAGACTTACTGAAACACCGTAAAGGTAAAGAAAAAACATTTACTGGATGGGGTGGAACAGGACACCATTCACATGCATACAACAAGTTTATACCTCAAGGACACCCTTGTCCCGAACCCCCAAATCTTAATAAGCCTGGGCATATGGGATTCGGGTTCAAAGTAGATGACGAATATATTGATATTAGAACACTTACCGATATTGGAGACACCTACCCCGAAGAATATCTATCAAGTGTAGTGTATCATTCAACAAAAGCACACTGGTTAATACAATCCATTCAGAAAGAAGGACTCAGGTCTGCAATTCAGGGGTTCACATCTAAACAACCTAACGAAGACTGGTTTCAAATCGTTATCCACCCAGGCTCAGTTCGTTCTGCAGTCTTTGAGGAGATGGAAAACCCCGATATGGAACTCCTCGTATGGGACAACTGTAGGGTCTTAGACGACTTACCATCACTTACCCTAGACGAAACTCTAGAGTACTGGAGAACTGCTCTTAAGGCGGGTGGCAAGGGTTCTCAGGGTCATATGAGTGCAATCTGTGTCAACGGTGTTATAGAGTGGCAACCATCTCTTATCGATTTGGATTTTAGGTCTGAGGTCTATGACCACGGCAAGAAAGTACACAAATTGACTAAGGGAAAACCTCTCAATATCTATATCGGATACGACTCTACTATGGGTGATTTAGATAAGATATGTGAACACTCTATCCTAAAAAGTGTCGAGAGAGCTATACCGAAAGGTGACATCATGCCTCATTGTGGATTTATACCCGAAATTAAATTACTTGACATTTCCAAACTTCCCGACTATAATAGAGAGTATGCAAACCAAAGTACAGAGTTTACCTACAGTCGTTTCCTAATTCCGTATCTAGAGAACTATGAAGGTTTCAGTATATTCCTAGACAACGATTTCATATTCAAGAAGAATATTCTACCATTATTATTCTATCTCAATCCCGATGATGCAGTTGCTTGTATAAAGTATCCACACTACGAACACGACACTACTAAATTTGATGGTGAAGTGAACATCGACTACCCATGCAAACTATGGTCAAGTCTAATGGTATTCAACAACGGACACGAAGACTGTAAGAAGTTGACACCTGAAGTAGTGAACTCTTGGACAGGGAAACAGTTGCATCAATTTGAATGGACTGATAAGATTTCTCCAATACCACAGAAATACATCTTTGTTGAAGGGTATGATGACCCCGAAGAGAAGTGGGACTACAGTGGAATCCATTACACACGTGGTGGGCCTTGGATAAAAGGCATGGATACAAAAGACATAAATAATCTAGACGACTACTACAACTGGAAAAACCTCTATTCGAAATCGAGATAGTGAGTTATAATATTAACAGAGGACTTAAATTATGAGAAATGCACTAGTATACACCGAAGAGATGAAACTCTTTATAAGAAAACCAAACGGACTTGAATACGAGTTTGACAATGTTGATAAACCTGAACTGGGTTTTGACTACGATGTTATCGTCTATGATGACATTGAACAGAAAGTTGTAAAGTGGGATGACAGCCTTGGTAATTTTGATAATCAAGACAGAGTAGAACTAGAAGACTCTGAGAAAGAATCCATTGAAGCCTATATTGAACACTCAGAAGCACCAATGGGTGTCAATCTTAATTCCCAATTTTGTCAAAAAATATCTGAAGAAGTGTTATCTTCATTAAAAGACTGCACAAACTCATATGGTTTCGATGACCTAAATGAAGTATTGTTTGCAGGGAGAGAGGGTTCAAACCACCCCCACAGAAGCAATGCAAGACGAGTTATGGAATTTGGAGATGCCTGTTATAATGTTGGTGACCAAATCCAAGACACGATCATTGCGACTAGAGAAGATCAACTCGAAGTTTTTGAACACTATCAAAATTCTTTACCGAAATTTGACTTTGGCGTTGATCACCCGAGATAATTTCTATGGACTATACTCCAAAAGTAGTCTATGTCGATGAACCATTTAAGATACAAGACCTACCATTAAAGGACATTTATGTCCTTGACAATTGGTTATCTACAGAACTACACCATTACTTTGATAAGAGAATAGTTAGTTCTAGTATTTGGTCTAAGACTAATCAAGTGTCTTCTGATAGCCCTACTGGATTACCCCATCACAGTTTTTGGGGTGCGTCATGGTTTAGGGATAATGAAACCCCTGAGCAGGATGTTGTAACAGACCAGTTGTATTTTCCTAGATATTTAAACCGAAGACTTCAGATGGAGTTTGGGTTTAAGTGGGAACGATTTCAGTACATGGGATTGAATTCACAGACACAAGGACTAGATGGAACTACTCATAAAGATTGCCATGAAGATGATGAATGGAATCTTTCATTCTTGTATTACCCAAATAGATTTTGGAACCCAGCTTGGGGTGGAACCTTACGAATCTATGATGCAGAACAACAAGGTATACAGGGTAGAGCAGATCATATTAAGAATCACCAAATTGCAGAAGTAGAATTCAAACCTAATAGATTGATTATGTTTGATGGAAGACTACCTCACGGTGCAGATGCACCTAATCCGTCTGCAAGATACATAGACAGACGTTCAGTAGTAGTCCGAGGAGACGAGGTCAGATTACTAGAAAACGACAAGGAATTTTACGATGCCAACGATAGACTTTCAAACATATAATCCAACAACTTTACAGAACTTTAAACCAGTTCTGGCAAAGAATGTGGTTCCCGATTGGTGGAAAAAAGCGAAGGTTGGTGAAGCAATTAACGGAACCTTTCAACAGACCATAAGATCATGTCCAGCAATGGATGACTGGTTAAAGATGGGGTGGTATCTACTTGCAAACCGAGACCTACACGTTAAATGTGGAGTGTCAAATTTTGAAGAGGGGGACACTTCTTCGTGGTTTCATTTAGAAGACGGTGAGAAAGACGACTGGATACAATCCTATGAGTCTCAGTCACACCCATCTACTCAAACTTTAGATGCGTTCTCCTATTATGGTGCTGGTGAGAATGCACCCATAAGAGATGCATTTAAATGTAAGAATCCATGGAATATTAAAACCCCCAAAGGGTATTCATGTTTCTACTTAGACCCCTTTCTACATCAAAACAAATACTTTGCAACATGGCAGGGCATCATTGATACAGATGAGTTCAATGTGAACTTAGACAATGCACAGATCATTTTCTACCCTAAAGTCAATCACTCCTTCACAATCAAGAAGGGAACACCTTTATGTCAGATCATACCATTCAAGAGAGAAGAATGGGCAGGCACATACACAACAAATAGTATGGAATCGTATATAAATAATCTTACTGTGAAAAATTCGACTCAAGATAATATATCGATGACAGAAGCAAATGCATTAGATATCAAGAAAGAAAATATCAAAAGAGTCGGGCCATATAAAAAGAGGGGAATGTGGAAACCAAAACAGAAGTTCTTCAATGAAGACACTCCACCACCCGAGTGTCCGTTTCATGTTTCTGCAGAGAACCCAGCACCAAATGAGATACAATTAGAAATGAATTTTGGAGACGAAACAAATGGCAGTTAGACTACTATTCCCAACCCTACTTTTTCATAGAAATCTTTTACAAGAAGACTTAGATGAATCTAGAGGATTGACCCAATCATATATGACACATCTTGTTGAAGAGATGGATAGTATGCGGAGACGAGACCCGAAGGGGAGACAGGTCTCCAATCAATACACTGGTTGGCAATCCCATGATGGTTGTGAGAAAAGTCCTGCATTCACTAAATGTATGAATAGAATTGTTAAACTCTTTAATGACGAAGTGTTACCGTTTCATGGACTGGATACGAAAAATGCAAAAGTATCTATTGGCAACTCTTGGGCAAACATCAATGACAAGGGTGCATGGAATATGCCACACCTACACAATGGGTGTTGGTACAGTGGAGTGTTTTATATCAAGGGTGACGGAGATGAGGGTAGATTGCAGATGATAGAAACAGATGTTAAGGTCGTTGCAGATATGCCACATTCACCGAGAACTCCTTCCAATTTCGGGTTTGAATGCAAATCAGGAGAATTAGTTCTTTTCCCTAGTGGTGCAATGCACATGGTTGAACCAAATCCTACAGATAAAGAACGGTATTCTATATCGTTCAACATCAATATGGATTACCTAGGACAGGATGGAAACAAAGGAAACATCGAAAATTGGAACCCTGACGAATTTGTTTTCAATTTAGACACTAATGGTAACCCAATAACCGTGTAACGAGGAAACCATGTTCCTAAATAACTACATGGAATTTGTAGTCAGCCCAGTCGTTCTTTGGAACATCATCGTATCACTCATTGTATTTCCGATTGGTTTTATAGTGAGGTCGCTCACATCCGAACAAAAGCGGTTGGATATATTAATGAACAAAACCCGAGAAGAGATCGCAAAAGATTATGTCACTAGAGATCAAATTGAAGCAGATTTTAGCAGACTAATGTCTACACTTGACCGAATGGACGAGAAGATAGACAAACTCCAAACCAAAACATACTTCCAAGAATAGGTTCATAAACTGTATAAATAGTATTAGACGATTAATACTGGAATACAATTATGGCATCACCTAACAGCAAAGCAACATTTAAGTCCTACATAGAAAGAAAACTTGGAGCTCCTGTTCTCGAAATCAACGTGGACGATGACCAGTTTGATGACAGAATGGATGAAGCACTGCAATACTTTCGTGAGTTTCATTACGAAGGTGCAATCAAGTGTTACTTAAAACACCAACTTACTCAAGCAGAGATTGATTCGTTTAAAACAAACGAGACACATAACGCTGCAACAAGTGGTGGACAAGTAATAAGTGGACAGACTTACGGAGAAGGTCAGAATTACATTACACTACCCGAACATGTGTTAAGTGTAATACAAATTTTCCCATTCTCAAGTGGACAACAGTCTAATATGTTTGATATTCAATATCAACTTAGACTGAATGATCTTTGGGATTTATCATCTACGAGTGTTTTATACTACTCACAAGTACAATCACATCTTGCAATGCTAAACGACATATTAGTAGGACAGATTCCTATAAGATATAATATGCATTCTAACAGACTATACATTGACTACAATACGGCTAAGCTTACTGCTGGTGAGTGGATTATTGTTGAGTGTTATAGAATGATTGACCCAACAGACATGACAGATGTTTATAACGATATGTGGTTGAAGAAATATGCAACCAATTTAGTTAAGTATCAGTGGGGTGAAAACCTATCCAAGTTTAGTGGAATTTCATTGCCAGGCGGTGTTACACTAGATGCACAACAAATGAAAGAAGAAGCAAAAGAAGAGATATTAAGATTAGAAGAGGAATCACGAAATAACTTTGAGATGCCTGTTTTAGATATGATAGGATAACCTAATGCCGACTAATGTATTTTTTAACCATGCAGTCAGTACTGAACAACATCTCTACGAAGATTTAGTTGTTGAATCACTTAGATTCTATGGACATGAGTGTTACTACTTACCGAGAGCCCTTGTCGAAGAGGACACGATTCTTGGTGAAGACGTGCAATCCACTTTTGGTGATGCATATGCAGTTGAAATGTACATTGAGAACACAGACGGATTCGAAGGAGAGGGTGACCTTTTCAGTAAGTTCGGTGTTCAAGTACGTGACACTGCAACCTTCGTATTATCTTTAAGAACATGGGAGAGATTCATTTCCCTAGACTCAAACCTTGCAACAGCATTACGACCTAACGAAGGAGATTTGATCTACTTCCCTATGTCGGGTTCAATGTTCGAAATCAAATTTGTAGAACACGAGAATCCATTCTATCAAGTCGGTAAACTATTTGTATTCAAGATGCAGTGTGAACTGTTCGAATACAGTGGAGAAGATTTCGATACAGACATTGGTTCTATCGATGTTATTGAGAACGAACAAGCATACTCAATCGAGATGACCATGAACAGTGGTTCGGGTGCATATGTTATTAACGAACCATTAACACTATCAGGTGTTACGGTTGGTGAGGTGTCTGCATGGGCCTTCTCTACAGAAACCCTAAATATAGTACATAACACTAAGACACTTGCAGTTGGAGATTCTTTGGTCGGAACGATATCAGGATGTACTAGAACGATTGCATCTATTGTAGATGTGATGACATTTGCTAATGATGGTGGCGCACAGAATAAAGACTTTGAAGATAAGGATGGGTCATACTTAGACTTTAGTGAAACTAATCCATTCGGAGAACCATAAGAATGTTCGGTACTCATTTTTACCATGAAACGATTAAGAGAAGTGTATCTATATTTGGTACACTCTTTAATAATATCTATATCGAGAAGAAAAAATCAGACGGAACAGTCCTTTCAAAGAGTCTAGTTCCAATTTCCTATGGCCCTAAACAGAAATGGTTAGCAAGGTTAGATGACGAGAAGAACCTAAACGATGGTAACAGAAGTGCAATCAGTCTACCGAGACTTGCCTTTGAGATCAGTGGGTTTGAATATGATGCAACAAGACAACAAAACAAATTAATAAAAACCCAAAAAAATCAGTTAGAAGCTGCAGACACAGGTAAGAGGGGATTCCAATATGCACCAGCACCCTACAACATATCCTTTTCACTAGGCATTCTTGCAAAGAATGCTAATGATGCATTACAGATTCTAGAACAGATCATTCCTTACTTCCAACCCGAATACTCAGTTACAATGAAGATGGTTGATTCGATGAGTGAGACCCGAGATGTGCCGATAATATTGAATAGTGTAACAATGGACGATACCTATGAAGGAGATTTCTCTGAAAGAAGAGTAATCCAGTACAA
>TARA_R110000851_G_scaffold81186_4_pt1 | contig 17992 bp, 7 predicted proteins | sample TARA_R110000851 | Tara Oceans TARA_R110000851 (sample SAMEA4397627) | marine metagenome | biome: Polar Biome; feature: [DCM] deep chlorophyll maximum layer (ENVO:01000326); material: water (ENVO:00002006), including particulate matter (ENVO:01000060) such as... | depth 17 m
TCTCAAGTTCAATTAGAAATATTTGAAAAATATTTTGACGATTTAAATCAGCAGTTACGTGTGCCTCAAGCAGACACAGACTTTTCTAATAGAGTTATAAATCTTGATGAAAAAATGTCTATATTTAAAGAATTTGGAAACGCTACATCAATATCTACAAGTAATGTTTTTAATCTACCCTTACCTTTTACTGGTAAATCTTCAACAATATCTATGGTTACTGCTCCAACCCAAACTCAGGTAGCAACATTAAATTACACAATAGGAAATAACGCCGCAGGTAACACTGTTTCAGCAGAAGAAATTTTAACAAGCAAAGTTGAAGTTTATCAAAATGGAATATTAATTTTAGATAGTGAATACAATATTACAGGTAAAGTAATTACTTTTAATTCACAACCTATTGCTAACGAAACTTTATTAGTAAATGTATACCCTAAACAATTTTATAGACTGGGTAATGTGTTTTATACAAACAACGCTATACCTACTCAAGAATTTGAAAGAGTTGGAAGATCTGAGTTATATCATTTGTTAAGTTCTAATCTTACTACACCTACTGTAACTTATCCAGTTTACACGTATGCAAATAATTTAATAACTACTTATCCTACTACAATAAACACAGGAGTAAATGTTTCTTACGTAAGAAAACCTATACCATGTAGTTGGAATTTTAATACAGGAGTAGGTAGCGCATATGTTTTTAACGCATCTAGTTCGTTTAATTTTGAATTACATGTATCAGAGCAAACGGAGCTTATTCTTAAGATATTATTATATGCTGGGGTCGTAATACAAAACCCAGAAATAATTCAGGTTGCTGCTTCTCAAGTACAGCAAGAAGAAATAAATCAAAAAAGTTAATCTATGTCAATACCTAATGGTGGTTTAATCACCGAAACTAACAGGCAATATTACGCTGGAGCTCAGCAGTTTATTATAACTAGTACAGCAGTAGGTCAAACTTTTACTTCTACTTTTAATACAGATCTTGTTTTTGGTAATTCTGATCCGGCAACTGGTGGTTATAACTTAAATAATTTTAAAATATTTACTAGTCCAAACGCTCAAGTGTGGACAGAATTAGTACCAACATCACCAATAGCATCAACAACCGCAACTACTACAGCTGCAATAATAAACGCTAACGCAGCGGTCAACGTACCAATAACAGTTGCCAACGCAAACGTTAGAGTGGGTATGATTATTGTAGATGCAACTACAGGCATTTCTTATGGAACAGTAAGTACAATAACAGACACGAGCAATTTTATATCTAATATAACAACTACAATACCTGCTTCTACATTATTAAGATTTCAAACGGCCTCAACATTTACTATGCAGGGTAATGTTGTTACTATTTTAACTCCTTTACCTGGAACTGTTGCCGCGCCTAGTTATTTGAAAATACAAATGAATGAAACCACAGCAATGTGGGATAACAACGGTGGTTACGCTTACACTAGACTAACTGATGTTATTGATAATTTTTTAGTAGCATATGTTGGAGCTGGTAAACTTATACCTAGCGTTAAAAGAACTGATGTTATATTTCATGCTAAACGTGGTTTGCAAGAATTTAGTTATGACACTTTAAAAAGTATTAAATCAACAGAACTAACAGTTCCAAATTCATTAAGTTTAACAATACCTCAAGATTATGTTAATTATGTAAGACTTGCATTTGTTGATAACTCTGGAGTGTTACGAACTATATACCCAGCTAATACATTAACAACAGATCCTTATAGAAATCCAGTTCAAGATTCACTAGGAAATCCTACGCAAAATTCTGGTGATGCAAACAATGAAGGTACTTCTCAAACAGAAGCTGCTTGGGCTGCAAATAATCCTAGAAATTTAAGTGGAGCTTTTTTAGGAGACAATAATAATTCAGATATTAATTGGTCAAGTTATTATAATGGAAGCTTAGGTCAAAGATATGGATTAAATCCTGAAACAAGCCAAAGAAACGGATGGTTTACAATAGATGAAAGAAAAGGAGTTTTTAGTTTTTCAAATGATTTAGCTAATAAATTAATTGTAATAGAATATGTTTCTGATGGCAATGCTTATGATTTAGATTTAAGAATACCTAAAATGGCAGAAGATGCTTTGTACGCGCATATATCTCATGGTATACTAGCTTCGTCAGCTCAAACTCCAGAATATATTGTTAGAAGATATAAACAAGAAAGAAGTGCTAAATTAAGAAATGCTAAAATTAGATTGTCAAATATAAAACTAGATGAAATAGTTCAAGTTATGAGAGGTCAATCAAAATGGATTAAATATTAAACATGGCAGAAATAAAAAATAGTTTTCTAAAATCCAAGATGAATAAAGACTTGGATGATAGATTAATACCTAATGGTGAATATAGAGATGCGCAGAACATATCTGTAGGTAAGTCAGAAGACGATGACATAGGTGCTTTAGAAACTATTTTAGGTAATAAAAAAATACCAACAACTGATATTTTTGCTACGGGATCAAATGGTCAAAACTATGTTAACTCTATTGGTTACAAAGTAGACGATGTTGATAATGAATTAATAATTTTTTTAACTAATTTTACAGATCCAACTCCTTTAACGCCTACACTTCCAAAAAGTTATACAGTAGTAAACAGTGGTGCAATAAATAATAACTCAAACTTAACACTTACTCAAGCTAACGCTGATATAGAAATAGGCATGAGAGTTAGTGGAACTGGCATAACACAAGACGTCCGTGTAACTGCAATAACAGCAGGAAATACTATTTTTGCTGTATCACCAAATATAACTATAGCAGACACAACAACTTTAACTATAGAAGATACTTGTTACATATATTCTTATAACACCGTTGCTGATACATATACAAAATTAGTTGAAGGTAATTTTTTAAATTTTTCAAATACTAATCCAGGTTTAATTACTGGGGTTAGCTTAATTGAAAATCTTTTATTTTGGACTGACAACAGAAACCAACCTAGAAAAATAAACGTAAGACTTGCAGCGGATAGTGTAGGAACTTATTACGCAGAAGAAAATCATATCTCAGTAGCTAAATATAATCCTTGGGAGCCTATATCAATGTTAACCTCTACCACTGGAATAGTACAATCTGCTACCGCAACAACCGCTACAGTTACTTTAACCGCTACTAATTCAGCTATAACAGTTGGTATGAGAGTAATAGGTCCAACTATTAACGGAAACCCCACTGAACCATTAGGCAATAGATATGCTTTTGTTAAATCAATTGCTGGTGCGGTTATAACGTTAAACTATGCTGTTACTATTACAAATGGATCTGTATTAACTTTCTTGACAACAACAATGACAAACAAAGAAAGTAATACTACTTGGCCTGGTGATAAAGATTATTTACAAGATAAATTTGTAAGATTTAGCTATAGATACCAATATGATGATGGAGAATATTCTTTGATAGCTCCATTTACTCAAATAGCTTTTATTCCTAAACAAGATGGGTTTCTTGTATCTGGAGATGAAGAAAATGCCTATAGGAGCACTGTTTTAGAAATGATGGAAAACAATGTTCAAAACGTTCAATTGTTTGTTCCTTTACCTGATCAAGCTCAATATCTTGGAAATGGTTCTAGTGATACTTACAAAATAATAAACTTAGATATTATATATAAAGAATCTGACGGGTTGTCAACTAAAATACTAGAAACAATACCTTTAACTTCTTTTAATGGAGATACAGATGCTACTAGATTATTGAATTATTACGTATATGATTACCAATCAAGAAAACCATATAAAACATTACCAACAATACAAACTACTAGAGTTTTTGATAAAGTTCCTGTAAAAGCTCAATCACAAGAAACATCGGGCAACAGAGTTATATATGGTAATTTCTTTAATCAATGGACACCACCTTCAACTATAAACTATTTAGTGGGTGTCTCTGACAAACAAGCAAGCGCAGAAAACTTAAGTTTTGCAGAATATCCAAATCATTCTTTAAAACAAAATAGAACTTATCAAGTAGGTTTTATTCTTTCAGACAAATGGGGTAGACAATCACCTGTTATATTATCTTCAGTAGAAAATGCAACTGAAGTAATCAATAACATTGCTTATGGAGGTTCTACTATATATAATCCTTACAAAGACTCTACGTTTACAGAAACAGATTTAACAACCTGGTTTGGTGATGCATTAGAACTTATAGTTAAATCAGAAATAACTTCAGGTCAAAACTCTAGCCCTAGCGCTGACGGTACTGAGCCAGGATTATACGCTGTTCCTATTAATGGATCTAATGCAGGTTATAACACGGCTCAAACATTACTTGCAAACCAACCAACAATTAATGCCGCTGGAACTGGATATACATTTAAACTAAATGGAACAGGAGGAACTAATACACCTGTTGTTGGCAGTTATTTAAGAGGAGTTAATAAAGATTATGTTAAGGTTACAAGTGTTTCTACTACAGGATCTAATGTTACTAATGTTGTAACTGATGGCAGAATAGATCCTGATTTTTATCTACAAAAAGATGGAGCTACTACAACAGACAATAAGTTTGCATACACTATTAATTATAAAGGATGGTATTCATATAAAATTGTTGTAAAGCAACAAGAACAAGAATATTATAATTGTTATTTGCCAGGTATATTACAAGCTTCCGCAGCTGGTTATAGTCTTTGGGATGTTTCTCAAAACGCTCCATATAATGTAAATCCTTACCCTATTGATGAAGCTGGTGAAACAGCTCATATAGTTTTGATTAATGATAATATAAACAAAATTCCTAGAGACTTAACAGAGGTTGGTCCAGAACAAAGACAATTTAGAAGTTCAGTTCAACTGTTTGGTAGAGTACAAAATCATATTGACAATAGCAGTGCTTTAGCCAACATACAAAACTTTCCTTTTAATCCTATAACAAGTAACGCAAAGCCTCCGGTGGCAGATACAGTTATAGCTATAGGATCTTCGATTGATTTAAACTTTGCTTGGCCAGATCTAACCGCTCCTGGTAGAATTAATTTTTATAATTTAGACACAAACCCATTGATTGGTAGAATATCTACAGCTAAAGCTATTGGTGTTCAATCTGATGCTGCAGACGCTGCAGAAAACATGCAGCCGTTTTTAGCTATTTATGAAACAGAACCGGTGGAATCATTATTAGACATATATTGGGAAAGTACCACAGCTGGTTTAATATCTGATATTAACGCAAATATTTTAAATAGTTCTGCAGGTGCTACAGAAACCAGTACTATAACATGGAATTTTAACGAAGGCACATCAATTGGTAGTGCTATAACTAATTCTTTTACTTTTTTAGATTCTTTAGGTGTAGTTTTAACATCAACTTCAATACACGCTTACACTATTACTTCTGGTGCTGTAGATAGAAGAACTGACTTTGTTATAACTCCTGGAGCAAGTGGCACATATGTTATTACAACAAATAATACTTTTTATTATGGTCAAACCGCTCCTACTAGTCAAAGATTTATATTTACATTTACGGTAGACGCTGTTGTGTCTGGTGTAACATCTAGAACAGACGTGCAGTTTGAAAGAACTTTAGAAAATATTGCACCTAGTTTTACAGTTGGTTCAGCTTTGCCTGATATTAATACAACTATAGCTGCGACAGCTTTAGGAACTTTATCCGCTGTTAATGGCTCTGCAAACACAGGGTTAAACACTCAACAATTAAAATGGACACTTTCAGGCACTGGAAGCACGTACTTTACGTTAGGAGAAACAACAGGTGTTTTTACTAAATCTAACACAACACCAGCAGGAACGTACAATTTAACAGTTTTATTAGAAGATACATGGAACGGATCTGAATTTGCTGCAGTAAATCCTAAATTTATAAGTTTAATACAGAAAGTTGTAATACCATCTTCTCAAACAGGCACAGCTTTTCCAGCGTCTAACGTAGGTGCTTTGAACTCTTCTTGTAATATAGACGGTTCAACAAATGTTTTAGCTATAACATTATATCATACAGGTGCAGGCGGTCCAGGCTCAGATCCAAGTGAAGGTGATACAATTTATAGTGATTCTTTTGGAACTACATTAGCTTCTGCAGGATACTACACTATCAACACGGCGGTTGGTAATGGTTTTAGAAAATACATAAAAGTTACCAATGGAACTGTTGATGCAGGTTTTCCCGCTATGTGTTAGGTAATAATAAGATAAAATAAGTGATAATTAATTATGGCAGTTAGAATAGAATTAAAATATTTTAATACATTTTGGATTAAAAAAAATAGATCCTTAGTAGATGCAAGTGTGCAACCAATCTTTAACGATCCTACGCCAGCTAATGCCGAATTTTTACCTATAAACTACAACGTATCAGGCGTAACATATACTTTAAATACTTCAACATCATGGATTGTAGAAGAAGCAAGAATAAAAGGTGGATATAATAACACAAGTGTAGATTTTGGTGTTAAAGCTTATTTAGTAGAAGAAAACCCAGAGCAACAACACAGATTTAATTCAATAATATATTCAGGTATATTTAATTCTAGAACAGGTGTTAATAATACTAATCAATTTCCTACAGGTGAAAGTATAACTAAGTCAGCTGATCCAGCAAATGGTTCTATACAAAGACTATATGCTGAAGATACAAACTTAATCATATTTCAAGAGCAAAAAGTAAGTAGAGCTTTGATAGATAAAGACGCTATATATTCTGCAGAAGGAAATGCTTCAATTACTTCTACACAAAATGTAGTTGGGCAAATAATAGCTTATGCAGGAGAGTATGGTATATCTAAAGATCCATTTAGTTTTGCTGTTTATGGTTATAGAAAGTATTTCACTGATAGAAAAAGAACATGCGTATTAAGATTATCTAAAGATGGTATAACTGAAATATCTTCTTACGGTATGCATGATCATTTTAGAGATGAATTATCAAACCCAACAACAAATGAAATAAGAGGTGGTTTTGATATGCATATTAAAAACTACACTTTAAATATTAAACAAAGCAGTGGAAGTTACAACACAGCAACATTTGATGAAGATGTAAAAGGTTGGACAAGCTTTTTTAGTTACTCTCCTCAGTTTATGGCTAGCGTAGGAAGTAATTTTTTTACTTTAAAAAATGGAGTAGTATATCAACATTATTCTTTTGATAACGTAAGCAACACGCATGGAAAGTTTTATGATGTAGTATACGACTCTACCGTTAAAATTGTTTTAAATAGTGGACCGTCTGTAATGAAAGTTTTTCAAACTATTAATTATGAAGGTGCTAGCGGTTGGCAGTTAACTAGCATGCAAGGAAGTCCGAATGACACTGGTTATCCTGGAGACATTACCTTACCAATAGGACCTTACACTAGCTCTTCTAGCTTAGCTGACCTAGAAACAGCTGTTTTTAGCAATAATTTTAAAAGAAAAGAAAATAAATATTTTTGTAATTTAATAAATAATTCTCCTGCAGATCCTGGCGAAATTGTTTTTGGACCATCAATGACAGGAATTAAAGGTTTCTTTGCTACTGTTGAAATGAAGTTAGCTAACGTAAATTACCAAAATCAAGGAAAAAAAGAATTATTCGCAGTGTCTTCTGAAACTGTTGAATCATCATACTAAATTATTATGGAAGAATTAACAATATTATACGAGTTTATTTTTGGAAATGTTCATGGTGTTACCATGGCTCCCTTACCTCTGCTAGCTGGTATTGCTATTGGTGGTAAACTACTAGGGGGAATTGCTCAAGGAATATTTGGAAGATCTAGAGCAAAAAGACAACAAAGAAGATTTGCAGCTGATAGAAGAAAAGCAACAGCCGCATTAGTTAGTATAGAAAAAAATAGACAAAAAGTAATTAATCCTTACGAAAATGTATCAGACTTAAGTAGTTTAGCAAAAGACCTTACTGGAAACATGTCTAATCCTATGGCTTCTCTGAGTGTTTCTACCGCTGGTGCAGAAATGCAAGCTGAACAAGCTGATATATCACTAGCAAATACACTAGATACGCTAAGAGCTACAGGAGCAGGTGCTGGTGGTGCCACTGCGTTAGCCCAAGCTGCATTACAAAGTAAGAAAGGAGTTGCTGCAAGTATAGAAGGTCAAGAAGCTGCTAATGAAAAAATGAGAGCTCAAGGAGAACAACAGTTACAAACTAGGCAAAATAACGAACAAGTAAGATTACAAGATACTCAAATATCTGAAGGTAAAAGAACTCAAAAAGCAGACATACTTGGTAAAACGTTTAAATTTGAAAAGCAAGAAGCTAGAGATAACGATAAAATAGCTGATTTAAGAAAGCTACGTGATACGGCTAAAGCTAGAGAGATAGGAGCATATAATGCTAGAACAAGAATGGGTAGCGTTGTTGGTGGTCTTGCTAGAGGCATAGGTTCAGCGGCTTCAAGCGCGATGGATGCCGGAGCTGATTTTGGTGATATACCAGGAACTTAATTAATTAGATAAAATATTGTTATGTTAAAACAAAAATTAATAGAAAATAAAAAAATAAATCAAAGCATACAATATGATGTTGCCGAGTATCAATCAAAATTATCTTATAGATTAGGTGAGTTTGGCTCTGGTAATAAACCAATAAATTACGAAGAATTATTTGGTCCTTTTGTAAAAAAATACTCTAAATTACAATTAGATCTGCAAAATGGCACTAGTGCAAACCCTACTGAAGCTAGAAGAACTAGTGAAGCTATACAAAACAGTGTAGGAGATTTGGCTGAAGCTGTAGAAAATGTAACATCAAACACTGAAATATGGACAGAAGCAGTTCAAAAAGCTGGATTAATGGGTGGTGTAGATTTAATGGGTACTCCAATTAGTAGATATAAAACTATAACCATTTTAAGTGGAGATTTACCTGGATCAATCAAGGTAAAAGCAGTTGATGATGATATAATGAAAATAGCTTATGAAATTTACGATAAAGACAATAATTTTATAGAAAGAATTTTTATATCTAAACTAAATGAACTATCTGAAAAGCAAGATTTATTTGTAAGTATTCCAGATGTAGCTAGCAACATTGAAAATTTTAAAACAACAAGTGATATATTTGAAACTGCACCTATGGGTGAAACTAAAGTTCTTACTGGTGGCGTTACAGAAGTTTATCAAAAGAAAAAAGAAGATGGTAAGTTAGATCTTTACCAAAAAACGCTAGGAGGTAAATTAGTTCAAGACTTTGTGAAAATAGACAAAAAAATTATTAGTAATAGCTTACAATTTAATACTGAAATGGATAAGATTACTGCTGGTTTGCTTGGAGAATATGAAAGTTTTGATCAAGTTATAGCTTTTAATAACAATATTTTATCTGTAGTTACAGATCATTATATAAAACCTATATCTGTATTAAGAGAATCTGCTCAAACAAAGTTTCAAAACGACTTTAAAGAATGGTTTTTAGAAACTGAAGTAGGTAAAGAAATGCCTATTGGAGAACCATACATTAAAAACGGACAACAAGATCCACAAGAAAAACAAACTGAAGAAAATGTAGATGAGTTTGCTCAATTTATTGAACAATAAATTAATTACATGGGAAAAAGAAAATATTATATTGGAAGTGATCGTGGAACCGTGTATGCTTTCGGTGATACAGAAGAGGATTTACAAAAAGAAGCTGCTTTCCAAGCTAAGCATGTAGATAACTATACACCTATAACTGGATTACCATATTTATTTATGCCTGAATCTTCTGATGAAGAAAAAAAACAAGGTTTAAAAGCTAATGATTTAGGATTATCTGATAAAAAAAATCTAGGTCTTACTAATGAAGAAGGAGAAAAAGTTGATGAAAATGTTAAAAGCGTTTTAGTAACTGATAAACAACTTCAACAAACTAAGGTTGAAGGCGCGGTAATTTTTGATTCATCTGAAGAAGAGTTAAATCCTGATGGTTTAAAAACAGACAAAGATTATGATAATATAGCTAGAGCCATAGGAAGTATTCCAAAGCCATTAATAAGCCCTATATTTAATGACGTTGCAGACAATATAACTTCTTGGTTATTAAAAAAAGGAGATAAATTTTCAGCTGTACAAAGCGAAGGAGAAGCGAAAACCGAAATGGAAATGTATGAGTACCGTAATAATCCTAAGTTTTTTTCTGAAGAAGAAATTGCTGAAAATAAAAAAAAGGGTCCTCCAAAAGAATATAAAGATTCTTCTAAAGGTGTTAGCAACGCAACACAAAAAAAATTAGATGATAAAAAGAGATTTTTAGACAATGCTAAACAAATGTTACAAGAAGATGGGGCAAATCCTGATATTAAACTTGATGATCCTAAGGTTGTAGAGCTTGCTAAAACTATGTACGGTCAAGAGATTAATAGTAAAAAGTTTGAGCAAAATGTAATAGAAACATTTTTTGATGGTGATTCTCCTAAAGATTTAGATAATTGGTTTTTTACAAAAGGTGAAGATCAAAATAAATCAAAAGATGATGCGATTCTTAGATTAGATCAGTTAAATAAACAAACTTTAGTTTCTGTAAAAAAGAGAGAGGAAGCTTTAAAAAACTTAGAAAGTACAAAAAGTTTATTAGATGATTTAACTAATGGAGAATACACAACTCAGTCTGAATTAGATATTGCTAAAGCTGAATACACAAGATTAGTTTCAGTTCAAAAAACTAATGTGTCAAATTTTAAATTTGCTACAAACGATTATAAAGCTTCGTTAAAAAATATACCAGAACTTAAACAATATATTGGATTATTAGATAAAAACTATAACTTTGGAACTCAATTAGTTGTTGGTGGAATAGCTTCAGCTGCAGATATAGGTATCAATACATCTAAAGCTATAGCTATGTATATGGATATGCCTGCAAATCTAGCTATAGATTCAAAATTAACACCTGAATGGCTAAAAGCAGGACTTAAAGTAGCTGATGCTAGTGGTTATTCACTTAGTAATATACCATTATTAGGTGGACAAACAAGCCTTAAAGATATAGGTAATATTAAGGCTTATGAGCAAATGAGAGCTGGTTTAGGAGCAACAGTTGCTTGGGAAGATATGAAAAGCCCTAGTGATTGGGGTGAGTATCTTGGTAACTTAACAGCTAATCAAGTTCCGCAATTTGCGTTAATGATGGTGGCTCCACAAATTGCTTTACCTATACTTTCATTATCCGCTGCTGGAGGAAAATTTAAATCTATTCAAGCAGAAATAGATATGGGAGCAGATTATAGTGTAGCTGACATGTATTTAGCTGCAACGATGACGGCAGGTGTAGAATATGCCAGTGAAAGAGTTACAATGGGTATATTAAAACAAAATGTTTTAACTGGTATTGGAGCTAAAGAAGCTAGATTAGGAGCTATAAAATATTTAAGAAATGAGTTTTTAAGTGTCAACACGTTAAAACAAGGAGTAGAAGAAGGATTAAGCGAGGTTTATGCTACGTTTGGTGAAAACTTTGCTGATAAATTTATATTAGGTAAAAAAGATGTTAATTTAACTGATGGGGTAGGAGAAGCTTTTTTTAGTGGAGCTTTTTTAGCAAACACCATGTTTAAAGCACCAGCTATTACAACAGCATTAACTATGCCTTTTTATGGAGATCAACAACTTCAAAAAAAAGATGGAAACGATACTAGAATAAAAGAATTAAGTAAAGCATTAGGAGATCCTAAATTATCCCCAGAAGCTAAAGAAGTTATACAAAATGAAATTGATGATTTAGTTGTAGAAAACTCTATTATAAATAGAGACACTCATCAGTCTATTAAATACATGACTTCAGAGCAAAAAACAGAATTATTAGAAAACTATAAGCAAAAATATAAACTTCAAATACAGCAAAACAAACTTGAAAATAATAAAAACTCAAAAACAAATCAAGACGCTTTAAAAATAGTAAAAACAAAATTACGAAAAATAAACGCTGCTAGCGATGTTATTATTCAACCTGCTCTTGACCTACACTTTGAAGACATAAAACAAGGAGTTGTAAAAATACTTGACACTAGCGGTAAAGAATTAAGTATAAACGAAATACAAGAAGTAGATAATTGGGATGCAATTAATGATAAAATAAAATTAGAAAACAAAAGTAAACCTGATAATAAAAAAGAATCTGAGGTTAGTAATGATACTCCAGGTTATATTATGGAAAATTCTGATGGTACTAAAACCATAGTATTAAATAAAAACGCTGCTTTGGCATCAGGCCAAGTTAACGTTGCTGCTCATGAATTATTACATGGTGTGTTAGATCTTGCTTTTAAAAATGATCCTGCTGCTAAAGCTAAGTTTGGAAAATCTTTAATTCCTTATTTAACAAAAATAAATCTTAGCAATATAGAAAATACTGATTTTGCAAGAAGACTATCTAAATATTTAGATATGGCAGAAAGCGGAGAATACACTGAAGAATTAGCTTATGAAGAGGCTATTACTCTTTTAGGAGATTCTTTAGTATCAGGAGAATTACAATACAATCCTTCTTTGTTAGAAAAAATAGGTAGCACACTATCCAACATTGCAAAATCAATTCCTTTAGTTTCAAAACTAGTTCCTACTAATTTTAGTGGTCCTAAAGATGTTTTAGACTTTGTTGTTAATTTTAATAAAAGTGTAAGTGAAGGAGAATTAAACAATGAAGTTCAAAAAATATTAGACAGAGGAGCTGTTGCAAAAGCAAAAGAAACTAAAGAAGTAAAAGAAGCTAGAAATAGAAAATCTATTAATAGAGCTGAAGAAAAAATAAATAATTTAGTTGGTCCTAGAAGTTTAAAAACAGGAAAATATACTTGGAAAAGTAAAGCTGAATTTCAGCGTAGTTCATCATTTAAAGATATGTACTATGAAATAGTAGAAGGGGACGTGATGAAGCCTTTGATATTAAAAGGAGTAAATATCATTGATGGTAAAGTTCAAGGTCAAAGTGTTGATTTTTATATTAATTCTGTTAAAGATCAAATCGCTTTATTATTAAATAATTTTGACCCAAGTATAAATAATAGTTTAAGTGGTTATATAAATAGCTTGTTGTTTAAAAAGAAAGGCACAGTACTTAAAGCATTAAAAAAGAGAAATTCAAGAGAAATATCTAGGGATAGAACTAGATCTGATGGTAGTAGTATTTTAATGGACTCTGTTGATGATGGTAAACTTCAAGATGAATTACTAGATGATCAGCTTAACAACGATATAGAATTAGAAGGTAAAGACGATTTAAAAGAAGGTTTAGGTTTAGATAATACATTAGTAGACGATATACTAGCAGCTACAGAACAATCTTATTTTGATAATTTAGGCAACATTGGATCTGTTAATTTTATAACTAAACTTTCACAATCTGCTATAAAAATATTAAAAGGACCTGTGTTACAAGTAATGGGTAAGGGTGATTCATATATTAAAGTTAATGCTAATGGAACTTTAGGAAATAGTTTTCTTAAAAACAATAAAAAATTATTATTAAATAATTTATCTATTGCTCAATTGGTTTCATTAGAAAGATTAAGTGAAAATAAAATATTTGCTTTACCTATAAAAAAATTAAAAACTCAAGCTGAAATAGACAAAGCTGTTAATGATGGATTAATAGTAGTTAGAAATGAAAAGTCTAGTCCAATGCTTTATAAAAAATTAGTTCCTACTGATGCTCAGTTAATAGAATTTTTTAATCCACCTTCAACAAATGCTGAAACAGGTAAAATAGATAATACTAAAGGTAATAGAAAGTTAGCTTTAAGAAATGCTATCATTACCGCATTAACTTTAAATGCTACTCCCGATGTAACCAGAGATTTATTCGATAATAGTATAAAAGCTCCATTAAGTATAATAACTAATAGAAATCCTAATAAGCGATTTAATATAGCGGCAATTCCTCCACAAAGTTTTAATGAATTAAACGCAGCTTTTAGACAATTAAGTGGCGATTCTAAAATAAAATTAACAGCGGGTTTTGATGCGTTTTTTGACAGGTTGTCTCAACCGAATGCTAACACAGAAATAGCTTGGTATAATACTTATGGGAATTTTTTAGAAAATATTAATGGAAACAATACCGCAATTAAATTTCAACTTATAAATGGTTTTAAAAAATTAAAAGAGCAATTTACAGGTAAATCTTTTGATTTTTCAACAGGAATAAATGAAAAAGTAAATTTAGCTGAGTTTTTATATCAATCAACAGAAGGTATGAGTCAAAGCCTTCAGGTGGAAAAAATGTTTGGTTTAAAACCAAGATCAATAAAGTGGTCAGGAGATGATGGTGCAACTCAAATAACTGAAGTTAAACAAGCTATAAGTCAATTTATACAAAAAAAGAAAATAGAAAATAATTGGACAGATAAACAAACTATTGATTACCTTGTGAATGAGCTTGGTAATGGATTTAATGCTGCCGCTAAAGTTGGTAATAATAATTTAAAATGGCAAAAAAATGAAAATGGTGTTTTTGAATTAGTTAATAATAAAAAATTTATACCAGGTAAAGGTATAAAACAAATAAAAGAACGAAAAGATAAAAATGGAAATGTTGTAAAAGATAAAAAAGGAAATATAATTCTTGATATATCATATACTAAAACAAATAGATATGGATTTTTTACAAGTACGCATCAAATGGTTGATATTTTATTCCCAAAGGCATTTGAAGATGGTATTGTTTATACAAAAACAACTAATCAAGGCACTAGTTTATATTATAAGGATGGAAAAAAAGTAGCAAGAGATGGTGGTCAAAACACTAAAAAAGAACCATACTTAACTGAATTAAAAAAACAAAATGGTAGTTTAAAAACAGAAACATTAGAAGAATCTAATGATTATGCTATAGAACAGCAAAATGCTTTGTTAGATTTTATTGATTTTTTAAAAGATAATAAAGAAGTTAATGAAAGTAAAATAAAAGAATTAGAAATAGCTTTAAAAGATCCAAATCTAACTAAAAAAGAAAAGGAATTAACAAAAATCAAAATAAAAGATTTAACTAAAGAAATGTTTTCACCAGAAAGCGTAGCAATGTTGTTTGTTAATTTTGGCGCGCATACATCTTCTTTACTTAGAAAAGGAGCTCCTGTAAATTACACAGCAGGCTTTAGCTTTGATGGTAAACCAGGAGATTTTAGATATGAACACAACCCTCCTGTAAAAGTTATGAAAACATACGCGGTTCAGTATTATTTAGGTGAAATAACTAAAACTGAATTTAAAGATAAATTAAGTAAGTTTAGTGTAGGTATCATTCCTATATTTATGGATAATGCTTTAGATTTAATGTTTAAAGAAAGCATACCTACACCTGGAGTTGGTGCTGGTCAATTTAGAAGGTTGTATAATAATTCTACATGGGGATTGTTTCCGTTTATTACTACATTTTATAATCCAAATAATAATTATACTCCTGAGCTAATTGGAGAAGGAGCTCCACAAGCTTTTGAAATAGCTCAAGCAAAAGAAAAAGCTGATAAAGTAATAATGAAAGGAAGATTATCTGTAGCTTCTAACCCACAGCCAAAAGATCCTAATAAGCCTAATAGATTAAACAACGAAATAAATAAAATAATAGAACAAACTAAAGGTATTCAAGAATCAAAAAGATATTCTGACATTGTTGCAAAAAGAAAAGGAGCAGGCGTTAGAAACTTTAGACTAATAGCTCCTGGCGCTCAAGATTTTAATGGATTAATGTATGATCTATATGCTAGAGGAAAGCTAGGTGAACAACAAATGAAATGGGTTAAAGATAATATCATAAACCCATATCAAAAAGGTGTTGCTAATATAGATATATATAGACAAGCTTTAAAAAATGATTATTCAGCTTTACTTAAAAAGTTTCCTGATGTAGCTAAAAAGCTAGGTAAAGTAGTTTCAGGAACTGAATTTACTTATGATCAAGCTATAAGAGTTAGTTTATGGACTAGAGCTGGTTATGAAATACCAGGTATATCTAAGCGTGATGCTAAAAAATTAAATGATGCTGTCAATAATGATATACAACTTAAAACGTTTGCAGATGCCGCTTTACTAATAAGTAAAAGAAATAAATGGGTTCAACCAGCTGCTCATTGGGATGTTGAAAGTTTAATATCTGATTTAAATAGTATAACAGAAAAAGTTGGTAGAAAAGAATTTATAGAAGAGTTTATAGAAAACGTTGAAACAATATTTTCTAAAGAAAATCTAAACAAAATGGAAGTTGCTTTAGGAACTAATTGGAGAGAAGCAATGGAAGACTCTTTGTATCGTATGATAAATGGCACGAATAGACCTTCTGGTACAAATAAATTAACTAACCAATTTAACAACTGGGTTAATAATTCTATCGGTGCTATTATGTTTTTTAACAGAAAATCAGCGTTGTTACAAACTATATCTTCTGTAAACTTTTTAAATTGGAGTGATAATAACCCTATAAAGGCTGCTATGGCTTTTGCTAATTTTCCTCAATATATTAAAGATTTTACTTTTTTATGGAATTCACCTAAGCTTAAACAAAGAAGATCAGGACTTAGGAAAGATGTTAATGAAGCTGAGCTTGCTAACGCAGCTAAAGGTGCTAAAAATAAACCAGCTGTTATATTAAGTTATTTACTTAAACTAGGTTTTACACCTACACAACTTGCGGATAGTTTTGCTATTGCATCGGGTGGTGCAACTTTTTATAGAAACAGGTTAAATACTTATTTAAAACAAGGATTAACACAGGCAGAGGCAGAGACTAAAGCGTTTGAAGATTTTTCTGAAACATCTGACCAAAGCCAACAGTCAGCTGATCCAATGTTAATATCTCAACAACAAGCAGGTATACTTGGTAGACTTTTATTAGCTTTTCAAAATACACCAGCTCAGGTTACAAGATTGTTTAACAAATCAAGTAGAGATTTTATAAACAACAGAGGTGACCAAAAAACTAATATATCTAAGATGGCATATTACGGAGCTGTTCAAGGGCTTATATTTGCTACTTTACAAAATGCATTATTTGCTACTATACCAGGTTTTGCTGATGATGATGACGATCCAGAAGTTGCTAAAGAAAATAAGGAAAGGATGATGGACATTAAGAAAGAAAGGATAGTTAATAGTATGGTAGATACTATGTTAAGAGGTTCTGGTGTTTACGGCGCAATAGCTGCTACACTTAAAAATACTATTATAACTTATTATAGAGAAGAAGGAAAAGATGCTTTTAGTAGAGATCATAGAAATACATTGATAGAAGCATTAAACTTAAGCCCACCTATTGGTTCTAAGCTTAGAAAAATGAATAATGCTATAAAAACTAAAGAATACAATGCAGCTGTAATGGAAGAGCAGGGTTGGGATGTAACTTTAAAAGGTAGAGTAAATTTAAGCCCTAATTACCAAGTCGTTGCGTCTCTTACTGAAGCTATAACTAATTTACCTTTAGAAAGAGCCCTTGTAGAAATTGAATCATTTAATGAAATGTTAGATTCAAGAAATTCTACCTTTCAAAGAATAGCTTTAGCCTTAGGTTATAGATCATGGGATGTTGGAGCTAAAAACGAGGAACGTGACTTAGTTAAAATTGAATCTAAAGAAACAAAGAAAATACAAAGTAAAATAAAAAGAGAAGAAGAAAAAGAAAGGAAAAAAATTGAAAAAGAAAAGCTAAAATACAAAGGAAAAAGTGAAGCACAAATTAAACTGATTAAAAGAAAAGAAATTATTTATGATCAAAACAAACCTGAACAAGTTAAAACTTTAAAAGGATTTGGTTTAAGCTCAGCACAGATAAAAGCTTTAAAATATGAAAAAGATAGAGTTAATAAAATAATAGAATTACAAAACAAAAGAAATGGCAATTAAAGCAAGAAAAAAAACAACTCCATGTTGGGACACTCACACTAACATAGTAAATGGGAAACAAACCTTTAAAATGAAAGGTGGTAAAAAAGTTCCTGATTGTAAACTAAAAAAGAAAAAATCATAATTATGGCTTTTAAAATACACCAAATGTATCACAAAAATGGAGATAG
>TARA_R110000851_G_scaffold17664_6_pt1 | contig 17977 bp, 13 predicted proteins | sample TARA_R110000851 | Tara Oceans TARA_R110000851 (sample SAMEA4397627) | marine metagenome | biome: Polar Biome; feature: [DCM] deep chlorophyll maximum layer (ENVO:01000326); material: water (ENVO:00002006), including particulate matter (ENVO:01000060) such as... | depth 17 m
TTTGTTGAAAGCTTCTTGACTAGAAGCTGCTTTTAAATCTTTGAAAAAAGGGTGGTCTTTAACTTTACCTTTATCTAAAGAATGTTCCCAGTTTAATGTTTTGTTAAGTAAGTCTTGATATTGCTTTATAATAGGAGTGTTATAAGCATTATTTATACTATCTATACTCCCTTTGATTAACCAAGGATTACCTTTGCTTTCTCCAAACCCAAACATAGGTGTCCAACTTCCTTTTTCTTTACCGCCTGTACCTTCAGAGCTTCTGTAAAACGCTACTTTAGTTCCATTTATATTAAGTATAATTGGAAATCTTTTACCTAAATTGTATGTAATATCAGAAGCTATAATACCTTCTTTTTTAAGTGCGTCTATTCTTTCACTAAATTTTAATTTAGATACTTTTTCTGCTATGGTTTCAACCCCACTAGGTTGTTGTGCTGTAAGTTCAGCAACTCTATCTAACTTAGCTTGTTCTTTAGCTTTAAGAGTATTAAGTTTATTAATAGTAGCCTCTTTCTTAGAAAGCTTTATACGTCTATTTAAAGACTTAATTTCTTTCTCTGCTTGTTCTACATTAATAGACTCTAATTCTTTCTCTATGGCTCTTATTTCAGCCCATAGATCACTAATCTCACGATAACGTGCCTTGTCTTCTTTCTGATCAACTTCAAACCTAACTATTTTATTTTCTTTCTTAACAGGATTTCTTTCCCATTCTAAAGCAGCTGGGTCTATACCTGGAAATAATTCGTACCCATTGGATGCATCAGTAGTCATTACTACTGAATCTGTTCTATCCTCTATTAAATGATCGTGAGCAGCATTAGCAGCTCGAGTTTCTTCAGTTATTTCATTAGTCTCTGTATTACCTTCAACATTAGTAATTTCAGTAGAGACTGCTTCATTTTTAACAATGGATGCAATAGAAATAATATATTTTTCTCCTGCTTCATTTTCTACAGAGATAGATTTCTTTCCTATCTTAGTAATAGTAGCCGTTTCTCCGCCATGATCTTTTACCCAATCAGGAGTATTAATAATTTCTCCTACATTAAAACTATCTCTAATGTGGTTAAACTTACGTGTAGCTTCTTCGTCTTTTTTCTCTTTGGCTGTTTTTTGTGTAGAGGCTTGTTCTTTAGCTTTGGTTATTTCATCTTGTTCTTGGACCTCTAATTCTTCTTTTCTTTTTACTTTAGCGGCTTCTAATATCTCATTAGTCTCTTCATCTCCAGGAATTAATTCAATTTTATCTAAGGCTTCTTGAGAAGAAGCAGTTTTAATTTCATTAATTTTATCCTCGTAAAGTTTTTCTTTTTCTAACTTAGCTTCTAATTCTCTAGCTTCAGTAACAAATTTACCAAAAGCTCCATTATATTTATCTTCTTCCCAAAATTGCTCTAACTCTTCCTCTACCTGTTTAATAGAACTATCAATAAGTTTATTCTCGTTATAAAGTTTTTTAACTCTAGGACTCTGGGTTATATCCCTAACTTTTGAACCATTTTCACTTTGTAAATCTTCTAAGGAATGACCTGTTTCTTGTAAAACTTCTTGTAATAATTCTTCTTTCTTACTCTTCTTCTCTTCAAGATATTGCTTACGTGAATGGGCATCTAGATATTTAGAAGTTAATATTTGGAAGAAATGATTATAATCAGAATCTTTAGCATTAGAATTCTGTAATTTAATTAAAGAAGGAGCAAATTCTTGAAAACTATTGTATTTTTTCTTTAAATGTACAGCTTTCTTTATAATAGTTTCAGTAATAGCATCTGCATCAATATTTGCATTCTCTGTAGCCTTAGCTATCTCTACATTACTTTTTAACGCTGAACGTAATGCTTCAATTCCTAGACTATCATTAACAACAAATCCTTTAACAAGGTCAGTAAAGATTTTATTCTCTACTTCTTCCATCAGATCCTTATTGTTAGTAGTCTTAGCTATATCGTAAATGGCAGATAACTTATCTAACTTATCATTACTTTGCATCTTCTCAACTAACTTGATAGGATCTATTTGTCTTTCTAATTTCCCAGTCTCTGGATTCTTTTTATATACATCTACATCATTTTCATCTTTTTGGTATATATCATTGTCACTTAATAATATACCAAAATCCCCTAAAAGTTTATTACCCTCAGTGATTAATTTATTTGTATTAGAGCGTTCCCCTTTACGCGTATAACTGTTTATAGTAGCTTGCATAGTACCCCCATAAACTGCTCCTAAGAATATAGCAGTTTGTCCATCTGTAGTACCTAAGTTTTTAAAATATTCTGTATCTGCTTCCCCTATGAAGTCCCATATATTAGAATCAGCATTTTCTGTAAAGTATTTTTCTGCAGTACTTTGCATACCTTCTTCCCAAAACCCTTCTCTTAATGTAGCTTTACCAAAATCATCTCCAAAATTACCTATTCTTTGTGCAATACTAGGAGTAGGGATAGCCTCGACCTTTCCTTTTGGAAATTCAGGTGCTTTATTTCTAGTTTTCCCCCATAGAAGTTTTGCCATTATCAGATTAGGACCAAGTAAAATACCAGCATTTGTTCCAAATACTCTAGCTCCTATAGTACTTTCTTCCTGAGATAACTCATCAAATTCTTCCTGGGTAATCTTTTCTGGGTGCCCTTCTGGTAGATTAAGCTTTTGTTCTAAAGCAATTCTATAACCGTCCATAGCTCCTCTAGCTTCTGCCCCTGCCTCAAATAAGGTATTAGCTAAACCTGCTAAACCTATATCCATATTTTTAGGAGTAAGCCCTAACTTAGTTAGTCTAGCAGTAGCTTTCTCTGTAGACCCCGCCATTTTAGCCCATTTACCTGCCCCTGTTAATTTAGCACCTAGTTTCAAACTAGATATAGCCTGACCTGGTGCTAACATAGAAATAACATATCCTAGTCCATCAGCACCTTCTGTAGCCCAGAAATCTACAGATGAAATTTTATCCCATAATTTACCATCTCTAACTGCTTTCTCTACATATACAGGTAGTCCTTTATCATTAAGGTATTCTTCTGCTCCTTCTACTGATTTTATCCATGCATTATTAAATGCAGTTTGCATAAAATCTGTATTATCTTCTCCTGAGATACCATCTTGAATTTGTCCAACAGTACCCTGAACTATTCCTGCCAATACTCCTGGCATTTTCATAATTTCAGCTGCAGTCTTTGTAGCTACTCTAGATACTCCTCTAGCTGCCTTATGCAACCACGGTTGTTTAGTAGCACGTAACTCATCTACATCATAGTCAGACATAAAAGTAAAACCATCGTCAAGATAGTCCCTGTTATTTACATCTTGCCCATAATCAAAAGCTTCAGAATTAGCACCTAAACTAACTCCTGAAGATGTTTGTTTTTTATTTAAATAAGCATTTAAATCCTTTCTTTTTGACATATCTTATTTTGTTACTGATCCTGCTACATTATGATAATATCCTAATGTATAAATATCAGAAGTATTTGATAATCTAACTTCCTTTCCTCTAGAATACTCTATTAATCCCAAATGGTCTGGTTCCAAGGAGTTTAATTTAAATTGTTTTACTAAGGCAGGATCTCCTTCTGCACCTTTTAATAAAACATCAAAAGCACCAGAATTTTTAAAATTTTGAAGGAATGCATCTTGTTCTTCTAAGTCTCCAGGAGGTACAAAATTATTCCAATTCATAGGTTTTTTAACACCTTCTTTTATAGTATAAGGTACTACGTATTCTCCTCTTTTTCTTAAGAAAGATTCATTCCCCTCTTCAAATTTAGTGCCTTCATTAACCCTTAAAAAATCTAATTTTACTGATTCATCTGTACCATTAAAAAATTGATTTGCCCTAGTTTGTGGCTTACCTAATGTACTAAATGTAGGGGTAGCTGATAAATCACTAGTAGCCATATATTTTAAAAATTCTGCTTGTACTTCTTTTGGTAATCTTGTCATAAACATAGATGAAGTAGATCTAGCTCCAGTTGCTCCATCGTACATTTTATTTACTGGTATAAACATCTCTAAAGATTCGCTTCCTGTGAAATCTAATTGATCATTCACTCCTTTTACTCCTTTAGTCGGATTTAAACTTGACCCATCTTTAGGTTTAAATGTAATTACAAATCCTGTAGAAGTACCTTGTTTAGCTGGTACTATACTTCTAATATCACTAGGATCACTATTTTGAAATAACCCTACAGCTCTCAAGGCGGCATCTTCACTTAAATCTACTCTTTCATTTTCCCCATCAGCCCCATAAAATAGTACATCTTCTGGTCTAATATTATCTGCAGTGTATCCTTGTAATGCATTCAGCATTTGTAAGTTTTTTTCTGCAGTCTTTACATAAGGAACAACAATCGAAGTCCTTTCAAACCCTCTAGTAGACACCGCATCATCCCTCATCTTGTTCATTAGGGAAGTATTTTCTTCTAGTTCACTCGCATATTTTTGAGCAAACTGTACTGCTTGATTTAATTCTGATTTAGGTATAGGTTTTCCATTACTATAAGTCATAGAATTTAAATCATTATCTTCTCCATTTTGACTAATAGTTTCTACTTGTTTAGTAAGTATACCAAATGGGTTTAAAGGACTAGTAAAATCTATAGTTGATGCATTTAAAAATGTTTCCTGTGCATATTTAGGCAAACTTGTAAAATCTGCGCTGTCCCAAATATTTTGTAGTGACTTCTGAGCATTTACATAGGTACTATTTCCTTGTAATTTTTGATCCACTTGATATAGTATATTCTTAACTTGTCTAGCTTTAGCTATATCAGAATCAGAAGCATCTAGTGCATTTAAAGTTTCATCCGCATTGGTTTCCTTATCACTATAATCATCACCAATAGGGGTAGTTTGAGAACTATGAGTATAAAAAGACTTCCCAATATCTGCACCTTCAGATTTACTTGGTGCCATTCTACCAGAAATTTGAGAAGATATTCTATTTCTATGTTGATCACTAGTATAGATACCTGCAAGTCCTTGTATTTCACTTAATGCAGCTTCTGGACTTTTACCTTGATGGGCTATTGATTGCCCTATAGAGGAATTAGGATTATTGATTTGGGTAGTAATCCAATTTGCTAAATTTTTAGCTTGCCCCTTCTGGTCAGACACAAGGTCTTCCCATCCGTCTGTTAATATAAAACTACCTCCATTATCTGGATCAGGTACGATATAGCTAGAAATTGTTCCTAAATCTTCTGTTGAAACTCCAAATTCTGTAGCTCTTTTATCTACTTCATCTACTACATTATAGTAATTAGGAGCATATAAAGAACCTATATCTTCTACTTTCCCATCTTCCCCAAACTTTGTAGTATATTGACTACCAAACTCTTCCCAATTCTTTGCTGCTTGATCAGGAGAATACCCTAAAGCAGTTGAATTAGTAATATAATCCCCTCGCTCTCTTTCAAATGCTTCTAAGGCAGAGGTTCTTTTACCTATCTCTCCTTGTGGTCCAATTGCATTTTGGTATTTTTTATTAAAGTTTAAGAAGTCTCTCTTAGAACTTTGATTAAATCCTTCATTTTCTAATTTAGTAGATTGTGCATTTAATTGCTCTTGTAAGTTTTGCCTTGCTTCTAAAAGTCCAGGAGTATGAATATCTAATGCGTCTAGTTTAGCTAATTCTGTTTCAGCTACTGCTATATTTTCTGCAGAAGTATCATGCTGATCCCTTTTATAAGCAGGTACTAACATTAACTCCTGAAGAGTTCTAGGAGTATATCTAGCGTTGCTGTGCTTTGTATATTGATTTACTGTAGCCATAATTAATCAGTTTTTGCTTTAGCTTCCTCTGCTTTTTGTTTTTTTATTTTAGCTGCCATTTGCTTAGGAGTATATTGATTACCTTCTTCATCTTTAAAGTATGTTCCATCCCAACCATACCCAAACATTTCTTTAACCAGTTTTTTATCTACTTCTTCTTTACCTATTTTACCAAGATCTTCAAATAAAGTAGTTCGTTTAGCAGATTTAGCAGAATTATAAGCTCCTTCATTCATTTGCTTATCTACTGTATCAGCATTACTTTGTTGTAAATTAATACTATCCCGTCTCAAGTTAAACATATTAGCTTGAGCCTGTTCCTGTCTATTTACGTTAGTAGACTGTGCGTAAGCCCCGCTAAGAGCTTTTGTCTTATTTAAGGATGCTGCCAATAGATTACTACTTAAACGTCCTCCTGAACCTCCTGAGGCATCTCTAAGAGCATTTGATACATTACCATGTTCATTCTGAACTATATTCTGTAATGTTCTTTCATCCATTAAAGTTTTTTTATAATTAGTATTTAATCTGTCTCTTCGAGGATTATTTGCTCTTTCCACCTTATCTGTAAGGTTTCCTATAATAGGAGCATATTGTGCTATATTACCTGCATTTTTACCTAACCATTGTAAAGGATTAACTTTTTCTTTATCTGTGTTAACTTTTTCTTTATCTGTGTTAACTTTTTCTTTTGCACCAGTAAACGGGTTAGCAAACTTTCTTACTTCATCTATTCTTTTTTGAGGAATATCTGGAGTAATATCTGGAGTAATAGGAGTAGTATTTGCTCGTGGAATATCTGTATTTTTAGGTTTAAATAAATCAAACCCTCCAGTATTAGGAGATAAACCTCTAGATTCATAAGAACCTGTGGTAGGATTTTGGTTAAACATGCTAAAATAATTAGGTGCAGGTTGTTGTTGATGTTGTGCTTCAGTTAAAGGTCCCCCTTGTGGATATGAGTTCATTTTACCACCATAAGCTTTATTGTTTAAGAAATTTTGTCTTACTGCATGGTTATTTTCAGCTGTCATAGCATCTTTTTTAGCTTTACCTCCTCCTATTAAACCACTTATTCCTCCTACAGCCCCTCCAATAGCAGCTCCCCAAGGTCCAAACATAGCTCCTGTCGTTGCTCCTTTAGTTGCTCCACTAAAAGCAGATGACCCCATTGATTCAACTTGAGGGGCAGCTGTCATACCAGAAGTATCGACACCTGAACTCCCAAGCATCTGTTTACCAAAGTCTACTGCAGTAGTTGCAGCTCCAATACCCGCTCCTATAGATCCCATAACTTCTGAACCAGTAGCTCCTTCTTGTAATCCTGCTCCAGCCATACTTCCAGAAAAACCAGATGCTTTTTCTATCCCCCCTGGCATTCCTCCAAACATAAATTGGTTAGTACCTTGTGGTATTTGCCCATTCATATACATTGGTCCACCACCTGCAAATTGTTCCATACCTTCAGGTACTTGTCCATGCATCTGATCTGGTATCTGCTTAGATTCATTCTCTAAAGATTCTTGCATTTTTACATACTCTTGCTTTTGTGCTACAGCTTGGAGTAATTCTTCCATAGTTTCTACAGAAGCTTTGTCTTTTCTATCTTTAAATCTTTTTTGAATAGATTTAGCCTCCTCTGATGGAGTATTACCGCTAACCCAAGTAGGAATATTAAATTGTTTATTTAAGTCTTTATTTTTCATTATGTCAATCTTGAGTTATTATTATTTTTTTTACTAGCGGCTATATTATTCATAAGCCATATTAAATCTTTTTCAGAGTAATTTCGTAATAATCTATTTTTTAGAAATGAATTCCTAGATTTTTTTAAATGATCTTTTGTAAAATTAGACTTTCCAGCATTATAAATACCTTGATTATTTAATTCATATCTTAATGCATCTAAATCTGCTTTATTTTCTGTAGGTTTTTTATCATGTAAAGTTTGACCTCTATACGATTTTAATCTTTTATTTAACTCATTAGTATCATAATCATTTAATAAAAATCTACTATTTTTTGTATTTTTATTTATATTATCCATAGAGGTATGACTATACTCATGAGCTAGTACTGAATTTTTTTCTATACCTAGTTCTTTTGTTTGGGCTTTATCATGAATAACCGTATTTAATCTGTCATCGTATTTTGAGCCGTAATTACTATAGGGAGTATCATCCCATTTATGTTGTAACTGTTTTAATAACCCTGGCTTACTTTCTTGTTCTACGTAATTAGAATTTTTAATATTGTTTGATCTCTTTTTTATTTGAGTAGTAGTATCATCATACCCAGAAGATTCTAATCTTTCTTTATATTTAGGGGAATTAATATAATCATTTAAAAAGGTTTTAGGATCATTATCACAAGGTGGTTGTCCTGGTCCTCCACAGTTCATACTACCACCATTAGCATATTGCCCTGGTTTAGTATTAGTATAATCAATTCGATCACTAAATATAAATTTACCTTTTAAAGGACCATTTGGAAAACTATAAGAAGATTCGTTTTCTTCTACTGTATTTTGTTGTCCATTAGCTCCCATACCTTGAGGTATTCCTCCTAGAGGATTTTGTTCATGGGTTCCTCCACCTTCAAATTCATTAACTACTTTATCTGAGTAAGTATTTTGACCAGATTGCCCTCCCATAGCCATTTGTTGTGAGGGCTTACTTTGGATATCTTGTACTAAAGCGTCCATAGTAAAAGCTGAAGGCTTTACTGTAGATACTTTAGGAAGATTATTTCCAAATAAACCATCATTAATTACAGTAGTAGGTTCTACTGGGGCAGTATAATTCTTTTTATAATGATCGTAAGAATCATCAAATGATGTTACCCTTGCTTTCCTATCTTTCTTATCTCCTGCCCAATGGTAATTAGCCCAGAAATCTGACATAGTTTCCTTACCTTCCCATACATTAGCAAAATTAGCTTTAGGATGCATACGCATATTACCTAAAAATAAAGCATCCTGTTGTTTCTTGGATAATGTAGAAGCATCTAAGTCATCTGTTGTTAAAACATCATCTAACCATTTAGGGGCACTTTTACCTAGACTATCATAATATTGTTTAGTTCTTCTAGCTGCAGTAATGCCTCCTTGATTCTTACCTTTTTCAAATTGATAAACTCCTCTACCAGGTCCTTGTCTACCATCCTTTCTAGCAAATTGCTTTAAAGTTGGATCCATTGTTCCTGCTGATTCATGGTACGCAATACTATCAAGAAGTTCAAGGTACTGTTTTTTAGTACCCCCTTTTTCTTTCATTAATTCCGTTATGAGTTTATCTCTTTCATCCATATTTTACAAAGGTACAACTTTTTAAGTTAATATCCAAATTTTTTTAGTGTTATATTCTAATGTTTTTTATTATACTTTATAACTATATTGTATAACTTACTATTATATCATGTAATACTAATTTACTATTAATTTGGTTATCCAATTCTAATTTAAGAAATATCCATGGGTTCCTAATTCTATTTCTACCATCTCTTGGTATATCTGCTTTCCATGTTCTAAACTTACGTCTTAGGTTTTTATTTCTACCTAAAACTAGGGCTATTCTACCAGAATCTTGGTATTCATTATATGCTTGTAAGTGTGTTAAAGTCTTATCAGGTTGATCTATATCATTCATATATAGTTCAGAATTATATTGTATGTTATCAAATATACAATCATAATCACTCTCTGGATTTAACATTAATGTAACAGTACTAGACTGTTTAATACCAAAGTATGTATTGTACTCTCCTGCAAACTGTTCATACATAGTGTTATTAGTGGTATCTGTGAGTAATAATTTCTCCCCCTTATATATGTAACTACTAGGAGTATATAGTTTTAAATCAATAAACTCTTCCAATAATTCATTATACACCCTAGTAAAAGACTTGTCTCCTTGTAGTAATGTAAAGTACACGTCGTTATTATAATTATCATAGCCAAAAGTAACCCCGGATCTTAGATAAGGATTATCTATTTTTAATAAATCATAATCATAGTTATTAGTAAAATAAGTGTGTAGTCCCTTAATATCTGTTAAAAAGATACTTGTATGATCTGGTATTCTTCCTATAGCTTTATTATATGCATCATAGTAGTATATACCTTTATTAGTAGGTGTAATACCCCATTTATTAATAGATCCTGATGTAGTAGTTATATAGTTGTAATCATAAAATATACCTCCAGTTCCTAACTCTACAGCTATACCATCACCTCCTTGAACTTGCACTCTAGGATTAATAGATAATTTAGCTATAGCCTCATCTTGAAATGTAAATAAATTATCTTTATAACTAATTAGACCATTAATAGGTCCATATTTACCATCTAAATCTTGTGTTTCATTGATAAGTAAATCTGACCAACTATCTATATTTTCTCCAGCCACCTTTAACTTAGAAGCGTAAATTCTAGTGTCAAACTCATTTATTGATTTAAAGATACTTCCTTCTCCTGTATTGGAAATAAGGGTAGAATTTTGAGAATAAACTCTATTATATTGCTCATAATCATCAAACGAAGGTTGAAATTCTGCATCCCAATCAAATAAAGAATTGTCAGATCTATTTTTTAAATCTACCAATGTCTCAACTGGGAAGCTTATAATTTCTGTAAATTGGGGAGCAGTATGACTTAAAAGATCTACATCTGTTTTCCCAATTCTCATGAATTCATATTGACTTATAAACGTATCTCCAGGGTGTTTAATAAATACATTATTAGTATTAATATCAGTATAGCTCCCTATTTGAATATAAGAATTTCTTTTTTTATCTTCATAGGTATGTCCATTATATATATTACCTAAATATACCTGTTCATTTTGAATAAATATATCTGCTATTAGTATAACACTTTGTGAAAAGGGGGTAATTTGAACGTCACTAAATAAATCTTCAAGTCCTTTTCTATCACTAGTACTATTATCTCCTGTACCTAATACAAAAGTTAAAGATTTAATACCATCAGAATTTATAGTAGAAATTGGATCACATCCTCCACAATCATCTTCTCCATCCGATAAAAAATTTGTTAAGCTATTTTGATATTTATATTTAGGATTCCCGAAATATGTTTTAGTTCCTGCCCCTTTTTCTGTTATTTCTGGGGTACCATAAATTTGATAAACATTAACAGGATCTTTTATATTATTAATAAAAGTTGCATAAGATCTGAACATCTGGTAATGATCAGTTGTATCAGCCGCGTCACTTCCAGGTCCTATATATCTAGGAGAAGTTTGACTACTTGGCGTATCAAATGTACCCTGCATCTCATTATTTTCTACGAAATGTCGATCAGGATAAAATTCAAATTTACCTCCAGTCTTTTCTCCTCCAGTAGCTACAAATACTTCTTTGGACCTAATAACCTCCTTAGCTTTCAAGGCTACCCCATTAACTTTTAATTGAAGACCTGCTTTAACACTTCCAAAATTAAACACTATATCAGGACTATGAAACTGCATCATTGCAGTATGCAGAAATGTTTGAGATATTTTATTATTATGATCTTGTACTTTATGTATTTCAGTTTGTGTTAACCATGCTAAATGATTAGCCGCTAATATTTTAGATGGGTGGGAAGCAAATGGACTATTCGCTAGTTCAGGTTGCAAAGGCATAGTACTTGTAAAATTTCGCCATGCCCATGAAGGTATTTTTATTTCTACATCTTGATACGCCTCTCTACCAGCAGTACTATTAAATTGCTCATAATCTTCCGCTTCCTGCCCTTTTACTTGAAACATCATAGGAGATATTGCTCCTTGGTATAATACTGTTTTATCAAGTAATGTTCTATCAGCACGTATAATATTGTAACCAATAGGCTTATCATTTTCTGTTTCAAAATTAGAAGAATCATTTAACCACACATAAAATTCCGAAGTAAGTTCTACTGTTATTGTATTAAGTAAACTACTAAAAGGTGGGAAAATAACTTTACTACTTTTAAAATCAGCTATCCATTTAGGAAAACTAACTTGTCCTAATTTATTATAAAATTGTATACCTATTCTATATATTTCTTCTCCTTTAAAAAAAGTACCTTTTCTATCTTCTCCATCTAAAGACTGCGGTTCTATATTATACTGAATATATTTACCAGTCCCTCCTTGAATAGAACTATTATATTGGTATCTATATGCATCATAATTAGGATTAACTGAATCATGTTTTTTAGGTATATTATATGTATTATCTACTGGTAAGAAGTTGCCCCCAACCATAGGAGTTGAATCAGGTATTCCTAAGGAACCAGAGATTAATTCTAAATCTTCTAATATATAGGAAGAAGAAGTTGATTCTCTGAAACCATATGCTCTACAATCTAAATCTACATCAAAATTATTTTCTTTTACATTAGCTGAAAATAATCTACTATCTTTTGATTCTATATGTTTAGGAACAATAGGATCAGATCCTAAAAATAAAAATTTTTCTAAGGTTAATTCCTCTATAATACGCCCATCATCAAAATAAGTTAAACTATTATTTTCTCCTATTTCTCTATCTTCTATTAAAGATACTTGTGGGATTTCCCCAAAAGAAGTATACTTTACGGAATATAATTTTATATGTGTAAATTCAGTATCTATATTATCTACTTTAACTATAGGAGTAGCTCCTACTATTTCATTTAAAACTCCTCCTCCTAAATTACCTCCTTTATTTAAAGATAATAATTCAGATACTGGAGATAAAGAAGTTTGTGCCCCATTTATTCTATATAAATTATAAGCATATTGTATTTTACCAGCAGTATGATTACCACCAAATACTATTGCTTGTATATAAGGTTCTCCTAATGTAAAATCGCCAACAAAATTTATGGTATTAGAAGGTATATCTATTAGTTCTTCTATATCTTCATTAACAATACTATGACGTAGATTTAAAAATCTAATTTGATTACTACCATCTACCCAATATACTTTCTCTATTTTTTTATTTTCATAATTAAAGATAGCTTGTATAGGATTATTTATAGAAAAATTTAAATTTCTAACATACAGTAACTCAATTGTATAATCATTGGCTAGTACATTATCTATTAACCATACACAATCCATTCCTAGATCATCGGAGGTAAACATAATAATCCCACTTCGTGTAGGAGTTGTACCTATAATTTTCTGAGTAGAAGAAGAAATTGGTAAAAGACCTGAAGCAACCTGCTCATCAATCTCTACATTATTATAAGTAATAAAAATATCATCCAGCCCTTCCTGTTGTACTGTAATATTATTTAAGGCGGTATTAATAGATAAAGAAGGTACAGTAATTACTTTACTATTTCCTTTCTCATTAGTAACACTACCTGTAGATTGAGTATCTGTAGCTAGTAATCGTATATGCTGCGCCTCAAAATAATATTTAAAAGTATGTTTACTTTTACTAAAATCTTGATTAGTACCCCCAAAAGTATATTTAACTTGCTTATTCATTAGTTATATTTTTTTATTCTTTCCTTCATCCCCGCTCCTTTATAGAAATTATCAAATGCTTTATCATTTATAATTAATCTATTAACCGCATTCATAACTGATTCTAAATGATCAATACCTTGTAATTGCATAGAAGTATTTGAAGCTCCCATATAAAAACATTTTTTTTGATCTATATAATTAAATACTTTATCTGTAATTTTGCCCATAGTCCACAATGGCTCTAGAAATCTAAATAAGATATAGTATTCTAAGCACATCTTAACTTGTATATTATCAGGAATTAGAGGGTAACCATCTTTATCACAGGCTAAGGCGGTAAAAGATAGTTCTAACTCCCCGTCTCTAACAGAAGTCTGTATGACCCCATTTTGGGCAGTATAAGTAAATTCAGTTCCTGTTTGTTCTTGTTTAGAGTCTATATTAGAAGAGCCTGTATCATTACAAGGAATAGAACCATGATAAAGATCAGTAGCTCTAGTCATAGCAATAGGTACCCCATTAGGACCATTAAGAAGTTTAACTCCCCTAATAGTAATTATATTAGTGGGTAGAGCAGCTTTATAAGACACTATCTGTAATGGGGGAATAGTAACCTTATCTATATAGGTTAAAGGCGTACCTATTAACCTAAGTGCTTCAATAGCATATTCTGCTGCATCTTCATAATTAAGACCCTCAGCATGTGGGCTATTAAATACTTTCCACAATATATTTTTTAGTGATATTAAATTTCCGTTGTACATAGTTTAATATAATAAGTAGGCGTCTATACTCTTGTTTTCGTCATTAAGTACTTTAGAAAGTTTTCTAGCAAAGCTTCTAACTGTTTGCCATTTATATAAACCTCTAGCCTTTAATGAACATTTAAATTTTTTACAATATATTCTAAATACATGCCCAGATGTATGAGAATTACTGTGTCTTATTCTAAGTTTTTTTTCTTTGGCTTCTTTATCTTTGCCCCATAATGCATTTGTAGCTTTCCAATTAATAGGTAAATTATTAATTAACTTGCCGTCTACTATACGGGGTTTCCTTTTTTCTTTTTTTAATACTAACTCTAAATTAGTATATGGCATTTGGTAGATGAGGTTTTCCTCTATGATTAAATCTTGTAATTCATTATTAAATTCTGTAATAATTTTATTATAAGTTAATTTATCTACAGGATTATCTACTTTACCTTTGTAAAATTTATAGTAATCCGGCATACCAAAATGGTTTTTTATTTTATGTACTCTTTCCATTAATTGTTAGTATCATTTGTTTTGTCCTCTGGTATCTGCAACTTTATTACTAGAGTTTTAATAATTTCTTCTCTAATTAAATCTATATAATGTGGTTGTAAAGGGTAATCGGTGGTACTCATATCAAAGCAAGGTACTACTACAGTACACCCACAACAATTAGAATATGAAGCTAATTCTAAGGGGTCTTCAAATACTCCAGTAATAGTTAAACAATCTAGTAACTTAAAATGATTATTATCCGCCCCAGATATTACATAAATATATCCATCAGGATCTAGGAAAGAATATAAAGCTTTATTAAAAGTAGCTCCTTCCATATAAGAGGCTCTCTTTTTAGATATAAAATTAAAACCTACTGCAATTCTATTAGTAGGTTTTACAGATTGTAAGGCTACTTTGGTATGTAGTTCCAAAGGAGTAGGGATAGGACTAGTTGTTCTTAATATGGTTTCACATTCTATATCAACTCCACATTCATTAGTGGATACCTCTTCTAACTTTAAACATAATGTTTGTAGAATAGAATTATCAAAGGTACGTGTCTGAATATTTAATTCTTGACGTAGATATTTAGATCTCTTAATACCATATAAATAAATTATATATCTATCTGAAATCTCAGAGTCATCAGAATACTGATTAACCCCCTCTCTTACATCATATATTAGTTTGTCTAATTTCATTATATTTTTAATTTAAAAATAAAAGACCCTAGCACTGTAAAGTGGTAAGGTCTCTTAAGGTGTGTTGTAAAGGAATGTTCATTTTATTTATTAATCTCTACATATTTTAAATAATTAGTATTAGACATTTCAAATAATCTACCAGTATCTAAATCTTTAACGATTCTTTTAAGGGTTCCTCTATTAGTTGATACATCTTTAACTAATTCTAGATTTTTACTACCTGAAATAGGTGATGTTTGTTTTATTTTACCTTGTAAGACTCCTAAATGGAACATTGGATTTTCCCATCCGCTAAGTATGTTATATACTTTCTCTAATTGTCTTACATCTTCATCACAATAAGTTAACATCTTCTCCATAGCTATTGGACATTTTTTTAACATAATATCTGTCCATAAACTTATATCTGTTTTAATTTTACCTTCAAATCCTAAAAATTTAGTTATATAATCTAAACGATTAGAATTAAAGTTAAATTTTTTCTTGGCTACTTTTAAGGTGTCAAATTGAGGGTAGTTAACTAGCATATTAAGACCATGCTTAATAGCCCTTGTCTTAATCCATTTAAGGTCGAAGTTGTCACCATTATGAGCTACAATTAAATCTGCCTCATTTAATATTTCAATGAACTGCTCAGTAAGAAACTTATCATCTTGTTCATTATCCCAACTTAGATTATATACCTGTTTTTGTCCTAACCATTTGTAACTTATACATATAATTCCTCTTTCTTTAATAATTTGTTCAGGTGATACATTTAATTTATAACCTGCTCTCCAAAACCATCCTATATTAGGACTAGTTTCTATATCATATATTAATATTCTAGCTTCTCTATTACTTAGTTTCTTTTTATTCTCCTTAGCTAATGTTCTAGCTTGTCTAAGTGCAATCTTACACTTTGTTTTGGATGTTACAAAACCTCTATTATAAAGATGACTTCTTAATCTATCAGATCCTTCTTTTAAATACCCAGGTTTATTAAGTAGAAAATCTATAATTTCATTTATTTCCATATATATATTTTTTATGAAGTACAAAGGTACGACAATTTATTGACATATCCTAATAAAAATACAATTATTTTATAATTATTTTATTAATCTGGGCATTTAATACTTTCTAATATAAGAATTCTATCACTATTAGCTTGGACATTTTTTTCCACTTCATTAATAACTTTAATCTTTTTAGTTAGTCTTTCCTCAACATTCCTAAAGTTTTGAACTTCCCCATATAATAGACCAGCTAAAAACACTAGTGTTAATAACCATTTAGCATTATCTTTAATAAAATTATCTACAGTAGGCATTATACTGGTTTTTTAATTCCTGATTTACCATATTCCCTTAAAGCAAAGTACCCTCCAGTAACTGTTACTCCCATAGTCATTACTAACGGTATATAAGATTCTATTAGTGGTTTACCCCACATTGAATTTAATATAACAATATCTATAAGAATAGTGTAGTTAAGTAGTACTATAGGGCGAATTAGTTTTGGCAACCAATGTTCTGATTTCATATCAGCTTCCCATCTCTTAGTAATTTCTTGAGATTCTACAATATCCTTTTCAAGCTCTTTTAAGACCACTTCTTTGTCTCCAGGTGTTAACTCTTCAGAATTAGTAATAACTCCAATAGCGCCCGCCCAATTACCTGTAGCGATCTCTCCAGCTACATTAAGTATCTTGCCAAGTGTTTCTGTCTTACCTAATGTACGTAAAATATTGCCTACTCTACTTACACCATGTTCATCTTTATAGCTTGGCTTATTTTTAATAGCCCTTCTATCTTTAGATGTTTGTCTCTTTTTTAAATCTTCCAATGCTCCCATAATTTAATATACCCAAATTACATCTGGATCTTTTGTTTTATCATTGTCAACGTGTATAAATGTTTTGCCCATACCTATTCTGTGAAATCCCGCTAACATTAATGAGTTAAATATAATAAATCTACTTCTAGAGTCCTTACATTTTATATCAACTGCTAAACCAAATAAATGAGAACTATTTTTTTTACCTCCTACTTTTTCATTATGTGCTTCTGTTCTATAACCAGAATTAATAATAAATGATATATTGGCTATATCCCTAGCTTCATCCAACATCTCTAAAAAAGATGTATCCATGTTTGAACTTGACCCTTCTAAATCTGGAGAATCAAACTCATCTAATGTAAAATGTTCTAAATTCATATCTTATTTTTTAAATAATTGTTTAAAGGTTTTCCATATCCATTTAAGTCCAAATAATTTTATATCTCTGTACATAGCATAATAACCATAAGTTAATCCTAAACTTATAGAAGATACCACCCATGCAAATGTAGCATGTGTAGAATTAGCTTCCCCTAAATCAAGGAAATATATTCCTCCCATCATTAATGTTATATATAATATATAGACAGTTGTAAATATTTTACTGTTGCTCATATGTAGTTAATTTTTTCCGTAATTGACGATTGTCTAAAATAATTTTTTCATTTAATATTTTTAATTCATCTATTTGTATTTCTAATTCTGCTACTTTTTTATCTAGTAAAGCACTATGGGCTTCTGTTTTAGTAAGTAGAGCTTCCCACTTATCTGTTATAATATCAAAATCGTCTGTAGTTTGTTTTTGAGATCCTAATTTGTAGTTAATTATATTAGCTAAAAATACTCCTCCTAGGACAGATATAACCCCAATTATAAATTTTATTCCAGTATCATTCATTTTATATATCTAAAAAAATAATTATTAATAATATTAAAAATAATTTATTGTTGCTCCAAGTGTGTCTTCTGCATAAGC
>TARA_R110000851_G_scaffold187292_1_pt1 | contig 17923 bp, 14 predicted proteins | sample TARA_R110000851 | Tara Oceans TARA_R110000851 (sample SAMEA4397627) | marine metagenome | biome: Polar Biome; feature: [DCM] deep chlorophyll maximum layer (ENVO:01000326); material: water (ENVO:00002006), including particulate matter (ENVO:01000060) such as... | depth 17 m
GTACTTCGTGTACTTCATGTGTATTGTGATGTCTGATAAAATTTCTGATGCTATTTGCATTAATTCTTTTCCTTTTTAAATTTCTTATAAATATCTGCTAATTTCTGCTTTTGATTCTTTGCGGCGTCTTTATTAATTTCTTGAATGGAATTACCATCCGGCTCTAAGACTTCTAATGAAACATTAGAAGTGTCCATTCTCATTGGATAAACTAGTCCGTCTGGCCCATTTCTATTTTTAGCTATAAACATTCTCGCGGTATTAACATTCTTGTCTTCGATAGTCCGAGATAATGTAAATATAAAGTCCGCAACAAAACATTTATTAAAAGCTTCAGAAATACTTTCCATTGTAATAACTTCAGCATTTAATCCTCCACGATTTGTTTGTGAAGCGGTCCAAATAGGACACTTAAACTCTTGTGAAAGACCTCTCAAATTTTCATAAATCGCTTCCAACTCAATTCTTTTTTCTTTATAATTGCCAGTAGGTTTTAATAAGTCCGCATAATCAACAATGATCATTCCAATTTTCATTCCACGGTTCTGTAGCTTGCTCAAATGATTTCGTAGAGTTGTTACTGACGCTGACTTTGTTGGATATTCTTTTACAATTACATTACCCTTAGCCTCTTTAACTTCATCATAAATGTCTTCTTTACGATGGTAAAGATCTTTTAGGTGAATGCCGGTCATACATGAATCATAGCGAGAGGCTACAACTGTATCTCCTAATTCTAATGTAAAGTGAACCACGGTTAAGCCATTGATAAGTGCCTGGGTACCCAAGTGAACTAGTGCCATTGACTTTCCCGCTCCAGTTGGAGCAATGACAACGCCAAGCTCACCCTGACCTAGACCACCTTTACTAACCTTATCAACAATGTCCCAACCTGTTGTAACTGGATTTCTAAGCTTGAGAACAAATCGTTTTTCAAAATCTAGTTTGTAATCATAACCATAAGAGTTATCCGAACCAAGCTTTAGGGCATCATTAATAAGGACAGAAATCTCATCAAATGAAGCATTTTGCAATAAATTAGCGGACTTCATTAGAGCTTCCTTAAGCTTTTGCTTTCGACAAAAGTCTAAAGAAGTGTGTTTAACATACTCTTCATCTTCAACTGATGGATTAGCTTGGATTCTAGCAAAAAAGTCTCTGACCTGTTTGGTTAAGACTTGGTTACTTTCATCCAATTCTGTTCTTAGAATGGTTGTAATAGCCTGTGAGGATGGGTGAGTTTGGTACTTATCTTTGTAATTAAATAGTTTATCAACAAACTGTTGTAAATATCTTTGTTCTAAAAACTCAACCTTAAAAACCTCACCGACCTGATCACAAAAGGCTCTATCTTCAAACATAATTTGGACTAGGCTTTCTTGAAAATGTTTTCCAAATTTTGAAAAATCTTTATTTAACATTATTAATCCTTATGCGGTTCATTGATGCATAGAGATCACCCCAATTTAGTTCAGCAAAGCCGTCTTTTATCATCATTTTGATAAACTCCGTTTTTACAAACTCCAGAGGGTAATTCTCTACCGATTCTTTGACAACTTTACTATTCTGTGGTGATAAACTAATTGTAGATAGATCCATTACTTGATAATTCTGCTCAATTAAAGTTTGATTTTCTGCTATTTTATCCCAAAACCGGTCCTCTACTATAACAGAGTTGAATATATCTTTCAAGAGGCAATCTTCTTGTTCAAGCAAAAAAGGCATTTTTTTCGCAACTGTTTTAAGACCTACTCCTTTTACACCGGGTAGGTTGTCGCTCTTGTCCCCTACAATTGCTCTCGCAAGTGCGAAGTTTGATGGGTGAATTTTGTACTTATCAATAATATTATTTTTATTCAAAATTTCCTTTTGAGTTGGACGAAGAAGAAGTGTAGTGTCGTCTAAAAGTTGGAAGTAATCTTTATCACTGGAAATGATAACTTTTTCCTTGCCTCTAAAACGAGCCACCAAAGCTCCAATAATATCGTCTGCTTCAGAATAATCAATATTAATCTGGCAAATTGGCAATTGATTGAAGTACTCAGCCAAGCGAACCATTTGCCAGATTCTATTTTGAGCTTCCTGTTGCTCTGTTAGATTCTTAACAGACCTGTTTAGCCTAATAGGCTTTCGCCCCTCCTTATAACCTTTATTAATTTTTCGTCGTTTTGATGATCCTTCTCGACCATCCCAACAAATATAAACCTGTGTAGGCTTGATTTCTCTACATAATTTTTGTAGAATTTTTAGCGATCCTTTAATTCCTCCAATGGGTTGACCATTAAAAGATAATGAAGGATCAACAATATAAGCTCTGTAGTACATGTTTAGCATGTCTACAATCATAATTCTGTCCATAAAATAACCCCTGTTAGAAAGTATATTCTAACAGGGGCGGAGATTGAAGTCAAGCTATTTCTACGTCTCTTGACTTCAGCAGGGTTTGATTATTTCTTTTCTTCTTTCTCTTCATAGAAGTCAGATGAATTACCGATTCTTTTATCGAATTTCATGATCACTTCTTCTTCTAATAGTTCTATTACTCTATCATAAAATTTTTGCTCATTTAGCTTGTCAAGCCATTGTTTGCTTTGGAACTTTTCAGTTTTACCATCTTCGTAATGAAGAGCAAACCAAGCGCCCCCATTGGTTAATTTTTCTGAAGACTTAATTGCTTCAAACCAACTTTCCTTATCCATAATTTTTACTTCAGCACCCGCCCAAAGAATCTTAAAATTGCATTGCCTACCTTGAGTTCCAAAGCGTGACTTCTCAATCTTAGCTTTTACTTCTGTGCCAATTCTAAACCCCTTATCATCAAAGATAAAAGATGATTTACCCTTACGAGCAGTTAGCCAGATGCGAAGCGAGTAAGAGTAGGCTAGTGCTTTACCACCCGGTGTAAAGTAGGGTGTTGTCATTGACTCTGCTGTACTTCTGGTGATGTTTGTCTTTAACTGATTTAGAATCAATAGAGTTGACTTTGTGTTTGCTATCGGTAGAATCAATTTAGCCATTCCTTTTGACAGGATACGAGGCTTTACAGCCATAGTTGATAGCGGATTAAAGTCTGATTCAATATCAGAGATCGATGGAGTTAAAGCCATAGAATCCCAAATGAATAACATTTGACTATCATTATTTGCGAGTAGACTTTCAATTGATTCTAACACAAATTCTACTGAACTTGCTTGAACATAAAGCAATCTTTCAGTATCACAACCAGCATTTGCTAAAAACTCTGGATCAATAGAACTTTCTGAATCGAAATAAATTACATCAATTCCCATTCTTTGAGCGTTACCAGCAATTTGTGCTGCCATATAAGACTTACCAGTTGCTTCCAAGCCAGCAATCTCACTTACTTTTCCTACAGGAATACCACCCCATTCTCCTCGTTTGACGATCCCATCAAGCCACTTACACCCTGTAGGAATAAATTGGGTGACTTGTGTTGGGTTTTCTTCTGATAAAGAGAAAGCAACATTGGTTCCTGCTTTTTTATTAATTAATTTTCTCATGTCGGCTATGTTTAACCGACCTGTAACTTTTTGTTTTATCTGACCTGTAACTTTTTGTTTTATCTTTGCCATTTTTTCTCCGTAATAACAAAGGGGGACAAACAAGTAACTTGTTTGTCCCCCCCTCTCAAGCAATTAGCTGGCTAATAGATCCTTAAAAGCAGTGTCAACATCAGTTCCACCAGCCTTATTAGTAACTACGACTCCTTCTGAAGTATCTGAATTTCCGCCAAGTAGGAACCTATCTAGAATAGCAGAAACATCTTCCCTAGACTTAACTTCAAAAAGATTATCAAAATCAGGCTCACTATCAAGATACTCACTCATCTGGTCAGAATCTGCTGAAATAGCGGTAGTCTTACGACGAGCAGTAATGTTAGTTGATGGATACATTGCACCTGGAGCCTTACCATATGTAAGGACCAAATCTGTCCCATTGTTGGGATCAGTAATGTCCCCGTAATCAGGATTTAGAACTAGTTGCAGCAAGTTTTCATAAACAGTTTTGCTATAACCCCATACCTTTACGCCTTCAGCGTCCTCTCCACGAACGACTACTGGCGAGAAAAAACGACTCTTAGCTACAAGCTTGCGAGCCATTTGAATTGAATCATCATCTCCATCATTATAAAGTTTTGAAACAAAATCACACACAGGGCATTCATCACCAAAGTTTTTCTTTGGACATAGAATACCTGTTTTTTCGCCTACATTGTAGTGAAAGTGAAAATGTTTAAAGGGATCACCATCCTTAGTTGGTATAATCCGAACCACGTTTTCTCCCTCTGATGGTTTCCAGAAGCGCGCACCACCTTTGCCGCCCCTATTGTGTAGGTCAGCTAGTTTTTGACGCATTTTTTTAATATCGATACCCATTTATTTCTCCGTTTTATTTTGAGTTGTTTGAACAACATTTGTGAAGGCTTCTACATAGACATGGTTCTCAGGCCACTCTGAGTCTATAATTTTAAAAGAAGCTTGTTCACTGTTTTTTTGTATTTGATTATTTATTTTTTCGACGACACCGGGAGTTTCCAGTGCCTTCTTGCTCATAACGAAATAGTAACACTTTTCTCGGATGTTGTCAAGAGGAAAGTGTAAGATCTCCCCTCCAGTTTCAGGATTTACCATTCCAAAACTAGAGATTCTGTTGACTTCCGATGGCTCTTCTATATTTGAAAACAATCCTTTTGTATTTTTAATGTAATTAATCATGTGAAATATCCCCGCTATTGTACTGGCAACATAGTCTTTTTTCTGTAGAAAAGAAATTTCTGTCCCTTTTAGAACCTCACTGGCATCATAAAGATAAATTTTACTAAACACACCTGAGCGAGATAACTCTTGTAAAATACCAGAAGTCATCCTTTCTCTCAATCTTTGTTTGTTAGACAAAAAGTTTTCTTCTGGCCTAACGTAGTGAATAGTAATCTTTTTCTTTTTAATTTTCTCCAAGGTTCTAAGTGTTATTCCGGTGGTCTTTCCACCCCCGAACAAGAACACATGTATATTATTATACCCTACTTTTTTATTGATGTCAAGCTTTATTGACCTCTCATAGTCATTGATTGTTTCTTGTTTTTCAATTAAAATAGTGTTGACATTATTTAAATTATCTGGAAAACTTGTATCTATCAATAGGATATCATAGGCTTCATGCTTCGCTAACTCGGCAGCAATTTGGCTGCCACCTGTTCCAATTCCAATTATTTGCACAATTCTTTCATTTCTCCGTAGTTTACACCGGCAGCAATATTTACCTTAAACTCACCAAGACTGGTGTTGCCATATGTCTCTACAAGATTTTTCAAAAGGTCTCGGTCTTCTTCATTATAATCAATCAAAACTGAATCATGTATCACTGCTGTAATATGGCTTTTTCTCTTTTTTAACATCTTATCTAACTTGATTGCTTGAGTTAGACACACATCAGAGGCTGTACTCTGAATTAAATAATTTAAAGCATGAAAGTCATCACTAGGAATTTTACGATCAAAAGGTGTAGTAACGATACCGTTTTTGTAGTAGGATGACAAAATCTTGTCCTTGTTATAAAATTTAGACATTGCGTCGTCTACAGAGTTGGGATTGTAGAGCCAAGCAAAGGCTCTCTTCTTCGCCTCAGCGCGCTCTGTAACGCCCTTAAAGACATTAACGATGTTCCACTCGTGGATGTCCTCTTTCGGCTGTTCTACGCCATTTAGAGCCTGTAGAACACGAAGTTCATTCGCATTGAAGTCTAGCTCTAAGAACCAGTGGTTGTGTGGCTTCAAAATTTGACGAAATTTCTTATCAAAAGCTAAGATCGGGAAACTATTCTTTTGAGTGGACAGTCTTCCCGTTTTACTTTTAAACATATTGTAGTTGATTTTTTCTGAGTTAATTAAAAACTTTTGAACTGCCAGAAAGTCAGTCTTTTTCATAATTTGCTGGCTTAGTTTACTTTTATCGATTATCAGCTTCTGACTAGAGATCTTAGTTAAAAGTAAATTCACTTCTTTTAAAAAGTTATAGTTAGAAGGCTTACTAAAGTTTTCAAACACAAACTTTGTAATTTCAGTCTTGTTCTCATAAAAATCTGTAAGGAATTTATCTGGAACTAGATCGTAGAAGCAATGTTCGTCTAAACTAACCTTGGCCTTACCTAACGACTTGATGAACGATTTCATTCGTTTGGTAGAGTACTGCCACCTAGTGTGGAGGTGGTCGGGTAGTGGTACATCGTCTATGCTATCTACCCCTGCGTAGAGTTTGGCGTAATCTACATTCTCAGAAATGAAGTTGGGTGAGCTATCCCAGGTCTGGGTAAAGCCATGTCCAACATCTTCTTTGTAGATTTTGCCGTCACTGTAGTAACCGACACACTCAATCTTGTTATCAAGAACCTGAAAAATCATTTAAATAACTGTTGTCCTCGCCAGTCCGTTTGTCGAACCGATCTTGTGAGGATATCATAACACCATCGTCGAATCTTGTCAAGTTGTTTTGGTTGAGGGTAACGTCCCTGTAGGCAGTTGTTCCCAAATTGTACTGTATATAATCAAGAGCTTTAGATAGAGCCTTTTGATTATCTTTGTTTCGAAGGCTCTTATAAATTGTTAAAGCATTTTTAATATGAAAACTTTTTCTTTTTTGAGAAACAATTAAACCAGACTCCGCTAATCTAAAATTATAATATAAGCCTATAGTAGTTTCTGTCTGCTTGTAGTAAGCTGGTGTAGTAATATTTGTTTTTCTTAGTTGTGGAAGTTCTCTGTCCTTATAAGTATAAAAAGCATTAATACAATTTGATCTAGCAGTTCTATTTTCTTTATATCGAGGATAAGCTTGTACAAAAGTGGTATAAAATACAAATAATTCATTATAAAACTCTTCAAAGTATTTTGTAAGGTCTAGTCTTTCATAGAAAGTTCTAAAAATTTCTTCAATACTTATAGTTCTATCTTCTTCTGTAATTTGCTCTTTTACAAAAGGTTCTGAATTTTTGCTATTAAAGTTTGATACTATTCTCCAAGGAATATTTCTGTCTATTCTGAATCCGTACCTACCACACAATTCTTGAAATATTTCAAAGTTATTATCGTTTACAAATTCAAAAGCTAAGGAATCGTCTCCATACTCACCTTCATAAATCTCTATTGCTAACCCAGTATTATTAACTGTTGTATTATTTGATTCATGAAAACCAACTCTCGTAAATGGTTGTTTTGTATTTTTAATATATTCTAATAATATTGTTGTAAAAGAGTTAAAATCTTTAATATCCTCTGTTTCTAAGACATTTTCAAGAACATCGCTAAAAAAACCTTCATATAAATCTTGTTGATTATCTTGATATTTTAAAGCTGGGCTGCTCCATCCTTTAAAGGGCTGTAAAGTTTTTTGAAAATAATCAGATCTAGTGTCAAGGTATCCATCTAAATAAAGTGTTTCATAGTGCAATCTCATTTTTTTAAATGCTTGTGAAACATAATTTAAACATAATACAGTATTTTCATCTGAATCCTTGCTTACAATTTCTAAGAATGATTCTTTTGGATAGACCACTCTGCCCAGTTTATCGACTTTCCCATATAAAGGTGTATCATACCAAAGATCAAATTGCCTGCCAGTCTGGTCATAGAGATAGTCATACAAAACTCTGCTATTATAAAGTTCTTTAGCTGTAGAATCATTATTGGCGGTTGGTGTCTTGGTCACTAAATTGGTTCCTTAATATCTTTATATAGATCGTTTTGGGGTGGTTGATCAGCACTGGTTTTTGCTGATGGGCTAAAGTCACTATTAAGCCCATTGGACAACAGTACAGAAGCATCTAATCTAAATAAGTCTTCTAAATATTGTACTACGCTTAGTTTTAATCCAATTGGTGGAATTAGGTCTTCTACATTTTGTTGGGTTACATCGGTACCAGACTTACCTTTTTGTGATGCCGGGTTGAATACCCAAGTTCCTGCTAAGGTTGTTTCATAACTACCAATCGAAATACTATCGGTTACATTTTGAATGGCATAATACCCAACGATACCGGGATCAAAAGTGTCCTTACTGATACCGAGTGGGTTTGCTGGTACAGTAAAGAAACCACCTTTAAAAAATACATTATTGCCAATTGTAGTAACATTTGCTGAATATCTATATTTTAACAAAACTTCTGCTGAATCCACAAGAGATTCGGCCCACAAAGCAGTTCTTAAGCCTGGAAAGTCCTGAGCATTAAAACTAATATTTTTTAATAAACCTGAGTCCGCTCCAATCTTCACATGAGGGGCATTATACCTGATATCTTGAGCCTCGTCAAATGGAGGAGTAATAGAAGATAAATTTCTTAAAAGATAGGGGCTCGTTGTAGGACTACTAATGCTTTTAAGCGGAGTATATAAAACAACTGTTCTTAAGTTGTCTCTCGTAGCAGTCTGATCTGTTGTCTTTAACTTAGATGAAAAAGTTTTTAATTTGCTCTTTGAATTTGTTTTATATATTTCTCTAAACAAGGCAGCATCTTTTTTGTTTCCCGTCATTTTTGTCAAATAAAAGAATGGCCTAATTGAACCAATGTGGTTTCTGCCAAATAAAGAACTGCTACTTTCATTACAAATCTTTGGCACTAAATCAGTCATAACATCATTTAAGAAATCGCCAAAACTATAAATAATAAGATTTTTTGATAAGTAATTTCTATAATACCACTTTTGAAATTCGTCTACAGAAACTAATATATCACCTAAATTTAATGAGTAGTCTTTTCCAAAAGCTTTTGTTTTTATATTGCCGAACCCAATAAACGGAGCTTGTTTATCTTTAAAATCTTTTTCTAAGTTTTCGTAGGCGGCGGCTACTAAAGCTCTTAAAGAAAAGAACCCAATATCACCAAAAGTCTTATCACTTTCTGATCGATTTGCCCCTATAGGAGTATTCATAATAGATCCAATGGTTCTATCTAAAACATTTAATGCTTCATCTCCTGTCTTACCTTTAATTGTTTCAAAAACAATATTGTCTTTAAACTTGTCTGCTGATGAAATTGAAAAAGAATTCGTTCCCAACAGTGTAGAATCCGCAGCGGTCTGCCCTTCTTCTAAAAACATATTTGTTTTTATTTGAAATTTTCTAGTTTCCCCTTCTTTTTCAGAACTAGCTTCAAAGTTAATTTTAAATAACTCTTTATTATTTCTAATAGTTTCAACAATAGTTTGTTTTACTAATGGGCCTAATTGTTCTTTTAGTTTATTAAGAAATCTTCTTTGTTCTCTAAGTTTATTTTCTAATTCTTTTTTCTTAAATTCAATTTTAATTAAATTATTTTTATTTTGACTCGTACCAGTCATTCTTGCAGCCTGCTTTCTTTTTTCTGACTGAACTTTAAAAATTCTTAATTTATTCTCTATTTTATTTGAACTTTTTACAAGATCTCTATAATTTCTTAATAATTTCTTAGTTGATTCACCAGATGAAAAGTTACCAATTACAAAATCCCCTTTTGGTATTGATATATCAGAGCTTTTGTTAAATAAATCTTGATCTTGTTGAGTTGTATAAGATGTTGATAGTCTAATGGAGCCGTCTTGCTCAAAATTAAATGTGTGTGATTTATATCTTAAAATGAATCTTTTCTTTTCTTTTAACAAAATTTGAGTTTGAATTTTTGGTGGAATGATAGTTGGATCTGTGAATCTTGAAATTCCATACCCATATTCTAAAACCAATTCTTCGAACTTCGGAGCTAAGAACGCCATCACTTTAATAAAACTAAAATCTTGTCCATCAACAATTTGTTTTCTTGTTAAAACATTAATATTCTGAAAGAAAAAGTTGATATCAACATTTACGCTGAGAAGATTACCCAATGCTGGAAACTTTCTATTAACAGTTACAGAGTTAATGCCTGCCCCATCACCTCTAGCAAATTTACCACCTAATATCTTGGTCTTTCCATCTTTAACGTGTGGGTTAAATTCGTTTTCAGTAGAAAATGACTGGAAAGGGACAACTATTTCTTTCCACGGGTCATTTTCTTTCTTTTTGTATCTATAAATTAATTTGACATAAGGAGTCATAGCTGCAAGTTCTTCAGAACCGACATTAGACATAAACTTTAAATATTCTTGATGTTCTTTTAGCAATCTTGGATTTGATGGCTTTCCTGGGGTATACCCCTCTTCAAAATCCTGGTGATGATCTGGATGGATACTAAAAATTCTATTTTTCGTATTAGTTCTACCGCTTATTATTCTTTTATAAACATCGTCTGGTAATCCAGGGACATTACTTTTTTCAAAGTGATCGTCATATAAAATTCTGGCAAGAGCGCTTCTTTGCGAATCTGTAGAGCCTCTTTGAATTTGTGGAGTTAAAACTTCATTTAAAAAAGTTTGACGTGATAGACCACCAGGGACTATTGGAAAAAATAATTGTAATGATCCTAAATCTACAGACATGTTATAAACCGATTATGCTTAAAAGTTCATCTAAAAATAGTGGAACTAAGATTGTTTCTCCAAGCTCAATGTGTTGCTCTGTTGGCTTTTTATTAAACCAAGCAATCACCCACCAATACTCAGGGTTATTATAGTACTTTGAAGATAGTTTGTAAAATCTATCTCCCACTTTCCAAGTGACAGCAGCAGTTTCAATTGAATCATATATCTGCTGATTTGGATAAAGTAGCTGATTAACTCCAGTTTGTCTTATACCCTGCTCTCCGTAACGACCTTTAAAAGACTTACGATATCCAGAAGTTGAGTTAATAAATTCTAATAAATTGTTATATCTAGAAACGGCCATTATCCACCTCCGGTTAATTTCTTTACAATTTTATTTTGTTGTGTTCCATTACTTGTTGCAGTGTTGCCAGCGGCTCGTGAAGCAGCGGTACTTGTTGCTTGGGTATTGGCGCTACCTTCTGACTGGTTTTTAAAAAACGGAGAGCCTGATGAGTCCAAGGTATAAGGATATTGACCACTCTCTACATCTAAGAATTCGCCTCTTTCGTTAAAACCGGGAGTTCCTTCGTGTAAAACATTCATATTAAAAGATACTTCATAAGTTTTAACATAAATGGCACCGTCACCGTTTCCAGAATTAATTAAAAAAATGCCATTAGATTCCATACCGTGATTAATGCTGACAGAACCATTAATGTAGCCAAGCAGGCCCCTTGCCGGGTTTGTATAATCGCAAATAAGATTTGCAAATTTGACTCTGATTAATGGTGGAGAGTTAATAATCTTTGTTTTATTATTTTGGGTATTCAGATATGATGGGTACAGATTTTTTACTACAGTATTAATATCAGACAAAATTTCTCTAGCATGTTCTTCTTTAAATGCCGGCATCATTAAACTAAATGTTATAGCTCTTGAGGTCCCCTGATAAACTGGGATTGGATCTACGCGACCAAACACATCGACAGTATTAAACTTAGGACTAAAGCTGTCTTGTAAGTTTTTCATGTAAGCTGGGAAAGTAAGACTTTCTCCAGTTGTGGGAAACTGAATAAATACGTTAGCAAAAGGATATTTTAATCTAAGCTCTCTTTCTTCATTAGAGGAATATTTGAGCTTTTGATCCTCTTGTAGTGTTTTCTTTAAAACTTTTAATGCGTCTGCGTTATTATGCAATTTATCACCCTCTTATAAATTCACGGCGTGAGATAATAAGTCCCTGGCGGTACCGACATATTTCTTGTGTTGCCTCTGCCTCTAGCCAAAGTTATAATGGCGTTTGTTTGGGCCGTCTGACCTGTTATTAATTTTGCTAACTGAGTTAATAGTTCTTTTGTATTGGCGTTGTCACCCTCTAATTGTTTAGCAAAACCACTAATTGCATTCGCTGCGGTATCAATTGCAGGAGTAAACTTATCTAATTTTTTAAATAGAATGCGCTGGGCCTTTCGCTCTCCACCCTGCCTAAGATCAGTTACAGACTGAGCTAATTTTTCAACACCAATTGTAAAGTTCCCCATTAATTGTTCGTCAGTAATTTGAGCTTTTTCGCTGCGAGTTGTTAATTCTCTAGCCAGACGAGCTTGTTCTGTAGTGTTCATAGCTGATAGGCTTGTAGTTCCTGAAATAAATCTTTGAATATCGGCTGATTTATCCTTATTTAACAAAGATCTAACCATTCCAACATCTACACCAAGAGTACCTGCCAATTCTTTTAAAATAGCTCTTTGACCTAGATCCGACATACCACGAATTTTATTACCTACTTGTCCAACTTGCTTTGCAATGTATTCCATTCTTTCAGGCTGGGACATAAGTGTGGCTTGGACTGCATCAAAAGAGCCCCCTAAGTTAGAAATAAGCATATTAAGCTTACCACCAAACTCCATGCCGCCTTCAATGGTCTCAAATTGGTCAGTCAATCTTGTTAAGTTTGATACTTCAGTACCTAATCTACGAGCCACTTGTTGGAAAACTGTAAACTTTCTTAAAGCCTTATCTGGATCTAACTCTACAAAAAATTCGCCAGCAGCAGCAGTAAAATCATTAAAGACTTTCCTTACTGGCTGCCCTGTGTCTAAAGCAAACTTTTGTAATTTTCTGGAAAACACATCTGTTTGAGCAGCAGTCTGTTGTAAACCAGTATCTAGCTGATTAATAAATCTAGTTGAAGTGCCTATATCAATACCAAATTTTTCATTAACAGCAGCAATTTTTAATAAAGCTTCTCTTTGCTGTGGATACCCTTTGGATAATACACCAGCCAAGTTATCTTGAAATTCTGTAAACGCACTGTTCAGAGTTTTGAAAGTAACGTTGTAACTGCTAAGAGCATCCTGTTGCCTTCTTAGCTCTAAAATAAACTTTCTACCATCAACGCCGCTTTTATTTAAACCTATTCTATATTCTTCAATCCTGTTAGTAGTGCCACTAAAAGCCAGTAAAAGAGCATTAGTTGTACTTATAACAGTTTTTAGACCTATAGATACAAGATCTGACATAGACTTAAATTTAGAAAGGGCTTTAATGTTATTTAAAGCTATTGGGGTTAGATTACTTAAAGCCTTTTCAAACTCTGTAGCACCACCAGTTATATCAATAAATGTATTTTTTAACTTTTGAGTTTCGCTGATTATACCATCAAAAGATTTACTAGTGCTAGCTCTTGAGCTTTTACGTCTATTAATAAGGTTTCTTAGCCTAGTTTTTTGATTTGGTGTTAAAGTACTATCATTATCAATTTCGCGAATAGTTAATTTCCCATCTAACACCTTATTCAATATTTCTTTGGCATTTTTCAATGTACTTCACCTCTTTATAATTAGACTAGTTATCAACTTTATTAGTATCAGTATGATATTTCAAAAGTTTATCAAAAAACCAGTTTCTTAAATTAATAGGAAGAGAGTAAGCTTCAGTAAAACTAAAGTTTGATTTAAAGACCATTAAGAAGATCTGTTCATAAACAGATTTAAAGTATTCACTCGACAAGCCAAAAAAAGTTCGCCCCAATTGGGACGCCTCCTTTGTTGAGATGTCCACACTCTTTACATTCCTGCTGGAAGGTGAAATCAACATCGGGGCTAAAACTATTATATTGCTTCTTTAAGAATTTTGAATCCTTAAGCAGCATTGATTGTACAAATCCATTAATTGTATTTGGATTATTATTACCATCTACAGATACAATCATTCTTCTATGAAGTTCAACTGTTTCATTTGGCTGAATACCATGCTTTTTTTGTTGATCTGCCGCTTTATTAATTTGTTTTAAATCACCAGCAGTCATTATTTTAAACTCAACTTCTTTATTTGATAATGGCAAAGTTGCACAAACAGTATTATTTTCTGTAATTCTATCTAAATCTATTTTAACGGAACCAAGTTCAGATAAGTTAATAGAGCATTCTACCTCTGAAAAACATTTATTACAACTTATAACAAATTCGTATTCGTTGCCATATGAGTTTTTTCTAGCATTGATTAAAATAGCGTTTCTATCGCCCGGTAATAAAGTAGTTGAATCAACTCTATCTATGGTAACGCTTTCAATTAATCTATCGAACATAATGCCAGCCTTGGCATATGCTTCGGAACTTAAGATATCTTCTTCTTTTGTAGTCATATAACGTACTTCAACGCTTTCTTTATTATGCCACGGGTGATTTAGATTATACAACGTTCCCTTTGATGGCAACTCAACAAAATCAGTTGGTACTTGATATCCTGTAGTTGCTGCTGCTGTTTGTGGAGCAGGAGCAGGCTGCTGATTATCGAACTTTTCTTCCTGTTGTTTCATAAACTGTTCTAAAAGCTCAGGAGGGATCTGAGTCCTTCCTTCATTGTTTCTCATTTAAACCCCTTAAAATAAACCTTGACCAAGTTCTAACTTAGCCCAATCATATTGTACCGTAATATTGACATCTGTTAAGCCCTCATCCGAGTAACTGTTATCACTAAACTTAACAGAAGTGATCATACCATTGTATATTGTCCACGTTTCAAACGACGTTCCATCGGGCTTTAAAGCAACAATCTTTAGATTACCTAGCGCTCTTGTTAAATTTTCTTTTGTTAGATTTCTTGTACCAAAACTCTTGTCCCTGATAGCATCTAAGGGGTTTGCGATAGCTGATAATGCTGCACCAAGACCTTCTGCTACATTAACATCGTCTGGATAGTAGTAGGAGTGGGCTAATAACTTAGCCATAACGTTACCGCCAACAGAACCTACGGTCTGACCATCGAAAATTTCTCGTATTGTAAAACTAATTTGATCCCACTTAACTCTAACTGGATATCTAACCACATGATCTAGTAAAATGTGTTCTACAGTTGATACCGTGTAAGATGGACGATCAATACGACTAATATAAAAAGCTGGAATATTATCAATTAAAGCTACAAAACGAAACTTCTGTTGAGCATATACCTCTAGGTCGTTTCTAAATAATTGTGATTGACCGTCAAAGACGGTATACTTTGCTATATTTCCAAGTGTTCCAGCCATACTAATATAATTAGTCAGACTTTAAATTATTCAGTCGGGCTGAATGTTTCTAATTCAGCCCAATCATAAGAAATGTTTAAGCCTAACTCGATCAAGCCTTCATCGCTGTAACTCATTTGGTTATAAGTCACTGATTTAACCCAAACAGAGTTGAGTCTCCAAGTCTCAATTGTTTCACCGGCAGTATTAAGAGTATCAATTGTAACTTGGCCCAATTGATCAATAAAACTAGCTTTACCAACTGACTTTCTTAAGTAATTAGGATCTGAAGGAGATGCACTAAAATCACCAGGATAAACATAACCAGCATTTCTTACCAGAGCTAACAATCTACTAGAGACATCTGGATCAATCGGATCTACTAGACTAATGTTGATATCATTCCAAGAGACTCTACCTGGGAATTTAAAGTCATGAACTAAAAACTCATGTTTAGTCTCCCCAATTGTTATTGTTGGTCGGTCAGTGGTTTTAACAACATAAGCTGGAATTCCTGCGATATTAAGAATAAATTTATATTTTCTTTTTGGTTCTGTTAGTGGGTTTGCCCAAACTGGAATTGCTGTAGCCATTATTTTTTATCTCCTAAACCTAAATAGTTTGTCTTTGTATTAATCATCAAAAGAAGCCCCAGTGTTGGTGATGATGAAGTCTAGAGCGATGTATTCAATAGCTCTTGCTGGCTTGATAAATAACTTAGCGTACAAGATGTTTTGATCGATCAAGTCAGGTGTTGTTGTGGTTTCATCTAAAACCAATTTGTAGCCAGTTAAACCAAAGCGAGTCTTAACGTCCGTTAAGAATGGGATTGCTTGGTTCTTGAAGCTATTCCAAGTGTCTGGAACGTTTGGCTCAAATAGAACACCATTAGCAATTCTTGAAATGCCTCGCTTTAAGAAGATAAGCAATCTACGAACATTAATTCTATCTAGAGCCGAGCGCTCAACCTGTAAGGTTTTTTGACCAAAAACAACTACACCTTCATTTGGGAATGTGGCGATTGGATTGACGTTAACCTCGTAGAGATCATCCCTATCATCCTTGAAAAGCTTAAGCGCTGTAGAGACGACTGGAAGGCCAGATACACCAGAGGACAGTCCACCACGGTTAAAGCCAGCAGGGGCGAACCATGGGGCTTGTACGCGGTCTGTGTATGCCATTGCTCCTAGAGCAGCAACGGATGGTGGTACCCAAACATCTTTAGCGTTGATACTATCGCGAATCTTAACCCAGGGGTAATAAGTTGCTGCGTAGCTTGAGTTGTATTTTTGTGTTTTTACAAACTTAACAGCTTCTACTACATTGCCATTAGACTCGGTGGCGTCACCATACTTGTACTCATGAGGAGCTACATAGCCCTTCTCAATATCAAAAACAACTAGTGCATCTGCTCTTTCTTCTGTATTTGTGATAAGAGCGTTAACCAAGCTTGTGTTTTCTAAGCCGGGAATTGAAATAACATTGTAAGAAACTACTTCTGGATTCTTGACTGTGTTAATTGCCCTTTCGAATGAGTTGAACTCGTAGCTAACTGTTTCGCTAGCACCGACTTTAGCATTAGCTAGTGGATCTGACTGCGTAATATCAAATCCGTCAGTTCCACCAAAGAATAGTGTAGTTAGATTACCTGCCCCAGCGTTTAGAACAACCTTGTAACTGCCTGAATCGGCATCTGGACCAGCAGGAAATCCTGTTGGGAATGAACCAGTTGTGGTTAGTGAGTAGCCGCCCGCTCTAGCGGCGGTATCGACATCTAAGAAAGAAGAGCTACCAACACCAACTGTATTCAATGCTGCGTCTTTAAATGTTAGATCTTCCAATGAAACAACGTATTGGAATTCTAGGATGTTTGATAAATCAGCATCGTATTGATTGCTAACGCTTCTTGGTTTACTTCTTACGAGATCCCTAATGTCTCCCTTGAAGTTACTACCACCGTCTGCTGTTGTTTGAACACCAAAGTAGGCTTGTCTGTAGTCTAATAAACTATCTGTGTTAGCTCTTGTTGGAGCAGATGGGAAGTTGATTTTGACACCACCAGCCAATCCAGACCCTGACAGGACCGCAGTGCCAAAAGCATTGCCGAAAGCGTTGTCGCCAACACCTCTTAGGACACCGGGTCCAGTAATTAGATTATTAGTTCCAAAAACACTGCTAATAAATTTAGTTGGACCAGTTACACCAAATGGGACGTAATCTGCTGAAAAGCCGTCAGAGAACTCGGGAGCAGTTTCAACTCTAACATACTTAGAGTTGTTTGCGAACTCGCCCTTTTCAATGATTCTGCCCTTTGTGTAATCATACTCTGAAAATCTTGTTCCAACTCTTTTTAACAAGTAATTGTCTGAATTTGGATTTAAGTTACAACCTCCAAAAGACTCAACAATTTTAATGCTATCATCACTATCTTGGATTTGTCTAAGTTGAACTGTGAATGTGGCGTAGGGATCTACGTCTTCGTTGATTGGTGCTCTAATGTTGGATAGTGAAACTTTAATGTTATTTTGTGTCCACTCCCCAGCATCTAAACCAACAAAGCGGAATAGCTTTTTAAGTCTTCCTGTTGTTAAGTTAGTAGAAGTTGTTGAACTCCAGCTACCTGTATCGCTTGATAGATCTTGGCTTAAGAACCAGCCTGATTTTGAGTAACTGTTTGACTCTACAGCGCCTTTTCTAACATCGTGTCCTTGAATACCATTTGAAGCGGCGGCAGAGCCAGTGGCATCAAAGCCTCCCAATCCAACAATAGCTCCAAATACCTCTGTAGTTACGGAGTTAGTTCCTGTTAGTTCTGCCTCATAAGTTGTTTCGAAAGTCTCACCTAAGAAGTAGTTGATTTTACCGTTTGTAGTGCTTGATCTTCCAATTAGAGTTGGGTCAGTGTTAAAGACCTTTCTAATAAAGTTTGACTTACCCTTAGAGAAAGAAACCCCAAATGATCCTGAAGC
>TARA_R110000851_G_scaffold166843_2_pt1 | contig 17906 bp, 15 predicted proteins | sample TARA_R110000851 | Tara Oceans TARA_R110000851 (sample SAMEA4397627) | marine metagenome | biome: Polar Biome; feature: [DCM] deep chlorophyll maximum layer (ENVO:01000326); material: water (ENVO:00002006), including particulate matter (ENVO:01000060) such as... | depth 17 m
ATAGAAAAGATAACATCCAGTAAACGGATAACAACTTGGGTCATGAATTTCTCGTTTTATTATTTATTTTATGTTGAGTTCTTATCTAACTCAGCCATTTTATTTAGTTGTTGTTCCATTGAGACGACAGGCTTCCATCCTAATAAGTGTTGTGATTTTGTAATATCTATCTGTAAATTTCCAAACAATCGATCAGAGATATTATTTTTGTTTGTCAGTTTGGCAATAAATATCATCAAGAAAACTGGAACAGGTATTAAGCGTATAGGCCGTTTATAAGCTTTTGCAATTTTTTTTAGCATATCTGTAGTGGAAACATCCTCACCATCAGCAATCAGAAAAACCTCATTGGCTGCAGCAGGATGCATCGTACAAAGTGTTATAAAATTCACCAGATTATGAATGGCCAACATTGAACGTTGATTGGAAATTGATCCAAAAGGTAGGGGTATACCTTTTTTTATAATTTTAATCATACTGGCAAAATTGGCTTTAACACCTGGACCGTAAATGATAGGTGGACGTATAACCACAACCTCCATGGGCGTTGTCTGGCCTATCTCAAATAAAAGCTGTTCTGCTTCAAATTTTGATTGTCCATACGCATCTTCAGGAGCTGGTTTATCAGTCTCACGAAAAGCCTGACGATTATCAGTAGATTCACCATTCACTTTAATCGAACTGATAAATATAAACCTTTTCACACCCGCACTAACAGCTTGCTTAGCCAATGAAAGAGTTGCGTTTACATTCATTTTTCGAAATTCACTCAACGGATCGGCTGAGTTATCTTGCATAATGTGCACGCGGGCTGCAGTGTGAATAACGACTTCAACTTTTTTCAGCGTATCAATTACCGAATTCTGTTCACTCAGCAAGCTTAAATCACCGATCTGCTGTTGCTCCACTTCAAGAGGCAATTCCACCGAATAATTCCGTACACCAGCAACAATATTGTGGCCTGCACTTAACAGCTCATTAATTAAGGCCTTGCCCACAAACCCAGTTGCCCCTGTGACAAAAACCTTCATCAGCTATGAATTATCTTTTCGATTTCTGCCACTTTGGCTTTCATTAAAGTTTCATCAGCCCGAGTTTCTACATTCAGACGCAGCAGGGGTTCAGTATTGGAAGATCGTAAGTTAAATCGCCATTGTTCAAATTCCAGGCTGATGCCGTCAGTTCTATCAATGACAGGATTTTCAATAGCGAAATGTTTCAAAATTTTATCTAGAACAATTGAGACATCTGCTACTCGGTAATTAATTTCACCACTGCATGGGTATTTCGCCATACGTTCATTAACCAGTTCAGATAAAGGTTTTTCAGCCACGCTGATTAACTCAGCAACTAGTAACCAAGGAATCATGCCGCTATCACAATAGGCGAAGTCTCGGAAATAATGATGAGCACTCATTTCACCGCCATATACCGCATTTTCAAGACGCATACGTTCTTTGATGAACGCATGGCCGGTTTTCGATTGAATAGGTTTACCACCCGCAGCTTCAACTTGATCGATGGTATTCCAGGTTAGCCGAGGATCATGAATGATTTTTTCGCCAGGTGATTTGAGCAAAAACGCTTCAGCCAATAAGCCGACAATGTAATAACCTTCAATAAAGCGGCCATTTTCATCAAACAGAAAACACCGATCAAAATCCCCATCCCAGGCAATACCCATATCTGCTTTATTGGCAATTACAGCATCGGCTGTCGCTGCACGGTTTTCCGGTAATAGAGGATTGGGTATACCATTGGGAAAGTCACCATCGGCTTCATGATGCACTTTTATAAACTCGACAGGCACATTAGCTGATTTAAATTGAGTTTCAATGGCATCAATCACATGACCGGCAGCGCCATTTCCGGCATTGACTATCAGTTTAAGGGTAGTGAAATTAGTCGGCTCAATATACGTCATCAAATGCTGAACATAAGGCTCAAGGATCGATAGCTTTGTGTATTTATGGATATTATGCGTGCCACTGAAAACACTATTTTCAGATGCAGGTGCCTCAAGCGTATTAGCAGCACTGGATACAACTAATTTGGAAGCATTAAACGGAGATTCAGTATGTTCAGCCAGCTCCCGGATATCCTTTAGCCCGCTATCACCGCTTATCGGTAAAGCACCCCGCCCCACCAGCTTCATACCATTATAGTCCATGGGGTTATGACTTGCCGTCACCTCAATACCACCATCTACATCCAGGTAGAATGAGGCAAAGTAGATCTCTTCTGTCCCTACCATACCGATATCAATTACTTCAGCTCCAGCATCCATTATGCCTTGGGCCAAAGCCAGTTTAAGTGGTTCACTGGTATGCCGAATATCACCACCAACCACAACTCGCTTGGCATTTAAGTGTTTGGCATAAGCGTGACCAATCCGATAGGCGACATTCGGGTCAAGTTCATCTCCTAATTTACCTCGAATGTCATACGCTTTGAAGCAGCTTAGCAAGTTTTGACTCATCACTTTGACCATACAACACGATTAATGTAATCGATATAGCTAAGTACTACTCTGACCACTTTTCTAGACACGGAACCTCCACAATAGTCAGCCACAATTTTAATCGCTTCGGGTTCTGATGAAAACTGACTTGTGACAACTTTGACCGCTTCAAGAACACGTTCAGATGTAAGGCCACTCATTATTAAAGTACCTTCATCCATTCCTTCAGGACGCTCATGAGCATTTCTGATAGTGATTGCTGGAAAATTCAGTATTGAGGATTCTTCCGTAAGTGTACCGCTATCGGATATTACGCAATATGCTGACATTTGTAATTTTATATAGTCCAGCAAGCCAAATGGCTTAACGAACCGGATCAAGGGATGAACCGAAGAATCATGAAGTTCAGCTAACCTCTTTTGCGTTCGTGGATGTGTGCTTACGATGACAGGAAATCCATATTGTTGTGCTAGGGCATGTAACGTGTTGATAAGCTCTTTCAAATTTTCCGGATTATCAACATTTTCTTCGCGATGAGTACTTACTATAAAAAACCTACCTGGTTCAAGTTTTTCACGGCTAAGCACATTCGATATTTCAATTTTCGGTAGGTAATAATCTAATACCTCTTCCATGTGTGACCCAGTTTTGATGATAGTCTCTGGGCGAATCCCTTCTGCGATAAGATAATTACGGGCATGTTCAGTCAAAACCAGATTAATATCACTTAGATGATCTAGAACCTTCCTATTTAATTCCTCCGGTACACGTTGATCGAAACAGCGGTTACCCGCCTCCATGTGAAAGACTGGAATCTTACGCCTTTTTGCTGCAATCACTGCCAAACAGGTGTTGGTATCACCATAAAGTAACAGCGCATCAGGTTGCTCAAGCGCGAAAACATCATCTGCCTTGGCAATAACGTCCGCAATACTTTTGGCAGCAGTTTCACCTGTTACATTAAGAAAATGATCTGGTTTACGAATTTCAAGATCATCAAAAAAAACTTGATTCAGTTCGTAATCATAATTTTGCCCTGAATGAACAAGAACATGCTCAACCTGCTGGTCAAGTTCAGCAATGACCCGAGACATTTTAATAAGCTCAGGTCTGGTGCCGACCAGTGTCATAATCTTAGTCATGCAGAACCTCATGGATATAGCTAAGTTTCATCAGCAAGCTTTTTACTTCTGAAATTGATAAACGATTGGTATTATGCGAAGTGTAATCATCCACTTCAGAAATATGAGTTTCACCCTCAACAAAGTATTTCTTGTAATTCAAATCACGGTTATCGGCAGGGATTCTATAATAACGTCCCATATCTTCCGCCTTGGCCATTTCTTCACGTGAGATAAGAGATTCATAGAGTTTCTCGCCGTGTCGAGTACCAATAACTCTTATTTCACTAGTACTTCGAAATAATTCGCATAATGCCTTTGCCAGATCGGCTATCGTTGATGCTGGTGCCTTTTGAACAAAAATATCACCTTGTTCCGAATGTTCAAACGCATGCAGAACCAGATCGACAGAATCTTCTAGCGACATTAAAAATCGAGTCATATGAGGATCAGTTACAGTTAGTGGTTCATTCGACTGAATCTGGTTTACAAACAAAGGGATGACAGAGCCTCTGGAAGCCATCACATTGCCGTAACGCGTACAGCAAACAACAGGCCCCCCTTCTGGTATTGATCTTGACTTAGCTACAACGACTTTTTCAGCCATTGCCTTAGAAATGCCCATGGCATTAATTGGATAAACCGCTTTATCAGTGCTGAGAAACACTACACGTTTTACCCTGTTTGCGATAGCGGCATTAAGTACATTCTCCGTTCCAACCACATTGGTTTTTACTGCTTCCATCGGATAAAACTCGCAGGAAGGAACTTGCTTCAGAGCAGCAGCATGGAAAATATAATCCACACCAACCATCGCCTGAGAAACACTGTCATAATCCCGCACATCGCCGATATAGAACTTTACCTTGTCATTAGCAAGCTCAATTCGCATATCTTCTTGTTTTTTTTCATCACGACTAAAAATCCGGATTTCTTTTACGTTGGTGTCAAGAAAGCGTTTCAGCACTGTATGCCCAAAAGACCCCGTACCACCAGTGATCATTAAAACTTTATTATCAAACATAACTATTTGTATCCTTAACGCGCTTGATGCATTATTTTTATTAACGTTTGCCAATCAGGCGGCCGGTATCCTGTTTCCTGTTGAAACAAGCTTGAATCTAAAGAACGGTCAATGACAAATTCGTCATCCGGTTGGATCACAATTTTTTTACTGTAAACTCTGGCAACTAAATTGAGTAAGTCATATTTGGAAATGGGTTGCGCAGAAACATGAAACAACCCTTGCAACTCAGGCTTAGGTAGAACCCAATCATGTATCACTCGGGCCAGCTCCACCGTCGGTAAACCTGAAAAAATGGCTTTCCGAAAACCTTTAATTTGCCCCTGCTGTAATAAAAACCAATCCACCAACGCATGATTTGAGTTCAATTCATGGCCAATAATTGAGGTTCGCAAGGTTATATTGTTTGCATATTCATGCAATTCACCCAGATATTTGGATTTGCCGTAAAGATCTTTTGCATCTGACGTATCCGTTTCTTTATAGCCGCCTTTTTCACCAGAAAAAACACAGTCTGTACTTATATGAACCAGTCTGAAACCTAATATAAGACATAACTTCGCTAAGCGATGGGGAAACATTGTATTTAAAGGCAAAACATGCAAAGGATCATTAGCATTGTTGAGTTGCTTAATCACCCCAACACAATTAATCACAACATCAGGCCGAATCTTCGCAAAGACGTCAAGCAAAGCATCTTGATTCAAAACATCTACATCGGGTATTAAGCGAGGCTTTATATCATCAGTAAAAAACTGCTTTCCCGACACACTGCGAAGCGTTCCCCATGTCTCATGCTGTCCTTCAAGGACAAACAGTTTCATCACTGCATTGCCCAACATACCTGAAGCACCTAAAACTAATATTCTCATCCGATTATCACTTTAATTTTGTAACGGCGTAGAAATGAAATATAAGCTGTTCTACCAACATATTATGTGCAAAATTTTGCTTGTAATACGATTGACCTTTAGCACCCAAAGCCTCGCGCTCATCCATTGGCATGCGATATAACTGCAAGATTGCTTCTGTCAATGCATCAACATCTTCCGCCGGTACAGCTAAACCTGCTTTAGCTTCTCTAACCAGTCTCGCTCCCTCACCGTTTAAACAAGCAATAATGGGCCTCCCAGCAGCCAAGTAGGCCTGAATCTTGCTAGGAATGGTGTAGTGAAATATTTTTTGATCTCGTAGCGTAACCAATAACACCGATGCCTGCTGCATTAACCCTGGCATCACATCGATCGGGAACCTGCCAGGAAAGTGAATATTGTCGAGTTTTCGCTCTTTCTTTTGCTGCAACATCCATTCTCTCTGGCTGCCATCACCCATTATGACGAACTGGATGTCGGTATATTCCTTAAGCAACTCGGCTGTCTGTATGATCACATTGGTGGCTTGTGCGCTACCAATATTGCCGGCAAACAAGACGGAAAAACCGCTCCCCAGACCGGCGACTTCCGGTATGTTTGCCGTCAAAGGCTTTAGAAAACTCTCGTCGACGGAGTTGGGCAGATAACTCACATGCGTGCTAGGTGCCAGCGTTTTTACTGGCTCGATGAATGCCTCAGACGGCACCAGAAGCATATCTACATGACGATAAATGAATCTTACGACCTTTTCGACCAAATTGAGAATGATCGTGTTTTTCACATATCCCGTCGCCGACAAGCTTTCCGGCCATAAGTCTTGTACCCAAAGCACCACCGGACAGCCTTTCAACCAGCCTAGAAAGATTGCAGGAATCGTTTGGATAATCGGTGAAGGAGCGTAGACGAAGATTGCATCGAATTTTTTTCTACGCAGCAACCAAGGGGCAAAAAGGATTCCGAAGATCACGAAAGAAAGGTAGTTCAATGCCAGCCGCCAGCCACCACGTCCACGCGGGAATAATGGGATACGATGGATATTGATGCCCTCATGTGTTTCTTGCTGCCCTCCCCATGCACGGTAACCTTCAAAAATTTGGCCTCGCGGGTAGTTAGGCTTGCCGGTCAGTACCTCAACTTCGATGCCTTTTTCCGACAAAGTCTTCGCAATATCGTTTATACGGAAACTCTCCGGCCAATAATATTGGGAAAAGACTAACACCTTCATTTTGGGATCTGTCTTATTCTCCATACATCTTCACGGACTGCGGTTTAGGCTCAGATTGATTTAGCAACCACGAACTTACTTCAAATGCCGTAGTTCCTATCTTTTCCCAAGTGTACTTTTCAATAACCAGTTTACGTCCACGTTTACCCATTTCTATCAATTCATCCTCATCACAATCCATCGCCACAGTTAATGCACCAGATATACCTCGTACACCTGGCTGCACCCACCATCCACACTTGTGCTTCACAAGATCAGACCATGGTGCACCTGTTGTAGTGATAACTGGTAACTCGTTAGCCAACGCTTCTGCAATCGCAATTCCAAAATTCTCGGAATAGGTTGGCAATATAAAAATATTCGCCTCATCGAAGCAGGCCTGTTTCTCCGCACCATCTACAAACCCAACAAATTCAAAATCAGATTCCAGTCCCTTCTTTTGAATTAATCTCTCCACCTTGGAGCGGTAATTTTCCTCATCGCTGCCTGCTATCATAATCTTCCAACCGGGCAATCGCACTTCCGCCCAGGCGTTGACCAAATCCAATATTCCTTTTTTTGGATGAACACGAGATAAAAATAACAGTTTTTTAATTTTACTTTGTTGATTTCGCTTTGAAGTCGACCCCGCATCAACCCCATTGGGTACAATCGCAACAGGTTGCCGGAGATCAAGTTTTCGTATGCTCGCCAACTCCTGTTCCGCAGTGGCAACAAACATCGCAGCCGAGCGTAGCAACATACCCTGATAAGTTTTCAACGCAATTATCTTCTTAAGATGCTTATATTTTAGAGCCCAAGGTTCCAAGCAGCCATGAGGTGAAATCAATAGAGGAATTTTTTCTCTGAGTGCTACCAAAGCGGCAATAGCGAGAAGTGGCGACCACATACCGTGCAGGTGAATCAAATCAATTTGTTTCTGCTTACAAAGTTGAGCAATAAAACGATATTGTACATGTAGTTCGGCAAGTAAATTGCTATGAGTAGGGGCAAGTACATGTCCAAAAGTCCCGCCCCCCATCGTCTTATTGTTTGTTGATGCGCCAGTTATATTTTTTGAAAGCAAAGTCACCGCACACCCATTGTTTGCTAGCGCTTGCGCATAGCGTAATGCTGCTAAGGCTTCACCGCCAGAGTTGGTAGCTGTATTTATAACCACATGTAATTGAGATGATGAATTCATATACCGATTTATTTTAGTTTTATTGGTTTCTTCTCAGTATCAATAGCATTTTTCCAATACACAATGCATGGCGCTAGAATGGTCGCCATGAATAATCCCGTCGGAAACACCTGAAACCTCAACACAGCCCCCCACAATATTGAAAAAATCAACATTGCGATTGCATAAACACTTGTTGTATCTCGTCTCTTTCTATAGGTGTTTACACTCCATACCAGAAATAGCCCCCATACCCCCATAACACCAATCACACCGAGCCATCCAGTATCGTCAAATAGAACAAGCCACCCGGCATCTTTTAGCTCACCATTAAAGCGACCCTCTATTGAAATGACAATCTCGTTCGGAACTTCAATGCCAAGCGAAAAATGATTTAACAGATACCCCAATAACTGCATTGGGTAAACTAAAAATCTTTCTCCTAATAAAGATATAGCACTCCAATTATCAAAGTGCTTTGGAAATAATTGTCCCATCCAATTTGAACCAACATTAAGGACAAAAAAACTGCTCAACATTGTAAGAACAGTCACCCATCGTTTCCATCCAATATTCGCACTGATTGTCAGCGCAATGAAGACCAGTAAAAACAGCGTCATAAAACCAGCACTTCGTGAACCAGATAAATAGAGCCCACCAAAAGCCAATGTCAATGCAAATAAAATTAGAAACTTTTTACCAATATTTTGATGAAATAAATATGAAAAAACGATGGCTAGAATAGCGCACCACATACCATACAAATTTGGATTGAATAGCAATGAACTGGCTCGGTGAACAATCTCACCATTACTATTCATGAAATGCCCCCAATATCGAAGGGAATATACTTCATAGAATGCAATGACGAACATGACCACCTGCATCAAAATAACAAAACACAATTGTCCTTTATCTATTTCCCACTCAAAATTATCAACATATGATGCCAACAAAATCATTAGGATCAGCATCCCGCAAGTCGCCACGACATTCACCAGCTGAATCCAATCGCCGGCCCTTATATTCAATAAGCCACCAATAGTGATTGCAACTAAAGCTATTAAAAACAGATAAATTAACTTCTTTTCGCCTGCAAACGTAAACTTGAAATTACGACACAAAATTAAAAATGCGGCAATCAAAACCATGATCCCTGACAGTTTCGCCAACATACCACTACCTTGCAAATGGACCTCAATTAAATCAGTCATTGCCGCACCATTAATCAGGGGGATTGCCGCAAATGAAAAATGCAGCGATGCATATGAGAAAAGCAAAAACAATAAATTTCCATGTGACTTTGTGCCAGCCATATTGAAAATTATCACCGCAGCAAGAATCAAATTCACTGCTTCAAACATTCTTATTTCCAAACTTTGGTTACCTGTTGTCTATTTAAGGCCAATTTATTCCACCTGAAGGCCTTAGCGATTAGAAGCAACCAACTTGAGCCCCCCACCAGCTTCAATCCCCGAAAAGCACACCTCGTAGTGCTTCCAGATAACCATGGCCCCATTTCATGTCAGGTTCCATGTAATTCCCTTCTGCCCATTCATTCCAAGACTTCAAAAACACTAAGCGATGTTGGTCATCACGCGAGTCGATAGCCGCGACTGCGTCTTGCATATGCTTTTTGAACAGTTCTGGAGTGGAACCTCTCAGTACCAGCCCTTTGCGGCCCGAACGTGGAGTATGATCCCAATTTGGATAGGCGCAAGGATATGCATCAAAACTTAACTTAGACAGATCTGGGATCAGGTGTTTTATCGCCTCCCGGTATTCCACGATGCGCGGGCCACCGAGATTGAGTTTCTTGCTGACACCCCAGAATAGCCATTTCGCTTTATTCAACACTTGATTCTTAGAATTGATGACGCCAAGAGTAGTTATCACAGCTCCATCCAGACCCAGCGCCGCCGGATCATCGAAATCGAGCTGATTGTTGCCTAAGATATATAACCCCTTGAGACCGGCCTGATGTGCCCATTCACGCCAACGGTTAAGTCGCCGCTTTGCATCTGGCAACTTAAGTGGCTTATAGATGAAGAGCAAAGGCTTGCCATCGACAGTAATATAGCGATGATCATTGAATGCATTCAGAAGATAATCGAAATGTGCTCTATCATCGGCTTCGCCAGGATAGGTCTGCTCTATCAGCATACGACGCGGATCGTTGTTCCAAACGCCAGTCCATGATTCATTTGCCCAGCCTAGACAGAACGGAAAGTCAGGCTGACCTGAAGCAAGAACCTCACTGAACGGTTTTTCCAGCAGACGGCGTCCGGCGAACCAGTAGTGCCAGTAGCAGAAGCCTTCTATGCCATAAGCAGCAGCCATTTCAGCCTGAGCTGAACGTACCTCTGGAAGACGCAGGTCGTAAAAGCCGAGGTCAGCAGGAAGGCGCGGCTGCTCATGCCCATTAAACAGCGGGGACGCCTTGGTGACGTTGGTCCACTCAGTGAACCCCTTACCCCACCATAGGTCATTTTCTGGAATAGGATGGAACTGGGGAAGATAAAACGCTATAACACGAGCTTTTTTTCTTTGAGAATTACTTGCCATCAAACAACCTTAACGATTTCTAATTCTGGCAGTGGAAAAACAAGCTCCATATCTGAAAAACTTTTATTGGAAGTAAAAAAATTTCTGAAATGCCACGGCAACACAATCATGTAGTCAGGTTTTTTTTCAAGTAGGTCCTTTTCCGGAATTATCGGTATCCAACTACCTGGAGTATAACAACCAAACTTTTCGGCATTAACCTCTCCCACGCACTCAACTTCTTTTGAAGTCAACCCGCAGTATTGTAAAAGTACGTTCCCTTTAGTCGAAGCGCCCAAAACAGCGATGGATTTTCCAGCTTTATGAGCTTCTTCTATAAATGCAAGAAGATCTCTTTTTGTCTCAGCCACTCTTTCAGCAAATTCCTTATATGGGATCAGAGTATCTAGTCCTCTTTCACTCTCATATTCTAGAATTTTTTGAACCTCAGGAGTAACTTTATTATCTCCATGAGATTTTTTTACCGTTATTGAGAAACTTCCACCATTGATGTCATTAAACTCTACGTCAATAATGTTGAATCCGACGCGATCAGCCATCCACTTTATCTGACGTAATGCATAGAACTCTAAATGTTCATGACATACTGTGTCATATGAATTCGTATCTAACATTGTTGGCATATAACTTTGTTCGAATACCCATATTCCATCGTCAGCCAGAACATCATAAACCTGATGCATAAAATCCATCGGATCTTCAAGGTCATAAAACATTGAAAAAGAAGTAACAACTTTTGCCTTTTTATTAGGAAACCTATCTTTCACTAGTGCAGAAGAGAAAAATTCAGGGATCAAGTTGATGTGTGAAGGATAATAGCTATGAAATTTAATTCCAGTAGGATCTATCCCCACCAACACAGGCCCTGAAGATGGATATGCCTGTAATGTAGTGCTGTCATTACTACCGATATCAATTACCAAATCGTCTATGTTTAGTTTCACAAGATCTAATATGCGGCTCACTTTCTTTTGTAGATGCATGACCATGCTGGCATTCAGTCCAGATCGGTAACCATAGTTTTCACCATACATTTCATCAAGATCGTATGAGTGTCCCATCTGTAAGAGTCCACAAACTTCCTCTTCATCGCCTACACATTTCACTAAATGAAGTGGTCCTGTAGTAATCTTTTCATCTTTATCGCGTGGAAAAACACCAGTAAGCATTTGCTCACCCAAATCCAAAACACGCTCTAAATGCTTATTACCGCAAATCCTGCATTTTTCGACCTTTTTGTACATGCACTTAAGCTCCATTTTCTTTATTATTTCTTAGGCTATTTAAATCTTCATCTACCATCATTTGCACAAGCTCCCTGAAACTGACTTTAGGTTGCCATTTCAATTCAGCCCGCGCTTTAGATATATCACCAACAAGTGGAACTGTTTCAGCTGGCCGGAAGGCTATTTCATCTACCCGTATATAGTCTCGATAATCCATTCCCAAATATTCAAATGCATACTCACATAACTCACGGACAGAATGAGTCTCTCCTGTAGCTAGTACATAATCTTCCGCTGATTGTTGTTGCAACATCAGCCACATTGCTTCCACGTAATCACCAGCAAACCCCCAATCTCTTCGTGCGTCCAAATTACCAAGGTGTAATTCATCCGTCAGTCCCAGTTTGATCTTAACTGCCTCACGAGTGATTTTTCTGGTTACGAACTCTAATCCACGACGAGGACTTTCATGGTTGAACAATATTGCTGAGCAAACATACAATCCGAAATGTTTACGGTAGATTTGAATCATTGTGTCCGCATAAAGCTTAGCAGCACCGTATGGACTTCGAGGTTTAACAGGCGTTGATTCATTTTGTGGGCTTTCGGTTGCTTCACCAAATATTTCTCGGCTGGAGGCTTGGCAAAATTTAATATCTTTATCCACAGAACGAATCGCCTCCAATATCTTTACTACAGCAATACCGTTTACCTCACCTATTTCAACTGGCTCATCATACATTCCAGCTCCAGAAGAAAAGGCAGCAAAGTTGTATATTTCATGTGGCCTAAGACGAGAAAGTATTTGAGTAATGCTGGATTGATCCGAAATATCTAATTCAACTAACTCCACTTTATCTTTTAGTGTTAATGGAAGTTTTTCTTGAGATTCCTTTAGGTTTCGCACTGCGCCAGTTACACGATAACCTTTGGCGATTAAAAGTTCTGCCAAGTACGAACCATCCTGCCCGGTTATGCCAGTAATCATTACCGTTGGCATGAATCAGGGTCTACGCTTTATAAAAAGGCGTGAGACAAAACGACTCAATAACCCTGCATTTGAGCTGTAAAGTAGGTCATGCAAAGCCATCCCAGCGGATGGTACCTGTTTTGAAAAATATAAAACCATAATCATATTAGCCAGTGAAGCTGGGAATATACTCAAAAAGAACGCAACAGTTTTTTCTGACTTGCTTATATATTTCTCAGAGATTTTTTTAAACACGCTAAATGAATACGAACCAAGCGCTCTGTTATGGAATAAAGCTTTATGATTTCGCCAAGGTTCTTTTCTACAAACTTTTCTTTTAGCTTGATTTGAAAAATCAGGAAATGACCAAACTAATTCCGGCCATAAAAACATCCAAACCTCGAAAGTTCTTGAACTCCACATCGCATTACCATATCTAATAATGATTTGAGGTTCAGAGAGGACCCTTACATTCTTAATGGACGGACTCTGAAAAATGACCCCAACATGTATAAACAAGGTTCCATAATAAGCAGCACGCTCTCTAGAAAGCCAAAATGAGCGGCGTATGACTACACAACCAATAAAGGAAAGGTAGCCTGCCGTATCCGCAAATAATTCATCGTTTTTAGGAGAGTTATAAACTCTATCAGTTTGAAATTTGAGGCGTTGACTCTCAAAAACTTGAGACAAGTCTACGTTTCTGACTTCCGAGTTCACAATTACTAGATCATCTTCTTCATTTAGTGAAGATAAGACTGTCTTTATCGCATCAGGCTTAAGCAAATCATCGTCCGTCATTAGCCAGCAAAAATCGCCTTTCGCATATCCAACTGCTTTGTCAAAATCTGCATCTACTCCTGAATTTTCTTCTTCACGAAAGTAACTAATCTCAGGATGGTTCAATGTATATTTTGCCATGACTTCTGATGTGTTATCAGGTGATGCGCCATCTACAATGACTATCTCAACATTAGGCTGCATTTGTTTTAGAATCGAATCAAGAGTTCTCCCGATAAACTTTCCTCTTTTGAATGTAGCGATACAGATGGATAATTTTGGAGCCGATTTAGTCATTATATTTTAGTCTGGATTATCTTCAAAAAATTTATAAAAAATATCATTCTATTAAAGTGAAATTTTGATCTTCAATTAACCTAAATTGTTGTTCATTCGAAATACGGTATTTCTTGTATTGGGACTGATTTTCAGCAAAATCATGACTTTTTATACCATCTAGAAATGATCGATCGAAATGATTAGGATCTACAAAAAAACCATTCACGCCATTTCGTTCAACGGTAACAAAACGATAACCGTGTTTTTCAAAAAAACGTCTCCAGCCAGAAATAGATACTCCGTAATACAAATGTGTTGAGTGTGCTTGAGTAAAAACAAAATTTGGCTGATATTCAATAGTCATACTGCGTTCAGGTCCATATACCGAGTTATATTCAACTACAAATATCTTTGGGCGAAAACCAGCTTCTAATAATGCCTCAGCTATATAAAAATCGTTGCCATCAATATCAAGTGAGAAGACATCGGGATCGAGGTAAATAGACATCGATTTCAAATCATTAATGGTTTTTTTTGTGACAAATTTATTGTGAATTTCCGCACCTATGCTATATCCGATGACAGTGCGTTTAGCTCTTTCAACAAGATTTAAGCTACCTTCAATGAGTATGCCATTGTATTTTTCAGCTACGAGCAACCAGCCAGTATTATTTTCTATACCATCAGCTGCGCCAATCTCTATAAAATAACGATTACTATTTTTTAGCTGTTTCCTTAAGACATCAAGTATTCCATCTTCACCATTTTGACTAAATCCAGAAAACTCCCATGTCGTAGGGTTCTTTAAATCGATATTTCTGGCATTCATCATTGCATTGCCCTTACTTAATGCAATGATGATTCTTTGACGATCCCGAAGATCCCACAAATAGTTCTTTAATCTTTTGATCATATTCTCTGTACCTTATCGGATTTTATAATTCAGTAAGTTCTGGACATATTCCATTTAAGATTTCCCCTTATTAAAGTTCGCAATTGCTTTGACGTTGCAATGGAAACCACAATGGTGATTAAAGCTAGTAAACTGCCAAACAGTAATTTTATGAAAATCGAATGCTCAGCGCTTACAAATGTTAAATAGCCTAAACTACCGATAAGCAGTGACAGCATTAGCGGTATACTGACATCCTGCAATAACCAAGCAGCTCCAATGCCTTTTAATAATCGGCGATGCGTCAAATAGGTGCCTAAGAGCATATACATCATATATAAAATTAATAATGCTAATGCGCCACCTAATGCACCATAAGTTAAAGCCAAAAAGATGATCAAAGGTAAGAAAGCAATCATCAATGTAATGTTGATCGATAATGGCAATCTCGTTTCGCCATATGCAAGTTGTAATGCATAAGGGAAATGCATTAAACCATGTAACGCTGATCCAGCTGCTAATAGTGCAATGAGGGGGGCGACGCTTGATGCGATCGTAGAATCGTTGGTCCATATCAGCATTAATTCATTGCCAAGCAACACTAAAATCATGGCAATCGGGAAAATTGTACTAGCGAGTAAACGAGTACCTATTCGGTACAAATAAATAAGCTTTTCAGTTTCACCATTTGCAACGAGGACAGAAAAACGCGGATAAATAATGTTAAAAATGGGAGTAATCAACGTAAATAAACTGCTAACTACAACCGTTGCAAGCATGTAGTGACCAAACTCTTCGAGGTTTAGCATTTTGCTTAAGATTACTTTATCCATCTGGGTAAATATGACCGCCGTGATTGCGATTAAACTCAAACCAGCCGTAAAACGCCAAACGTTCCGTAGTTTATCTATGTCAAAGTTATTTTTTTGCGTTTTTCCTAGAATACGCCAAGCGGCTAACCTCATTATTAATGCATAAATTAGTCCTACGAAAGCCTGCCAGATGAAGAAGGCTTCAATAGTAGGTGAGACGAAAGCAAGTATTCCAACAGCTCCAGCACTAGCAACTGTAATCATAGCCATGTTAATAGAACTCGATACGGTCATTCTTTGCGCGCCGACTAAGGCTCCCATATACAAGCCAATTGGCCAACGGCATGCGATCACAACCCCCATTAGCATTACTGCATAGGTAACAGTTTCTTTGGTTAACTGTTTAGATTGTAGCCATTGTTCTGAAATTACTGGCGCCAACATCCAAATCAATATTGCGATACCCGCCGCCATGCTCCAATAAATGACAGCTAAGGTATGTAATAACTTCCCGGCCTCTTTTAGGCTTCCTGATGCAGAAGCGCGTGCAACTTCGCGATTAATCGTTGGCGCCATTCCCATGTCCAGTAACTGAAACAGCGCTTGTGTTGTTACAAAAAAACCAATCAAGCCATAGGCTTCTACGCCAAGATACTTTAGATAAAAAGGAACCACTGCTAATCCAATCAGTGCTGCCCAGATAGAATTAGCTAATCCAGCCAACAAATTGCGCCGCATCGTCATGCGCAACTACTCATGGTAGTTGTTTGTGTAATAGCCGTGACTTTTCACCAATTCATCACGCTCAGACTTCTTGAGATCTTCACGAACCATCTCTTTGACTAGATCTTCAAATGAAGTTTTAGATTGCCAGCCAAGTTTTTCTTTTGCCTTGGTTGCATCACCCAAAAGCGTTTCAACTTCCGTCGGGCGGAAATAGCGCGGATCAACTGAAACGATACAGTTTCCTTCCTCGTCATAGCCTTTTTCATCCAAACCATTGCCTTCCCAGCTTATTTTTATTCCTAACTCTTCTCCTGCTGCATTAACAAAATCACGAACGCTGTATTGCATACCTGTAGCAATAACAAAGTCTTCTGGCTCCTGTTGTTGAAGCATCAACCACTGAGCTTCAATGTAATCCCTTGCGTGCCCCCAATCACGCTTTGCATCCAAATTACCTAAGTAGAGATGTTTTTGTAGATCAAGTTTTATGCGCGCCAGAGCACGAGTAATTTTTCTTGTTACAAAATTCTCTCCTCGAACTGGTGATTCATGATTAAACAATATGCCATTACAAGCGTAGATGCCATAAGCTTCTCTATAGTTGATAGTAATCCAATATGCATAGAGCTTAGCAACTGCATAGGGTGAGCGAGGATAAAAAGGCGTTGTTTCTTTTTGTGGGGTTTCTTGCACTAAGCCATATAATTCAGACGTTGAAGCCTGATAAAAACGTGTTTTCTTTTCTAAACCCAGAATACGTATCGCCTCTAAAATACGCAAAGCACCTAATGCATCAGAATTTGCAGTATATTCTGGCTCTTCAAATGAAACGGCAACATGGCTCTGCGCAGCCAGATTGTATATTTCATCAGGCTGAACCTGCTGAATAATACGAATAAGACAAGTTGAATCTGTTAAATCACCATGATGTAAAAAGAACCTTACTCCATCTTCATGGGGGTCGCGATAAAGATGGTCTACTCGAGCAGTATTAAATGAAGATGCTCGTCGTTTAATACCATGAACGATATATCCTTTTTCCAATAAGAAAGCAGCGAGATAGGCACCATCTTGTCCAGTAATCCCTGTAATTAAAGCAACTTTGTTCATTCAAATCTCTGTTTATTTTATCAATAGAAAATTTATTCAACAGTAACTGACTTAGCCAGATTCCTGGGCTGGTCAACATCCGTACCTTTAATTAAAGCAACGTGGTAACTGAGCAATTGAAGGAGAATATTGTAGGTTATCGGGGCAGTAATTCGGCCTACGTTCGTGGTCGCTTTAATAACCTTAAAACCCGACTCAGAACTAATATCCGAACGCTCATCCTCAAACACAATCATCTGACCACCACGAGCTTTGACTTCATGAAGATTGGATTTGAGTTTTTCCAGCAGATCATCTAATGGGGCAATAGCAATAACTGGCATATTTTCATCAATTAATGCTAAGGGTCCATGCTTTAACTCCCCAGCAGGATAGGCTTCTGCATGAATGTAACTGATTTCTTTAAGCTTTAAAGCGCCCTCAAGGGCTATTGGGAACATGGTGCCGCGGCCCAAAAACAGAGCGTGCTGTTTATCGGCAAAGTCCTGGGCTATATCCTGAATTTCCTGTTCATGCATCAAGGCATTCTGAATCAGATTAGGTAACTTTTGCAGACCTTGTGTGATGTGCTTCTCACGTTCACGAGAGATACGTTTTTTCACTTTACCAATACAGGTGAGCAATAAGGCTAATGCCACTAACTGAGTGGTAAAAGACTTGGTGGAAGCGACACCGATTTCC
>TARA_R110000851_G_scaffold31375_5_pt1 | contig 17906 bp, 23 predicted proteins | sample TARA_R110000851 | Tara Oceans TARA_R110000851 (sample SAMEA4397627) | marine metagenome | biome: Polar Biome; feature: [DCM] deep chlorophyll maximum layer (ENVO:01000326); material: water (ENVO:00002006), including particulate matter (ENVO:01000060) such as... | depth 17 m
GGGGTTCATCGGATGCACAGAAGACTACGACCTTTGGTTAAGACTGTCGAACTTTTGTATCATGACACACGTACCGGAGTGTCTCGGGGTAGCTAACCAACACGGAGACAACCAATCTATGAAAATGACTCCTGAAATTTTTAAACAACACGCCGAAATTCTGGGGTCTAGATAATGCAGAGAAATACAACAAGTATAACAAAAACCAAAAGCAGAAAATCCCAAAACGACCGACAGGTAACAGTAGCTATTCTTTCTGCGGGCATTGGTAGTCGCATCAAATCCTATGAACCAAGAAGTCTGTTAAAAATAGGTAACAAGCTTTTGATCGAACATCAAGTGAATACCATTAATCAATGTCTTGAGTCCCCAGAAATAATCAACGTCATAGGCTGTCACGCAAACAAGGTAATCAAAAAAACAAAAGGACTCGTTAGGGTGGTGGAAAACCAGCTACATGATAGCAGCAACTCTTCTGAGAGTCTAAGGCTAGCGGTTAACAATACGTTAAATAAAAACATACTTTTTATGCATGGTGATCTTTACTTTAACGAAAAGACTCTAAACGTTAACTACGATAAGTCATTCATTATAGTAGACAAAACAAATCAAATCAAGGAAAACGAAGTTGGTGCAACCGTGTGCAACAATAAGTTATCTATACTGTCATACGGGCTGCCTACAAAATGGGCACAAATAGCGTACTTCACCGCAAGAGAATTCAAGATGCTTAAAAACATTTTTCAAAAATATGAACGCCAAGACAAAAAGAGGTTGTCTTTTGAGGTGATCAATATGGTAATAGAAGCTGGCGGCAATTTCGAGTGTTATGAACCTCAAAAAATGTCCATTGTGGAAATAGACAGAATAAAGGATATCAAATGAGAGTACTTATTGCTAGCGACGGAACTCATGCACACTATTTTCAAAGAATGGCATGGGCTAACGCTTTTCAAACGTGCGGCATACCGACAGCGTTTTGGGATTGTAAAAAAGTTCCGGCGTTTGATGTCTTTGACAGTTTTGAACCTACCGTGTTTTTAGGGCAGTCTTATAACCTGACGCCTGACGCCATTAAATGTATTCATGAAAGGCCGCATTTAAAGGTTGGTCTTCGTGCTGGAGACTGGGGCGATCATCAAGCGTCAGTAGATCGTACAAAATACAACATTCTACACTGTTCTCCGCTGGAAAAAGAGATATTAAAAAGACTAAAGGAAGAAACTGGCCAGCCGGAGTTTGTACACATTCATTATAATGAAGAAGCTGTTAAACAAACACATAACCACTTTAAAAGTATCGGGATTAAACCGATCTCACTTATGATGTGTGCTGATGTGCCGAGTTATGAGGGAGCAAAATTTGATCCTCGTTTAGAGTGCGACATCGGTTTTGTAGGAGGGTACTGGCCATACAAAGGACAGGTAATTAATGAGTACCTATTTCCCCTTCTTGATCCCATCAATAGATATAAAGTCAAGATATTTGGAAATCAGCCGTGGCCAGTGAATCAGTACTGTGGAGTACTGCCAGATGAAGACGTAAAAAACCTTTTCGTCTCTGCAAAAATATGCCCCAACCTTAGCGAGCCACACGCACAAAAATTTGGCTTTGACGTAAATGAAAGAATTTTCAAAGTTTTATATGCGGGTGGGTTTTGTATATCCGATAATGTAGAGTCGTACAAGATGTTTGGAGACGGTCTTGTGATTGCGGATTCTCCAGAGGATTTTAGGGAAAAGATAGATTACTACCTAGCCAATCCCGAAGAGGCAGCCAAAATAGCCACAAAAGGGCAGCGGTGTGTCAGACAAAATCATACGGGGTTTCATCGAGTGATGAAGATTCTAAAAGAACTGGGACTGGAAAGCTTGTCAGACCGTCTAGCAGACGGGTTAAAAGAATATGAGGACGATTTTTATGCCGCACACTAAAGTAATGGTTACCGGTGCAAACGGTTTTTTAGGAAAGTCTGTTTGCGATAAAATAAAGAAGCTAGATGACCACGAGTTAATACCGCTTAACGGCAGGGCAGAGTGGGACCTCACTAAACAAAAGTATGTTGACTATGCGTTGCAGGAGTTTGACCCCGATATCGTCGTTCATCTCGCTGCTGTTTGTGGGGGAATCGGGATCAACAGAGAAAAGCCCGGTCAGTTCATGTATGATAACCTATCTATGGGAATGAACCTAATCGAGTCCTGTAGAAAATACGAAAAACTTCGGAAATTTGTCATGGTTGGAACGGTCTGTGCCTATCCTAAAATTACCCCAGTCCCCTTCAAAGAAGAGGATATTTGGAACGGTTATCCAGAGGAAACAAATGCCCCTTATGGCATAGCCAAAAAGACTCTAATGGAACTATTAATTGCTTATCACAAACAGTACGGTTTCAACTCTACCAATCTCATTCCGGTCAATATGTATGGGCCTTACGATAATTTTGATCCCAATAGCAGTCACGTTATTCCGGCTCTGATTTTAAAATTCCATAACGCCATAACAGAGAATGCCGAAAAGGTAGAGGTGTGGGGAACTGGAAAAGCTTCGAGAGAATTTCTGTTTGTAGACGATTGTGCCGAAGCTATTGTGTCGTCGCTTTCCAAAGACGTAAACCCAGAACCCATCAACCTTGGTACTGGAGTGGAAATTACTATTGCAGACTTGGTGTCAGAGATTGCTGAACAAATGGGATACGAGGGAGAGATTGTTTACGATGCATCCAAACCAGACGGGCAGCCTAGACGATGCTTGGATACCACGAGAGCAAAAGATCGTCTTGGCTTCGTGGCCAAAACGGCCTTTAAAGACGGACTCAAGCAAACCATAGAATGGTTTTTAGGAGAAGCTCGGTGATTACTTCAATAGTATTTAGCAAAGATAGACCACTCCAGCTAGACCTGTGCCTGAACAGTATTAAAACAAACTTTATTAACTGCAACCAAACAATTGTTCTTCATAACAATTCAGAGTCGTGCTCGGAAACCGACAAAACAATTGAATCCGAGCATCCGGACGTTGAGTTTTGGAAACAGGGACGTTCTATATACAAAGATCTGTTACACGCAGTAGCGTCCGCAGATAATGATTATGTGTGCTTCTTTACCGATGACTGTATCTTCTTTTCCAAATTCGAGATGGATGACTTTAACTTTTGGGGAAACGATGTTTTAAGTCTATCGCTTAGAATGGGGCAGAATGTAAAAAAACGCCAACTTAATGAGGAATGGCATCCCGACCTTCCCACCACGATGTTCATGGTTGAGAATTATGATTTACTTGCTTGGCCTAGAACAAGCTATTTGTACGGCTCTTATTGGTCCTACCCCTTGTCAGTGGACGGCGGAGTTTTTGAAAAAAATTACATGGTTGAAATGCTGGATGAACTATGTTTACTGGAAGACAAATACCAGTGGGCTCAGACTCCAAACGGAATAGAAGAGGCTCTTCAGAGATTTTGGACTTCCGCCAAACCCCTTACGGTTTCCCCTCTAGCAAGCGTGGTGGTCAACAGTCCAAATAACCGAGTACAACAAGGAATCGAGAATCGGTCGGGCGATACCCACGACCAAAGCATCCTAGATCTGCTAGACGCGTACTTACTAGGAAGCAGAGTTGATTTAGACTTGTTAGATTTTAGAAATGTAGAATGTCCACACACCGAAATAGATCTCCTGCGAGGATGCGATGGTATTTGATTTTAAAAAAATAAACCAAGAGTACCCCGTCGAAGGCGTGATTCACGTTGGGGCATTTGCTGGCGAAGAGCTTAACCAATACAGAATGCTTGGTCTTGCCAATACCATGATGTTTGAGCCACAAGAAGATCTCTACAACTTGATCAAATCAAGATGTATATTCAGCGAAAAGATTCATAACGTAGCACTAGGTTCGGAATCGTGCACAAAAGAGATGTATATATCCTTTAGAGAGGGTGGTGTGAGTCAGGGGTGCGGAGCATCTAGTTCGTTGCTTAAGCCTAAAAAACATCTAGAGGAACATCCAGAAGTAACCTTTCCAGAAACAAGAACGGTAGAAGTTCGGACTCTGGACGAATACTATGATCCTCAATATAACTTCTTGAACATTGATGTTCAGGGGTATGAACTAGAGGTCTTAAAAGGGGCGACTAGAACCCTAGAAAATATCGACGCCATGATTTTAGAAGTTAACAGAGCGGAAGTTTACGAGGGTTGTCCTCTAATAGAAGATATCGACAACTTTTTGGAAGATGTTGGATTCGTGAGAGTGGCCGAAATATGGCAATCTAAAAGCTGGGGGGACGCATTATATGCAAAGCGTTAGTGTTGTAACTGGAACCTTAAATAGAAAAGAATACCTGCCGGATCTTATTTCTAATACGGTGGACAGCGGAAGCGTTGTCAACGTGGAACTTGTTTTGGTAGATGGTGGTAGTACGGACGGGACGATAGAGTATTTAGATGAGCTGAATCACCCCGACATTAAACTGATCAAGTATGGAAAAAGAAGCCCATATCCACACTATATGAACTTGGGTGTTGCTCATGCGTCTCACGATTTGATATGCCAGTGGAATGACGACGTGCTTCTCTTGAACTCTTGGGATCAAGTTTTAGATGAGGTAGACGAAGAGCACGACGCATATCTGTTCAACTGGAAAACAGGAAACCTGTCAGACATGACTGACCCCAACTGGCTCCGTTGTGAACAAATGAGAGACAATAACTGGATTATTATTAACAACGCGGATCATGACTACCCGCAATCCGTCGGTGAACAGCGTGGCGAGATAGTTATGAACTATGGAATATACAAAAAAGACGTTTTTAAAAAACATGGGCCATATAGTCCAAACTACCAGTACTATTGTGCCGACGGAGAGATGGCTATGCGATCTTATTATGGCGGATGCGGGTTCAAAAGCTGTGTCGCAATTAAGGTGCTGGTCTTACCGGCTGAAAAAAGAGCAATAATGATGTCTGCCGATGTACAGCGTTATAACGAAGATTGTCGTCACTACAGGGAGAAAGCAAAATGAGAAAACTGATTTCGTTTACTTTGTTTGGGGATGACCCTAAATACATAGAGGGCATGTATAGAAATATTGAACTAAAAGAACGGTTTTATCCAGACTGGGAAGTGATCGTTTTCCATGATAATAGTTTGGCGAGCGATGTCGTCGAAAAACTTGGTTTGGGAGCAACCCTGAGAAACGTATCGGATTGTGGAATTTTTCCAGCCAGCTGGAGATTTCTTGCTTACGACGAAGACAACGTGGAAAGATTTATTTCACGCGACGCAGATTCTAGACTAAGCCAGAGAGAAGCAGACGCTGTTGCAGAATGGGAAGATAGCGGAAAGGATTTACACATCATGCGTGATCACCCGCATCACGGGAGTCCTGCTCACGGAAAACCTGTGCTTGGTGGAATGTGGGGAATGATAAAACGTCCCCTCCAACAGTTTGATGGAAACGTAAAAACAATGCGAGATTTATGCTTGCAACATCAGGGGGGAAAGAAGCACACCACTAATCGTGACGAGTGGTTCTGGACAGACATGAACTTCTTGCGAGACGCAATATATCGCGTATTAGGAACTCCCGAAGACTGTAAAATACATGCAGCTAGAGATTATATGCATAAGGTGGCGTGGAAGAATGAACCTTGGGCTACAGGCTTTCCTACTCCCAGAAACGCAGACAAGAATTTCGTGGGCGAGGTTATCGAAATAATTGACGGAAAAGAACAGAGAGCCTATCAATACACGGAGCTGTAATGAAAAAGATATGGATTAATGGGTGTTTTGATATACTGCATGTTGGCCATCTTAGGCTACTTGAGTATGCAAAATCTCGTGGCGACTTTTTAACCGTAGGAATAGACTCGGACGATAGAATAAAAGAGCTGAAGGGAAAAGATCGCCCAATAAACAATGAATTTTTAAGAACAGAGATGTTAGAAGCTCTAAAATGGGTTGATAATGTAGTAGTGTTTAGCTCTGACAAAGAGCTTGAGCAGCTTATACAGTTAACTTCAGACCTGATGATTATAGGTTCTGACTACAAAAATAAAAGAATTGTAGGATCGCAATATTCAAAAGTTGAATTTTTTGACAGAGTAGATGGTCATTCTACCACAAATTTAGTGAAAAGAATTAAAAGAAAAGAATAACCCATGTCGATTGAAACGCTTGACTTTAAAAAAAGCACTTACCCAAGATTTCAGTCGGCGGGCAACGCTGCTCAGTTTGCTATACCCTACGCACGACATGTGTGTAAGGGTGTCGGTTATGACATAGGATGCGGCGAGAAGGAGTGGGCTTTCCCCAACGCTAGACCAATAGATCTCAATTTGGATGACGAATGGGAGGCTCTCAATCTTCCCGAACAAAAGGTCGACTATATTTTTTCCAGCCACTGTCTAGAGCACATTGACCGATGGGTAGACGCTATGGATTACTGGTATGATGTTTTAAAAACGGGCGGCACGCTATTTCTTTATTTGCCCGACTATTCTCAAGAATACTGGCGACCGTGGAACAATAGAAAACACGTAAATATGTTCTCGCCACAAATTATCAAGGACTATATGACGGATAGGGGTTACAAAAAGATATTCGCCAGCGACATAGATCTCAATAACGCATTCATGATAATGGGGGAAAAATGAATTTTGTAAGCAAAAGATGGGGATATGAGCTATGGATAGAAAATAGCAAAGATTACTGCGGTAAGCATCTGCATGTAATTCCTAACCAGTGGTGCTCGTTTCATTACCACAAGAACAAAAAGGAAACGTTTTATGTAATAGGCGGGGAACTGCTACTTGTTTATGCGAAATACTCGGACGATCTAGCGGACAAAGTTAAGAACGCCCACAATCCCAGATGGGACTGGCAACACACGTTTACAGACAAAACCGATCTATATTACAACTTTAAAACTAAGGTTTTAAAAAAGGGCGACAACCTAACCATAGAACCCTATATATTGCACACCTTTACAGCGAACACCTCTGAGCCTTGCGACTTTATAGAGGTGTCCACTTTTCATGAAGATTCCGACTCACATAGGATTTATACTTAGTCTATGAAACGTTATTTTATAATAAATCATCTCGGATTGGGTGACCATATAATATGTAACGCTCTTTATCGTCACTATTGTGATAAAGGAAATACCGTTATTATTCCCGTTAAGGCACACAACACGCAAGCAGTCCAAGATATGTTTTCCGATAAAGAAAACGCTTTTGTTCTCTCTTTAAATAGTGGATCTCCTGATGAGGAGATGGTTTCCAGCTCTGTCGAATACGCTAGCATGGGATATGAACTTGTTCGCTTGGGAAATTTTGGAAGTAATTTTTTAGTAGATCAAAGCACTAGATACGATCATAATTTTTACAATCAGGCTGGTGTAGATTTTGACGAGAGATGGAATTCTTTTTACGCTCCCTCCAATCAAGAACGAGAAGAAGAGGTTTATGAATTCCTTTGTGATAAACAGGAGTATGTTTTTTTACACGAAGACATTCAAAGAGGTTTTATTGTAAATCGGCACTATATTGATAAAAAATATAAGATAGTGTCTCCCGTGTCTAATGGCCTTAACTCAGAAAATAAATTTAGGTTTTGTGATTACCGTAAAGTTATAGAAAACGCGTCTGAAATACATTGTATAGAAAGCTCATTTTGTGCCCTAATAGAAAGTTTAAACATAGGAAAAAAAAGACACGCTCATCGTTATTGTAGGCCGGAAGCGTCTTCAAATTTTTGTTATGAATTCACTTATAGAAATGATTGGGAAATTATTATATGAGTATTAATGTGGGGAGATTAGATGCGTTTTAAAGCTGCGTTATTACAAGAAATAAATCAGCCACCAACAATTCATGAGGTAGAAACAACAGAATTGAAGTATGGCCAAGTTTTGGTGAGAAATATAGTTAGTGGTCTTTGTGGAGCACAACTTCAGGAAATGCGAGGACACAAAGGAAATGAAAAATTCTTACCTCATATGATGGGTCACGAGGGTTGTGGAGTGGTTGAACAAGTCGGTGAGGCTGTTTCCACTGTTAAAAAAGGAGATAAAGTAGTACTACACTGGAGAAAGGGAACGGGTATTGAGTCACCGTTTCCCCAATACATCTATGAAGATAAAACAATCAGTAGCGGAAAAGTTACTACCATTAGTGAGTATTCTATAGTTTCGGAAAACAGACTAACCGTGGTTCCAGACGATGCCGATCCATACATATGTGCTCTTTTGGGGTGTGGTATGAGCACGGCGTTTGGGGTCATAAATAACGACGCAAAAGTCAAGTTTGGAGAAAGTGTTTTAATTCTAGGCTGCGGTGGTGTTGGAATAAATTTAATTCAAGGTGCTGTTTTAGCCTCTGCCTGTCCAATAACAGTCGTTGATGTAAACGATAAAAAGAAAAATCTTGCTCTTTCTGTAGGTGCGACAACATTTGTTAGCAACGGAGTTGGTGAGCTAACGGGGCAAAGTTTTGATGTTATAATAGACACAACAGGAAATCCACAGGTTATAGAAAAGACGGCTTTACTTTTGGGCGATGGCGGAAGATATATTTTTGTTGGACAACCACCACCTGAATCTGAAGTGAGATTGTTGAGTCCGGCAAAAATGTGGACACCAAACGGAAGAGTATTTAAGGTTTCTCAGGGTGGGAATACCAGCCCAGACTTAGATATTCCTCGATATATTAAGATGTATGAGGCCGGAATTTTCGCAATAGATAAAATTATTACACATAAGTTCTCTTTGGATCAAACGGAAGAGGCTTTTGGCGTAATGTTGAATGGAGAGGCGGGAAGAGTAATGATCCACATAGGAGCAGACAAATCATGAGACAATGGACTAAAGAAGAATTAGTATCTTTTGAAGATGAAATCGTAGAACTTTACAAGGATTGTGAGCTTCCGTTCTTGTTCCATTTATCCGGAGGAAACGAAGAACAATTAATTGAAATATTTAAGGATGTAAAAGAAGGGGATTATGTTCTTTCAAATCACAGAGGACATTATCACGCTCTTCTACATGGTATTCCCCCAGAAACCGTGAAGGATAGGATTGTCAATGGTCGGAGTATGTTTATCTACGATAGAGAAAGGAATTACCTTACTTCAGCAATTATTGGTGGCACACCCGCCATCGCTGCTGGAATTGCCCTAGCGTTGAAGAATAAAGGTTCTGATAAAAAGGTCTGGTGTTTTGTGGGTGACGGCACAGAGGATTCTGGTCACCTCTATGAGGCCGTTAGATATGTAGACGGATGGGATCTTCCTTGTAAGTTTGTGATAGAATCAAATGATCGCTCTGTGGAAGCTACAAATTCTGATAGATGGGGTAAGGCGGGAGATTATGAGTGGGGTTCTCCATCGGTAATCAAATACCATTATGACATAAATTACCCTCACTGTCGCACAACAGATATGATTGATCTGAAAAAAACTAGTAAAAAAACAGACGCAGAATATTTTCCGCCCGTTCCCCAAGAAACTTTTCCAGATCTAAGCTATGTAGATTCAGGAGATCTGTCTTTTAAGGATGCCATAACTAAAGCAATGACAGAATTAGGAGATTCTGGAAGTTATTTTATCGGGTATAATGTTAAGTATGGTGACGCAATGGGCAACCTCAAAAACGTTGACGACAGCCAAAAAATAGAAACGCCCGTAGCAGAAAATCTAATGTCTGGTCTTGGTATTGGTATGTCCTTCGAGGGGATAAAACCTGTCATCTTTTATGAAAGACATGATTTTATGCTTACTGCCGCCGATGCTATCGGTAATCACATGAACCACATCCACAGAATTTCTCATAAGGAATTCAATGTACCAGTTATACTGAGAACTGTGGTGGCGGACTCTGGTCCATTTTATTCTGGTCCGACTCATTCACAAGATTTTACATCTACTTTTAGAGAGATGGTGGATTTTCCCATTTATGAACCTAGAACAGCACAAGAGGTTTTAGAGGCATATGAAAAAGCAAGATTAGCTAGGGGCCCTGTCATGATAGTGGAGAGAAAAAGTTGTCTTTAGAACCTCATAAAAAAATACTAGTTATTGGCGAAAGTTGTCGAGATATATTCGTCTATTGTAGTGCCGACAGAATAGCACCAGCCATACCTGTGCCTGTGTTAAATATAAGACATCAGGTTGAAAACGGAGGCATGGCTCAGAATGTCTATAGGAACATACACAGTATTTATTCTGATTGCGACATTCTTACTAACCAGAATTGGAATGGTATTACTAAATCTAGATATATGCATAGTGAAAGCAACCATGCTTTTTTTCGAGTTGATTCAACACAAGATATTGAAAGAATCGTACTAGACATCGAGAGACTTAAAGAGTATGCTTTGATTGTTGTGGCGGATTACAACAAGGGTTTTCTCTTTGAGGAAGATATCGAAAAAATATGCAACAGTCACAATATGGTGTTTTTAGATACCAAAAAACCCCTAGGAAAATGGTGCTTGGGTGCGGCATATATAAAAATAAATGATTATGAATACCGTAGATCATTGGATTTCATAAACTCTAATGATGAGGCGTTTTCAAAAGTTATCCACACCAAGGGCGGTGAAGGATGTGTTTTTCTGGGTAAAAATTATCCAGTTAAAAAAATAGAAGTAAAGGACGCTTCAGGAGCGGGTGATAGCTTTATCTCCGCATTTGCTGTCAAATATTTATTGACAAAAGATGCTGATGAAAGCATACGTTATGCGAATGACTGTGCGTCTAAAGCTGTTACAAAAAGAGGGGTTACAATAATATGAAAATACTTGTCACAGGCACTAAGGGATTTATCGGAAAACAGTTATTAATTCGACTTTCCCTTGAGAATGATAATGATGTCTTGGGTATTGACGACAAGTATATGCTGGGTAATTGGAAAGAAAATATTAATAGAGTTCTCCAATATGCTAATCCAGAAGTTATTTTTCATGTGGGTGCGTGTTCTGACACATTGGAGCAAGACGTAAACTATATGATGGTTAGAAACTATGAGTCCACTAAACTATTGGCCGACTGGTGTAAAAACAACAAAGATAAAAGAATGATATACTCATCTTCTGCGGCCAACTATGGGGCAAACGGAGAACATCCTTCCAACTTATACGGCTGGAGTAAGTATGTTGCCGAGGATTATGTTTTATCCGCAGGCGGAATTGCTCTTAGATATTTTAATGTCTATGGCCCCGGAGAACAAAACAAAGGTAAAATGTCTTCATTCCTTTATCAAGCTTACCAAAAGGTGAAAAAAAATCAGGAAGTGCTATTGTTTCCCCAAAAACCAACTAGGGATTTTGTGTATATCAAAGATGTTGTAGCTGCCAATATACACGCGATGAATGCTTACGATCAAAATAAAGATAGATACTACGAAGTTAGTACTTCCGTTTCCTCAAGTTTTGAAGACGTATTGAATTTAGCGGAAATAGAATATACATATACGACAAAAAATTGTATACCAGAAGGTTACCAATTTTACACATGTGGTGATAACAGTAAGTGGATGCGTGGGTGGTCCCCTGAATTTAGCTTGGCTCGTGGCGTAAAGGAATACATCGGATTTTTAGGAGAACAAAAATGAAGAACCGCGACGATGAAATATTCCAATTTAATAAATTAAGCCGTTTACACGATGGAGAAAAAATCATTTTTTGTAAGACGGATTATCTTAAGTCAGAATTTCAAAACATAGAAAAAAAGAAAAATAAGGTTATTTTGATGAGTGGCAATAGTGATTATGCTGTTACGGAATCTAACGTAGCGTTTACTCCTTGGGCTAGCAATCCTACTGCGGATATTTTGCCTGATAATGTCCATCATTGGTTTTGTACAAATAATTTAACGAATCACCCTAGAATAACAAGCATGCCTCTCGGTCTTGATAATGATTTTATGGCCTTGAGGGATGGGCATGGCGTAGGTTGGGATCATGCTATACAAAAGAGAGAAATCTTATCATCTCTTTTTTGTAATGATACCGGTAATAAAATTACTGGCATGATCTATGCCAACTTTGACATTTCTACCAATAACGACTGGAGGAGTTCTGTTGCATCGGCTTGTCAAGATAACGATTTCATCACATACGACAAACATAGGACAGAATATAAGGAATTTATTTCTCAAATTTTATCGCACAAGATGGTTGTATGTCCGCTTGGAAACGCTCCACAGCTACAAGCCGACAATCATAGGATTTATGAAACTCTATATTGCAACAGAGTTCCAATAGTATTTCTTCAAAATCAATCCATATTGTATAAGTCAATTTATTCAAAGCTGCCTGTTGTTATTCTAAACGATCTCGAAGACCTGTACAAGGAAGATAAAATTATTGAGATGTATGAGAAAGTAAAAAATAATCCTGTTGATCTTATAAAATATTCTTTTTGGCGGAATAAAATTCTACAAAAGGCTGGAGAGATTTAAAATGAACAAGCATAAGGTTACTATAGTCACTTCTGTTTGTCGGGCCTCTCACTTTATGGCAGGGCTTTTAGAGAATGTTGTATCCCAAACAGCGTTTACCCAGTGCGAATGGGTCCTTCTCGATGTAAACACCCCTGCGAATATTGATTACATGGAATTAATTCTCCGATACATGCAGGATTACCCCAATATTTGTTATGAAAGACTGCTCGGACCTGACCCCGGTGTTTATGCGGTGTGGAACAAAGCGATACGATGTACAGACAGCGACTATATAACTAATTGGAATTGTGACGACCGAAGGCATCCAGACTCCATAGAAAAACAAATTGATTTTTTTGACCAGAATCCAGACACAGACCTGCTGTACAACGACCAGTATTGGCACTCAACTCCAAATTGGGTCTACTGGGATGAGCGTTACGGAGGCGTAGATCCATATCCTATTTACCACGCTACAAACGGAGACGTAGACCAACCACCCAAGCCAGAGTATTCACTAGAGGCTATGCAATCCAACTTGCCACACAACGATCCTATCTGGAGAAGAGACCTTCACGAAAAGTTTGGTTTTTTTAGAGAGGATACAATCACCGTAGCCGATCATGAATTTTGGCTGAGGTGTGCGACAAGAGGCTCAAAATTTGCCAAGATGAATGACATAATGGGAGTCTATTACAGGAACCCAGACGGTATCTCAACAAGAGGGAACAACCAAGAACAAATAGCGGCGGAGACAGCTAGAGTTATTTGGCCTATCGCAGAGAATATAAGAAATGGAGTATATAAATGAAAAACATATCAGTGTTTGTACAGGACTTGTCCGTGTCTCAAAAATCCTTTTATCTAATCAAGGAGTTCAACAGATGTCTGGACGATACAGATGTATCCACTTCGGTATTTGTTGAGAGGCCGTCTATACCGCCAATTACACCCTGCTTTTCGTGTAGAAGTGTTGCGTTTTTGTCTGGATACAATGGAACCGTAATAGCTACAACGATAGACGGGGCCGATAAGATACTAAAAGCCACCAACGCCAGCTCAAAGTATTTATATTTGTGGGACATGGAGTGGCTAGAAACACCGATGTACTTTGCGGCGGCTATGCGTATCTTAAGAGACGACAGACTAAAACTAATCGCCAGAAGCCAATCGCACGCAGAGTTAATCGAGTCATTTTGCAACAAAAAACCAGTGGCAATTATTTCTGACTGGAACATGAATGAATTACTAGAGGTGACGGTGAAGTAATGAACGTAGTTTTATTAGGCAAGGGGACACTGGCAATTAGAATAGCCGAGTGGTTCGCCAAGAACGAAAATCTTGTTTATGTGGTTCCGGACACGCCGGAGCCAACATGGACCGACTCTCTGACTAACTGGTGTAAATCTAACAATATTAGTTTCTTAGAGTCAGGGGATTATGAGATGTTACCCGATATCAAAATAGATCTAGCGATGTCCGTTTTCTATGGTAAGATAATCAAAAAAGATTTCATAGACAAGTGCAAAAACATAATAAACTTACACAACGCACCACTACCTAAGTACAGGGGAGTGAGGCCGATTAATTGGGCCTTAAAAAACGGGGAATATGAACACGGAGTCACCATACACAAAATACACGAAGGTATAGACGATGGGGATATATTGGGCAGAGTTACCTATCCCTTATATCCAGAGACCGAAGAGGTGGAAGATGTGTATAATAAGTCACTAGAATATGGGTGGATGTTATTTAATGATGTTATATCTAAAATAGAATACGTCATTCAAAACGCTAGGCCGCAGCCAAGTGATTTTTCGTACTACTCTAGTAAACAGAACAAACTTCTTGGAGACAGAGAGGGGTTCAAAAGATGAAAATAGGTCTTGTGGGTTTGGGTTATTGGGGCAAGGTTATACTTAGAAACCTAAGAGAACTTGGCTATAAAAATATAACCATATGCGAACAAAAAGAAATAGACTGGCATAATATAGGAGAGAAATACCAATGCGTAGAAGACTATAAAGATTTGGATTGCGATTTTGTTTTTGTAATTGTTCCGGTCTGTAGTCACTATGAAGTATGCAGTCATTTTCTAAGAAAAGGATGTGACGTCTTTTGTGAGAAGCCTCTTGATACAAGTTATAAAAAGTGTGTCAGCCTATATCGGATTGCAGAAGAAAATGGCTCCAAGCTATTTGTGGACTGGTTATTTACCTATAACCCAGCGGTTAACAAAATAAAGTCTCTAATTGAAAGTATGGGGAAACCTAAAAGCATAATTGCTAACAGGCTGAATTTTGGTCCCGTTCGCACCGACGTGGATGCAAAATGGGATCTAGCTTCGCACGATGTATCTATTGTCTTCCATTTATTACAAGAAGAGCCGTTGAGTTGGAGCTGGCTAGACTTCAAAAGAAACAGGGACTCCAGCCAAAATGACAGCACTGTCGGCATAATCAACTTTCCAGAAACCAATGTTCAAATAAACGCCAGCTGGCATTACGGAATAAAAAACAGGATGTACATATTAGAATTCGATAACTGCTTTCTGCATTGGGACGACAACACTTCTACCATACTTTATGGAAGTGACGTTATACCAATAGAAAACAGGTCTCCTCTGCATGCGTCCATGGAGGCCTTTATGGGTGGCGACTTCGATCAAAAACAACTTACCCTAGATATAACTGAGGTTTTGTCGCATGGGTATTAAATTCAACAACCTAAACGCACAGTGGCTGGCCATAAAAGACCAAGCAATGCCAGAGATAGAAGAATTGTTTGAAACTTCTCAGTTTATACTTGGTCCACAGGTAGAAAGGTTTGAAAAATCTTTTGCTGAGTTCTGTTTCTGTGATTACGGAATAGGTATCTCGAACGGCACGGACGCCATAAAAATTGCCGCAAAGGTATTAGAGCTTGATGATTCTCCTAACGTTTTTATGCCCGCCAACACTTTCGTAGCAACTTGGCTTGCCGTAAAAGAGGCGTATCCTAAATGTCAGATAAAGATGGTTGACACAGATCAGAACGGACAGATGGACACAGACAAACTGCAAAATATTGTCTCAAAGAATAGCCTTATTGTTGCCGTACATATGTATGGATGCTGCGACAATTTAGATACTATAAAGAAAATAGCAGATAAAAATAGCTGTTTCTTACTGGAGGATGCGTCACAGGCTCATGGTGCCAAAACGGTGCGAGGAACGCCTGCTGGATCTGTAGGGGACATATCCGCTTTCTCGCTTTATCCCGGTAAGAACTTGGGTGCGGCCGGAGACGCGGGAATAATAGTGACGAACAATGAAAATCTGGCGGAAAAATGCAGGATGCTTAGAAACTACGGATCGAAGGAAAAATACATCCACGAAGAAATAGGACACAATCACAGGTTAGATTCGATACAGGCCATAATCCTCTATTGGAAACTTCAGGAGCTGGATGAGTGGAACAAGTCTAGATCGGTAGCGGCGACTAAAATTAAGTCACAAATAAATAACGATCAGGTTACATGGATGTTAACCGATAATCCCCTACAGGTATATCATATATTGCCAATTTTACTAAAAGATTCTGAAAATAGAAATGCGTTTATGAAGCATTTGGATTATAATAGTATAGAATATGGGATTCATTACCCAGTTCCAATACATAAAATGCCGTTCTACAAATATCCCGAATCTCAATTAGTGAGGACAGAAGAATACGCTAAGAGAATGGTTAGTCTTCCCATACATCCCTTTTTGAAAGACGAAGAAATATTGCACATTGTAGACGCAATAAATACCTTTGGAGGTTAGAATGAAAAATATAGACGAAGCATACGTAATTAAAAATTACACAGAAGGACAAAGCACAATATCCTTGGCAAAAGAGTTAAACACCTATCCCAAAAAGATAGAGAGGATACTCAAGAAGAATGGACAATCCCTCAGAAGCAGATCGGAGTCTCAGACTCTAGCCATTCAAAACGGGCGAGCGAAACACCCCACCAAAGGTCTTAAGCGAACCGAAGAAGAGAAAGCCAAGATCAGCATGGGTGTGGAGAAGGCGTGGAAAGAAATGCCAGAAGAAGCAAAAGAACAGTTTCGCCAATCTGCAAAAAACAGGTGGGACAACATGTCTCCCGAAAAGAGAAGAGAGATGCAGGAAAAGGCTGGCAGAGCATTGAGGCTCGCATGCTTAGAGGGATCTAAGCAAGAAAAGTTTCTAAAAAATAAGCTTGAAGAGCAGGGTTATGATGTGGTCATGCATAAGAAGGGACTAATCGAAGGAAAATTTGAAATAGATTTGCTTTTGCCGGAACTCAATACTATAATAGAAGTAGACGGGCCGCAGCATTTTTTGCCGCTGTTCGGTGAGGACAAGCTGGCGAACACCATTAAAATGGACATCATAAAAAACGGTCTTCTCATCTCTAAAGGTTTTTGTGTGATCAGAATAAAGTATCTATGCAAAAACATGAATAAGAGCGTGGAAAGAAAGTTATGGGATTTGGTTTCGACCGAGGTGGAAGCGGTAAAGGACAAGTTTCCACCCAAGGATAAACGATTTATTGAACTGGAGATTAAATAATGGGAAACGATATGGACTTATTTGATGTGGAAAGCATTAAAGAAGGAATTGCCGAAGAGGAAAATATGAGCAAGGACGAAAACCTAATGCCTGCATATGGTTCCGAAGATTGGAACGCGTATGTAATGGGCAAGTTTGAGTCCCGAGAGCTCATTGATGGCAATCCTGTTTGTGCGGGGTTACGCAGGGTAGCAGAAGAGGTTCTGGGGACAATCATTAGTAGTCGCCCTACCCAAGTCTTTCCAGCCACCGATACGGACGGTCCGGGAAGAGCCACTGTGGTGTTTGAGGTGGTTATTGATTGGATGGATGGTGGTCAATACAGAACCTTTGCGGACGTTGCTGATGTTTGGCATGGAAACACAGACGATCTTTTTTGTGCTCATCCGGTGGCCACAGCTAGCACTAGGGCAGAGGGAAGAGCGTTGAGAAAAGCTCTGAAAGTTAAGTGTTTAGCCGCTGAGGAATTGACACGCAACAAGGATGTCGCATCTATTGTTCGTCAAACAGTACAAAAACCCACCGACGGAGAATGGAAAGAAGAAGATACCATTAGCACGCCGCAGATCAACTTCATTGACGCAAAATGTAAACAACTAGGTATTGATGTTATGGGCTTTATTAATTCTGGTACCGACGTCTACGACTCCATTAAAGACATAAGTAAAAAAACAGCCTCTAAAATGTTAGGAGTGCTGAACGAGTATCAAAGCAAATCTAAAGATATTCCTGTATCGATGCAGGGATACGATTCAAACTGGAGATAAAAGATGAAAGTAGTATATCAAGAGAAAAAGTTATCGGTAGAGTTCAACGTCGATACGCCAAAAGAACTGTTTGCACAACTAGGTGCTTTTCAAGAGGTTTTTGGAGAATCAGCC
>TARA_R110000851_G_scaffold89631_3_pt1 | contig 17902 bp, 5 predicted proteins | sample TARA_R110000851 | Tara Oceans TARA_R110000851 (sample SAMEA4397627) | marine metagenome | biome: Polar Biome; feature: [DCM] deep chlorophyll maximum layer (ENVO:01000326); material: water (ENVO:00002006), including particulate matter (ENVO:01000060) such as... | depth 17 m
TGCCTATTCCCAATCCTTTTTCTAGCAGTTCCCCTGCTAACCCAGTTTACCCCGTCAATCCCGTAACTGGTAAACCGGTTAAAACATCTTCCGAGATGAAACCTTACGTTAACTCTTATACAGGTCCCAGGAATCTATCCCTTAAGGGTTCCTCGAAAGACCACCCTGGTCTTGATCTTAAGGCAGGCTTAAACCAGAAGATATATGCAGCTATGGACGGAGAAATTGCTGTTAGATTAGATAGCGATGACCCTGCTGCAAAATCAGGCTATGGTTATTATGCGGCAATAAAGACTACAGGCTTAGAGGGGTTAGGTCCTATTTATACTCTCTATGGTCATCTGGGAGAAGAAATACTGAGCCGTTTCCCCAGGACATTCAATGGAACCACTATAAAGGCAGGCGCTCAGATTGGTTTGATGATGGATACTGGAAACTCAACAGGACCTCATTTGCATTTTGGAGTTGTTTACGGGCCTGAGCTTTCTTCTCCTGGGGCAGTTGCTCTACAACACAAGACTAATGTGTTTGACCCTATGACTGAATTTTTCGGGCGAGTTTATCAAAAGATATAACACAAGGTAATATAAGTTATGGCAAACAGAGAAACAATACTAGATACTTTCCTAGCTCCTTGGCAGCAAACTATCCGTGATTTTACAGGAGTAACAGGAGAAAGATCAGGTCTCAATAATGGTCCTATTGTAGAAGCCGTACCACAATATAATGTAACACCCTCAGAGAAAGTTCAACAAGGCGAAAACAACGCCTATATTATCATTGGTCGAGATCGCCCAAGAGGTCCCGAGGGTGGAATCGGTGGTGAAATAGCTAATACAGGTGCTGGGTGTATTGATATTATTGCCGGCATGGCTGGTGTTACTGCGAAGAATACAGACGCCGATGGCGAACCCGTTGTTACAAATAAAAACCCCGACCTTGATTCTGCTCGTATCTATATCTCCCAGCGAGCCCGAGACATAGACTCAGAGGAATATTTTAGCCTCGCCGAGGGTCAGGTTGGCTTCGTAGAACAATCATCTGCAATTGCAATCAAGGCTGACTCTGTCCGCTTAATCGGTAGACAAGGAATAAAACTTGTCACAGGAGATAGTTATTCAGGTGGTTCAGGATTTTGGATTGGCGACAACACACAAGGAATCGATCTTATAGCTGGAAATGATGATGAGGATTTACAGCCTCTAGTGAAGGGCAATGATTTGGCAAAAGTTTTAGATAGAATAATCAACCTTCTAACCGAGTTGGAAGGTGCCATTAATGCTACGACGGCTTTTGCAATTGCCGCTGCTATCCCAATATACCCCCCAGTGCCGGCAGCACTCGCCCTTCTTAAATTTGAACAGCAGAGTATGAAAAGTTTCAATATACGAGCTACCACTCTCAAGCTAGATTATAGCGCTACAAACCCCATAGCTTTTTCTAACTTCCGCAGTAAATATAACACAACTAACTGAGAATAATATGAGTCTAACCGCAGCACAAAAAAACATCATCAATCCTTTTCCTGAAGATATGCTGAGAGAAGGGGAGGAATATGATTTTAGTAGTATAAGAAATAGATTTGTATTAGATGGTATACACGAGGCTTATGTCTCAAATGCAGTATACCCTGAAACAGGTCAGGTAATTGAGATTACGCTAGAAGAACTCCAATCTTTGGTTGGAGCGAGTACTTCTGTCACAGCAGAAGACCTAGTATTATCATCCTTGGATCTACGGGCTTATTTATCCTTATACCCTCAGAACGGTACCTTCTCAGAAAATAAAATTATAGCTCAGGCATTTCTGACATCACAGGATAAGTTACAGGAATTGGCTATTGCTCTAGAAATTCGAGGAGTTTATAAACTATATTCTACAACTTCCTCTCCTATATCGTTATTGGCAGAAAATCAAGATGGACCAAATGAGCAAGCTTCTAAATTAGTATCTATAAACCCAGATAATTCTCCGGCATATACTGTACTGTTGCGCAAGGCTATGGGATTAGCGCTAACACCTCCCATTAATAGTTCCGATGATAACTCAAGTTTATATGGTCTAACAACAACTGACAATACTGTCAATACATTTTTGAGCAATGATACTGGAATTGACATTTACGATTGGCGAAAAAACTGTATTCCAAATACAGATAACGATAAAGTATATTACAATCCTGTAGATGATAACTATTATTATACTCGTCGTACAGACATTACAGATCTTCATGCTTTTGATATAAGCAGTTTTCTTAATCCCACCCAAGAAGAAGGTATGCTCGATAATCTAGCTGATTCCCTGGCTTCTCTCTTAGTTGGCAGTATTTTTGATTATTCACTAGCTGCAATAAATGCTGCTGGTACGGGCATCTCAGAAATACTAAAATTCTCCGGTAAATATTCAGAACAAAACATCTCTACTGTCTATGGCACTCGATCTGACTTTATTGAGCTTATAGAAGGCGGAATAGAAGAACTTTCGCTCGACGATCTAGGAGAAGCTATACAGACAATAACTTCAGTAAATCCTTATAAAAATCCTAACTTTTCTTTTAGCACTTATTTACGACCACGCCCTGGGTCTCGATGGATGTATGTGGTAAAAATTAAGAAGAGTATTCTGGATTCTTTATCAGCCGGGTCTGGTGTTGTTTTATCTTATGAGGAGTTCGAGCTTTCTCCATTAGCTAAGGCTCGGGCTCTCGTAAATCCTGAGAAAAATAAAACAACATTTAGTAAGACCTTTTCAGTCGATCAGATTCAGAGATATATTCCTTTCGTTAGCTTGAGGGCAAGAAACTATTCTTACCAATTGGAAGATGATAATATTACCCCTAGCCTAGTCAATGGTATTGACCTGCCATCTGAGGTATCGAAGCTTAATTCATTTATGGATCTTTTGTCCCTTTGCTTTTCATATAATAAAAAGGCAATCAGAGATGAAGACCTTGTAGAATTATTCTTCACCAAAGATTATAGGTTAGACCACTTGTGCGTCAACGGTATCGCATTTACACGAGGGATTGGCAATCTAAATTACCACCAAGATCCACCTGCTGGTGATGAGCAGCCTAGACGCATATTGGATGCTTTCTCCCTTTTATCTCCTACTACGTTTAGTATGATTTATAATAGCTTTGAGATTTATCAGGAAACCCAAATTGCCTCTGAGGACAATTATGCTCCTTGGATGGGCTGGTTCAAAACTTATCTATATCCTACGCTCAATCTGTTGCCGACTCAAGTAGAGGAAATAAGTGATAAGAGCCGACGAAATCTTCGGATCGAAAGAAAAAAAGATGTTTTCCTTCGAGTCTCAAGGCTTGCCAACTCTGGAAAATCTGCTGAGGAAATAAAACTTCTTTATGCTAACAGAAAGCTCGATTATAAAATCGGGAATACAATCAAAAATATCAACTGTGATACTGGCCAAGGAAGGGCTACGAAGTCTGCTCTACAATTTTGGCAAGCTATAACAGGCAAAACAAAGTTTAGATCAATTATGAGACAGACTATCCTAACTTTGAGAGATGAGGTCATTTCTGACGAGGTGTCTAGAGAACTCCTGAAGAGAGGGGTGGATGTTCAGAGTCTTGGAAGACAAGGTTTGGCGGCAACCAATAATCATGCCGTGGTGCGACGTCAGATCGAGCGCCAGGTCAATGAGCAAATTTTCTGTGGTCTCGATGTTTTGGGTGGATTTATAGAAACTTCCTTCCTTGATCCCAAGGATATGAAACCACAAAAGAAAGCAAAGAGGGCTCCTAAAATAGGTGCTCAACCTAAAATAAAAATGCCTGCGCCAACTCCTACTAGTCTGTTTTATCTAAAGGCGCAAGTCTACCAGAAAATAATGGAAGAGGCTATTCTTAGTTTCTTGAAGGCTTTGATTGCAGGTATAATAAAAGATGTTATTGAGGCTATGCTTGGTTGCGGACCTAATCAAAGCGAAGATCTTAGCGACTCAATGAAAAATCTTGCATTTGGTTTTGTCAATGTAAATTCTTATTTGACGGATGTGGATATTGTAGCCGTAACAAAAAGCGTTGGTTTATACAATATAACAAGAACAACAGATGAGACAACTAAGGAAGATCCTCGTTATCAGCAGGTGTTTGATCTTTTGTCTGACATCTCCTTAATGTGTACTCCGGTAGAACTGCAATCAATGCTTCTTGGCGATGGTACAAACGTTTTATACGAATTGATTCTTGAGACAGTCTCCAATGGTCGTATTTCGTTTCCAACAAGCCAATTTTCAGATGTTGATGGTAATACCCAAAGAGCTATGTCTACTATCGATCCAACTGTCTATGAGAAGTTTGAATTTACGGTAGAAAATATTAAAGAGTTGTTTATTGCTTTGGGCGAAGCAATGCAGAACGCCGAGCTTGATGCTATTACTGAATTTGCTTTCTCCCCTTTCGCTGCCTATTGCGATTCCAAGGATGCCAACTTGGCACCTCTGACTCTAAGACTTAGTCTAGAACAACTAGAAGCACAGTTCTCAGCGCAATCCAACGATAAAATAAAAAAAATCAATGCTCTATGTGATTGGCTCCGAAGTTTAGAGAATATTAAACAACAATTGATAGACTTTATTAATTCTTTGGGGATAATGGAGTTCTATGATAAGTTGTTACAGTTGATAGCTAACATTTCAAACTATATTGCTGACTCTCTATCAGAAGCTTGGAACGCCTTATTCGGTCAGGAGACAACAAATACACAAGATCCAGAGTTTACAATGTATATGACTCAGATGGGTCGAGATCTATTTTATCAGATATATAATACGATTTCAACATCACTCCCCACAGCTATGAGTCCTAATTTACAGATTTACGGACCCACCAGTGGATCTAATAACATAAGCGAGATTGTGTATACAGTCCCCCAGAGTTGGAGCCGTGATTCTGGAAAAGTAAGTACATATTATGTACGTCAGCTTCTACCAAACCTCACCGATGTACCCGGTGCTACGCTCACCAACGCCCAATCCATAGCCGTCGCCGCCGCCCTCGCCGCCGGTGGCCCAGCCGCCGCCGCCGCACTCACCGCCAACTATATCACGGAGAACACCCTCGAAGCCACTTTACTAAATCAAAACGATCTTCAGCAGCTAGTCATCGGCGGGTACAATATTAGAACTAGATCCATCAATGATGACTACCTAAGGTCCTCCTTAGCTTTACCCTTCTCTCCTCCACGATCTGAGCCATGGTTTTTTGGATGGATCGGCGGAAACGAACGGGATTACCCTACAATTCAGCATCGCATGGGAGCTTATGCCCTAAGAACTGCCCCTTCTAATCTAAGAAAAAACCTCGTCAGTATCACCCGCCCCGGCGAGAATGACGAAGAAGAAATGGAAGCATATTATCTTAAGTTGGGGGAACTCACCGAGAGTTGGAACAACGATTCTACAGCAGCTATCTTATCTAATCCATCACCCATTCACTTATCAGTTCGTAGTATAAGTGATGGAGGGGTAAGAATTTATAGAGCACCCCGCACAGATGGGGTTACTCCTGTAATGACAGAAGAGAACACTTTAGCTCAATTTATCCCAGACCCTAGGGATCATGAGCCAGACCAAGATACCCTAACTTATTACGGATTATTGACGGGCATTGATACCGACACTGAAAGAACTCTTCGCCTAGGTCTATTTTCTGATTCTCCCCCAATGCCGACAAGGATTCAAGTATCCGATATTATTTCCAATACTTTACGGGGGTATATTGAAAGCACAATTCCTGACCAAGAAAACTGGAAACTAAATGGTAGTTTCAATCGCCTTTGGGCGGCACAGCAAAATGAAGAAGTATATAACGCCGCCGGGAAAGACTTTATCAACAGAAATGAAGAAGAGTGGAGATCTGTCTCAGAAATTCTCGATGAAGATAGTACAAATGTTGTTGCTATATCTAATTCTAGAGAATTTATTGATATGAACATTAACTACGGATACACTGCCGACTCTGGTCGCCGTAAACTGCCCCAATGGATGAAATCGCTTAATCGACAATTATTCACTACAAACCCAGATATTTGCGTAACTCACCAAGAAGCATACATTGCCCAGGCAACCATATCATCTCTTCAGGCTCGAATGCAGGGGTTTATGCTTAATGTTCTGCCTCTAGCTCGTTCTTATCCTCACTGGGGAAGTTTTGGAACCACAGTTCTGGTAGCAGATTATCTAACCCGCAAGTTCATGCCACAGCTAGAAGATCGCCAGCTTCTTAACCTAATCTTTGAAAATTTTGGTATTCTTAAGAAAGTTTATGGTGATTTGCCTTCTAATTCTTTAACTATAGATTTGTCTATCGATCCCAGGGAAAACCTAAAAAACATTTTACAGGGTATGTTTATACATATTCTCAAGCAGAGTTCCGAATTTGTAGGAAACTCGGTAGATAAAAGTCTTTATGCTAACCATACCCCTAATAAAAGATATCGTCGAATGCTTAGCCGGTTTTTCCATAAAATGTCTATTGAAATAAAGAGAGGAGCCACCTCTGAGTCACCGCATATTACCAGTATGACTACCGGTGCCGGCAGTGACTTTAAATTTGAAGAATTTACTCATCGAACCTTTGGACTAACAACTGGGGCTGAAAGACAGAGAACTACAAATTTTATTGAAAATGAGTTGATGCTAAGAGATTCTAATGGCAAGCCCTTAGAAAATGTCACAGACTTAGGTATGTTATACGGAACATACTATTTCCCAGCCCCGTTTTTGATCGCTACATATTTAATTTATTATGATAGTGAGGTGAATATTTCTGGTCGCTTCTCTAATGCTTACTATCGAACAGAGGTAGAAATCGCTACTGCTGATGACGGACTAATAAGCGCCATAACGGGACAACAAGTTTTTAAATTCCAGCAAGCGTTTGTATCTTTCCCTCAAGATGAAATTACTTGGAATAATTTACAGGTAACTTATTTTAGTTCTAACCAGGTACGGTCTCGAATTGAAGTATTAAATAAAAGTTTATTCCGAGACCCCGAACTTCTAAATGATTGGCTTAGGTTACAAACAACAGTAACAGAAGAAGAAGCTATGGATGTACAAGGGAATATTCCAGGCTACAGGGCTGATTTAATAGCCGGCTTTATACACGATCGTGCCGGCGATGGTCTCGGCAACCGAAATAGAGATGATAGGGTAGGTTCTTATCCACGAGACTTTTTGAGGGCCACCTTGGATCCGGAGGGTCCATTACCATCGTTGGTTCAGGTTTTTGGCTCAACTACTGCACTATGGTCAGCTTCGCCACAGACTTTTTCTCTTACTTTTAATAATGTTCCCGCATATAAAGAGTGGTTTGATGCCGCAATAGAGTCTGGAGACTATCCTGGATTATCCGCTGACCGGCGCATCGGTCCGAGAAATGCATATGAATTTACTGCCACCTTCGGCAACCTTTCTAGCCGGGCCGGCATTGACGTGCCTTTTTCATATATCGACCAAGCTAATTCTGACTGGAACGACTTGATCGCTCGTATTTTCTTTGTATTTGCTGGCTACCGGTTTCAACAAACCCTTTCCGCTGCCATTGGACGTGCAGGTCAGCCATATAGAGATAGTGCTGACATTCGAAATGAGGTAAATGGCGCAGCAACAAACTGGTTACAATCTCTTTTCTTGGAACCCGATCAAAATATAGATCCTAGAAACTTAAGGGAAATTCCTACGGAGAGAAGAGCAGTAGACGCATTTTCACTAATCAGGTCTGAAAGATCTCGTTTAGAACGACTACTTATATCATGAGCAAAAGACAAGGAATATCACCAGCGGTCCCACTTGTCTATGACAAAACTGATGGACCCTACCGGCTTAATAAAACTCTGAAAGATGCGATCAAGCAGAACTTTAAGAATCTTATCTTGACTTCCCCTGGCGAAAGAGTTATGTTACCTGACTTTGGAGTCGGTCTAAATAACTATTTGTTTGAACAGATGGGCGGCGGTGTTTTTGATGAATTGGTTACTCGAATCAAGGAACAAACAAACTTTTATATCCCTTCTATAAATCTAGAAAGTATTGACTTTCTAACGAGTGATGAAATAGCAACAATGGCTTTTAACGAGGTTCAGGTAATTATTAAATATAATATACTCCCTTTAGATGCCCAGGACCAGCTAGTAATAACTTCGGTAATGACTACTTAAAAGCAAGGCGAGGCTTTAAAAAATGGCAAAAAGACCAATAAATTATACAAGTAGAGATTTCACCTCAATCAAAGAGGATTTGGTCAACTACGCCCAGAGGTATTATCCAACAACGTTCAAGGACTTCAGCGAGGCATCCTTCGGCGCTCTTATGTTGGACATGGTTGCCTATGTGGGAGATCAGCTATCTTTTTATACTGACTTCCAAACAAATGAAGGTTTCCTCGACAGCGCTATTCAATATGATAGCATCAATCGTCTATCTAATATTTTGGGTTATAAGACACCTGGCGCAGCGCAGTCCACTGGACAGGCAGCCTTTTATATTATTGCACCTGCCGATGCCAACAGCAGAGGTCCAGATTTAGACTATTTTCCTATCTTGCAGAATGGTACAGTTTTATCTTCAGATAATAACTCTGTGTTTACTCTCATAGAAGACGTGGATTTCACTGATCCGTCAAATCAGATTACGGTTGCTCGCACAGACGTATCTACTGGTAATCCTACCTTCTTTGCTGTTAGAGCTTATGGACAGGTTGTTTCGGGACAAAGATATACCGACACAATCACTATCGGTGATTATATTCGGTTCAACAGGCAAAAACTATCGAAAGAAAATATTACAGAAGTCCTATCAGTTGTTGATAATCAGGGGAATGAATATTATCAAGTTGACTTTTTGACGCAGGATGTAATCATACAAGAATTCAAAAACACGACTAGCGACCGCATCGCCGTTCCTTATATTATGAAGATTAAGCCAGTGCCACGCAGATTTGTCACAGAGCACACCTCTCAGGGCGAGACTTTCATTCAATTCGGCTATGGCTCTGCTAATAATCTAACAGGAAATGTAGTGGCGGATCCATCAGACGTGGTTTTAGATGTAACCGGCAGACAATACGTTTCTGATTTGACTTTCGATCCAACAAATCTTATCCAAACAGATAAATTCGGAGTTGTTCCCACTGATACAGTTTTGACAGTAAGGTATACAGCTAATACTTCAGATGAGGTCAACCTTGCCGTTGATGCCCTAAGGTCTGTGGTCTCACCTCAGCTTTCATTTAAGAATCAAGCTCTGTTAGATCCAGCACTGGTATCTTCAGTGATCGCTTCCATGGAGGTGGAGAATGAAGAGCCAATTCTTGGAGATACCTCAATTTTGACGGGAGAAGAAATAAAGCAAAGAGCTTATGGTACTTTCGCTTCTCAAAATCGTGCTGTCACAAGAACAGATTATATCAATTTGATTTATAGGATGCCCTCGAAGTTTGGCAAAATCAAGAGAGCTAATGTTGTTCGTGATGTTGATTCTTTGAAGAGAAACTTGAATGTTTATCTGTTATCAGAAAATTCAGTTGGAAATCTAGTGCAGCCAAACCAAACACTTAAACAAAATACTAGAATTTGGCTAAACAAATATAGAATGATCAACGATACTATAGATATACTTGATGCCAAGATAATCAATATTGGTATTAACTTCAAGGTTCTGCCCGAACTAGATGTAAACCGTTATGAGCTTCTGGAAACTTGCGTGCAGAAATTGAAAGATGAGTATCTAAACATTAAATTCAATGTCGGCGAGGCTGTTTACATTTCTGAAATTTACAAACTTTTGAATGAGGTTCCTGGCGTAGTAGATACTATGGAAGTAGAACTCTTCAATACTGTTGGCGGTCTATATAGCAATTATCGCTTCAACATAAACTCAAATCTATCAGATGATGGAAGATTTCTTGTGGTACCCGAAGGTGCTGCCGCAGAAGTCCTCTTCCCAAGCACTGATATTGTTGGGGCGGTGACATAAAATGGGTGTAAAAAAATACTACGCTTCGAAAGATAACACAATAACGAATGCTTTCAAAGCCAACCTCCTCACTCGGGGCAGCGGCTCAAATATGGGCGCTTCTGATATTATAGAAACTTTTGTCATTCATGGGCAAACTTCTACATCTCTATCTTTACCTCCATCAGAAGGAAATGCAGATGCAGCAGAACAGTCTAGGATGATAATTCAGTTTCCCACTGCTGACGTTGTCTCTGATATGGCTGCGGGTGTGCTGCCCTCTACTGCCTCAAATATAAAATTCTATTTGAACCTTTATAATGCTCCTCACGGCAGCACTGTTCCTTTGGACTTTTCTTTAGATGTTTACATGCTATCTGAAGCCTGGACAGAAGGTCGTGGCCTAGATATGGACAATTATACCGATCTAGGTCAATCTAACTGGATCCGTCCTACTTCGGCTCTCCTCTGGACGCAGGCTGGTGGTACTTATCTTCCCGCCGCTGATACCAAGAAAACAATTGAGCTTACTACAGGTTTGGAAAATATTTCCCTAGATGTATCAACGCAGATATATAAATGGCTTGATAGTTCAGAAGCAAATAATGGGTTCTTGATTAAGTTTCCTGATGCTATAGTCTCGGGCAGCGATTCTTATTATACTAAGAAGTTCTTTTCCCGCACCAGTGAATTTGAGCTATACCGTCCCACGCTAGAGGCAAGATGGGATTCCTCCCGTAAGGATAACCGGGCAGACTTCTACATCAGTAGCAGTGTCGCCACAGGGGAAGATAACCAGAATACATTATTCATGTATAACTTTGTGCGAGGCGAGTTAAAGAGTCTCCCCACTTTGGTAAACGATAGAATGTCCGTCGATATTTATTCTGGCTCTGCTGCGCCAAGCGGCAATGCTTTGAATATGGTAGCAGATACAGATGGTACAATTCTTACTTCTGTGACTGGAACCTTATTAGTAGAGAACGGCGCTCAGGTAACGGGTATTTATACCGCTTCATTTGCCAGTACAAGTTCTTTTGATACTATTTTCGATGTATGGCATACCGGTTCTGGAGGTTCTAGGATCAATTTTATGACCGGATCCTACATTCCCAAGCCGGTCAATACTACCGATGGCATTCATGAAGAGGAATATCAAACAACCCTCACAAATTTAGAAGATGTTTATACCAAGGGTCAGAAACCAACCTTGAGATTGTTTACCAGAAAGAAAAACTGGAATCCTAATATTTATACTGTGGCTACCTCCCAGGTTGTTCCAACAATTATTGAAGATGCATATTACCGTGTCTTTCGTGTTATCGACAATTTTGAGGTAATTCCCTATGGAACCGGAAGTACTAATAATAATTTCACTCGCTTATCCTACGATGTAAGCGGTAATTATTTCGAGTTAGATACCTCGTGCTTAGCAACAGGGTATGCCTACGGGGTTGAATTCGTATATTATCTGCAAGGAGAATATCTAGAACAACCAGAGGTATTCAAATTTAGAATCAAAGAAGAAGATAAATGAGCTTAAGAAAGTTATTCCAAAAAAATAAGCAGGCGGTAACTGTCGGAAAGTACCTCAAGGCTTCTTCTCCTGACGACCTCGGCAATGGGATAGAGTCTCAGGCTCACTTATCTGCGTCACTCGAACGCCAGAAGTATTTCCTTCCAGCCATCAATTATGGCGACCCTAAGAACTTTGTAAAGTTTGGTTCTGCCGAACAATATTATAAGAATGCTTTTGAATATATTGCTAATTATTTTCCTTATGATGGGTCAGTTCTAGAAAGAACAAGTTTCTATAACGATATCAACCCATTAGAGAAATATGTCTTAGAAGATATCTATCCACGATCTACGGGCTATGTCACAATCGGCGCTGATTACGGAACTTTAGGTCCAAGTGCTTCGGGGTATTACTCTTCATCTGCGGAATATATTCAGATCAAGGGCGGTCCTCATTCAGGATCGATTTATAATGAATCTAAAAATAGAACTTCAAATTTAGAATTTGGTGGAGTCTCTGGCAGCACTGTCGAATTTTTCCTAAAAAAGGAAGAACTAACCGCAGTCTCCTCTCTAAGTTCTGACCGACAAGTAATATTTGATCTTTGGAACGGCGCAGCAACTACAGATGCTACCTACGGTCGCATGCGTATAGAGCTAAGACAAGGGTCCGAAGACAGATTCTATGTAACTATGTTATCCGGCACAACCGGATTTGATGCTATCCCTGTGCCCACGACAGGTAGTATTTCTATCTCTGACGGGACTTTCCGCAACTTCAGTTTTGTCTTTAATACTTCTGGATCCTCTCCTACCCTTGACTTCTTTGTTAACGGTACTTGCATACAGACCGCCATACCTCCTGCTGCCTCCGCAACAATAGGCTTAGTCACTGGCTCAATGATTGGTAACCTCGGCGCTCTAAGGACTGACGTTGTTGGCTTGCCCGGTGCCGCCCAGGGTTACGGCAAACTTTCCGGCTCTATAGATGAGTTCCGCTTTTGGAAAACTAGTCGCAACGATGAGCAGATAGGTCGCTATTGGTTAAGCAGTGTTGGCGGCGGATCAAACAAGTATGACGCTAACGTTGGTTTAGGGGTTTATCTCAAATTCAATGAGGGCATAACAGGTACTTCAAGCATCGATGACGCTTTCTTGGATTACTCTGGTCGTTTATCAAATGGTGCCTATACGGGTTATAACGCCCTGTATAGTCGAAATACGGGCTCTGCGGTTAATTCATTGAACTTGACCTCTGTATCTGAGGTGGCTTCGCCTATCGTGAGGAGCCAAAACCCTCTTTACACCACAAAGAAAGCCCAGTATATCTCCTCTGGAAGTAACTACGATTATCAAAATAACTCTCGTTTGATGAATAATCTGCCAAACTGGATTATAGAGACAGAAGAAAATGGGGCTAATGAGATTGTTGATTTAACTCAAATCATCTCAAGCTATTTTGATACCCTCTACAATCAGTTGACCGTGATGAAGGCTCTAAAATATACTGACTATATCAGTGGAAGTGTTAGTTCCTCAATCAACCAGTTCCCGTACAATGATCGCCTTGTCGAATCTTTCGGTATAGAGGTGCCAGAAATATTTGAGAACATTGGGACATTATCTCAGTTCCTCCAGCGGGATGAGCAGATAAATTTTGAACAAACCCTGAGTGATGTAAAGAATTCTATTTATAAGAATATTTACAATAACTTGAGTTACATTCTCAAGAGTAAGGGTAATGAAAAAGCTATCAGAAACTTCATCCGTTGTTTGGGTGTAGGTGAAGATGTAATAGCCCTGAATACTTATCCCAGTAATTCAGACTTCCAGTTGAAGAGTAATTATTTCTCTACTTCGAGCCCCAAAAAGTTTGCTGATTTCACAGGTCTGCTAAATCAATCTGATGACGGAGCTACGGTTTATCAGTATTATGATTCACTAAACACTAACTCAATTGGTTTTATTACCGGTTCTAGTGTAATTGAAGAATTCGCTTTTGCCTTACAAACTGAATTTGTTTTTCCTAATAAAGAAAATTTCAGACAGCTTGAATATGAAATTCCCAGGGTTATAGTCTCATCCCTTGCCGGTTTTCATACGCCCTTTGATAGCAGCCAGACCTCTACGGATCTTACATGGCAAACTCCTTCAAATGACTATGGCATCCAAATATATGCTATAAGAAGCCCAGGCGAATATGCCAAGGTCTATTCTCCTCTCGATCAGGTAAGAGATGCTTACTTTGTAGTCAAAGACCGTGCCGGCGAAACCTTGCTGACCAGTCCAATATTCAATGAGGTTTATGATAATCAGAAGTGGAACTTAACTTTATCTCTAAGACCTAAAAAGTATCCATTTTCTGATGGCATTAATGGTGCCTCAATCGCTGGTGATGGTTATTACTTAGAACTGTACGGTGTCAACTACGATACTGGAATGAAGCGTAACAGCTTCCTCGTTAGTGCTAGTATGACTCCACAAGATGGTGCCAATATTCTGGAAAGTAATAAAAGAATATATGTTGGTGCCCACAGAACAAATTATACAGGTACTGTATTGGTACCCACAGATGTAAGAGCTTCTAGCGTAAGGTATTGGACTGACTATTTCCCAACAGGAACACTTGACCTACAGGCTAAGGAAGCAGACACTCACGGTAGAGTAAGACCCTATAGAAATGCTTATTCCTTCCAGACCCAGAACCCAGGAGTGTATATCCCAAGGATTCAAACACTTGCAATGAACTGGGAGTTCACAGATATTACCGGAAGTAATGCCTCTGGTCGATTTGGTGTGTCTGATTTATCATCTGGTTCGGTAGCTAACGATTATGTGAGCCAATATCAGAATCCCGTGTTTAGCAAGATCAACTTGCGCCAGCATACAGGTCGTGGTGATTTCTTCGTTGCCAATACCACTCCAGTTCGTAAGGAATATGTTTACTCTGATAAATTGCAGGTCCCTGAATACATCGGCACTGATTCTATGGTTCAGGTCCTATCCTCAGATGATCAGACTTTTGGGGTATATGCCCGACCTGTTGACTTCTTCTTTGCAGTTGAAAAGAGTATGTATCGCAGTATCTCTAACCAGATGCTTAAACTCTTTGCTTCGATTGAGGACTTCAACAACTTAATCGGTGAGCCAGTAAACAAATACCGACTCAACTACAAACGGATGGAGAAGATAAGAGAAATCTTCTTTAGAAAAGTCCGCAATGACATCCCAGACCTTGAGAAGTATATTAACTATTATAAATGGTTAGACACTTCCATGAGCGAGATGATTGAACAACTCTTTCCAGAGTCTGCAAGATTTGCAGAGAGCGTACGAAAAGTTGTTGAGAATCATGTATTAGAAAGACCAAAGATTCAGCATCGTGCAGCTATTCTGCGTGACCGCAGACCTTGGGGTCCCCCTGGAATTACTGGAGGTCCGAGTACCTTTGTTTGTTACGATGCTCCCGGCTGGAAGTTTAATCACGCCCCGCTTTCTAATGCTCAGAATGAGAACTGCTTTTGGTGGAATACTCGTGCTCTTCGCAGTAACCCCCTCTTTGAAACCCCCGTTGGTCTTTTACCTACTCGAAACGCTATTCTAAATGCTGTACAAAGGGATCAGTCAAAGGGTGCTGTAGTCTGCTTATCAGCCGAGCCAAACTTCCCTTACTATGGTGGAGTTAATCAAACTTGGAATAAGAAGCGCAATATGCGTGACCTTACTTTTAGCCGTTTTGAACCGCTAGAAGATTGCGTTGATGCGACTGAGCCTAATCAGAAAAAGAAAATTTCCTTTCGAGTTGAGTTGGGATCTGATCTTTATAAGGGTGATAATCTTGCTCCATTCACTGCCATAAGCTCTAGCGTAACTTCTGGCTATAACGCCGGGCTAATTGCCTCTGGCTTGACTGGCATATCTATTACCAATCTTCACGAAGATAGTATTCTTCCTTTCCGTCATAGTGTGCCCTTGCAGGGACCATTCACCAAAAGACATGTCGGTGGTATTCAAGCAAGGCACAACGCACCATTTAGAACAACAGATAGAGCCGAAGAGTACACTTTAGAGATTGCTAGCGGCACTGGGTCGATTACTTCCCTCACCGACGAAATTGCACCTAAAGGTAAATACCTAAGAGGAGCAGCCTCAAAGTCACCCGTAAATATCGAAAACATCAAAACGGTTATTGTGGGACACACTGTCGGCGACGGCGTCCGCCTGATCGGCAACTATTCAAAATATTATGAAGTCGTGCAAGGTAATGATCGCTCAGAAACTAACATGGACTTTGTGTTCAATACAAGTTTTTATGCTTATAGCGAGCCTTCTGCCTTTATCACACCTCCAGATCGCCGGACATTAGGTCTAACTGGTTCTGCTGATTATCCCGCCCCTCGACAAAGAACGGGCGTAAGAACAAATGAAACAATCTTTGCCGATAGATTCTCTGCCCCAGGCTCCAAGCAAGACTCCAAGCAATTGTTCCGAGATGTCAACTCTAATACTATGTCGCCCAACAATGCACTTCCTTTCCGAAATGAAGCTGTGCGCCGTCCAGGCAACTTAGCCTTTAGAACTCGTGGAACTCCTCTCGGCGCTGGTGCTGGCTTAGCTGGTTATCTTAGACTTCATACCGGCTGGGGTGGCTTCCAGGGTAGCATAGAACCAGAATTGGCTGATGCTGCTGCTTCGCCCTCTATCGGAGTAAACGCACTTCAGCACTTTAATGATGGTGGTCCGCCCGCAATTGCTACTGCTCCACTTCCTGGGTTTCCTAATATTAATAATATTATGCTTGACGGCACTGCTGGCGCTGATGTGCGCTTGGCTGCTTTACATAAAACGCAAAGAAACACAACAAAAAGAATTGAAATTAGTGGCAGTCTGGGTATAGCTGATGTTATGAAGACAGGTTCTGTCTATGATAACGCTTATGTAACTAGACCTATTCCATCCGCCGATAGAGCAGAGTGGACATCATACATTTCAGGTACGGCTACAATCGCTACTTATAACGAGTATATCGCTAAGGGCGAAAGATATCCTGATAACATTACCTTCGCCACAGAGTTTTTGAATGCCCCTTCAACCTGGTGGCCTGCATTATTTTATGATACTTCTCTGAGTAAACAATTTATTTGGGGTAAAAATTACGACTTTGCAATCTGGAAACAGATCAGGAACTCGGATAATCCTGCTGCCAAATATTATTGGCAAAATAATACTTATGAACTTCTTCCCGAAGTTGTAGAGAGTAATGTACAGGGCACAAACATAGTCCAGCGTGGTTTTGCTCCAGGAACATTAGTAAGAGAGATGAAGGACATTACGTTTGCCGAGAATGTTTCGAAGTATTATTCTTCGGTATCTCTCCGGGAAGCTCCTATAACTTCTCGCTACAAGCCTTTGGTTCATCAGATTAGAACTCCTCTTGGGACCCCATCCAAAACATCTAATGAAAAGATAACTGTAAGTTTGAATTATAGTTATGGTACAGAGTTGATGGGCTTTGCTAACCGCCGTTTGAATGTAGAGTTCAAGGGCAAGCCAAAGTGGTCATATGGTTTAGTGAAGAGACCTTATGAAATACTAAGAGAGCAGAGAGTCCCTGGTACCGAGCGCAGCGTCGCTGGTCTGGATTTGATCAAGGTGTTTTCTTATCCGGAAACAATTTATCCAAAAGAAGTTTATACTTACCTTTCTGGATCTCGTTCCCGTTTGTCTTACATCTGCGACTTTTGGCGGGAAGACATAGACGTAACAAGTTATGATATAAGTGCTTTTACCTCCTACGCTAACATACTCTCAGAAGCTAATCAGCTAACTTATGTACCACAGCGTGCTCGCTTGAAATCTCCTTTTGTAACGAGTCAGGGATCAGTTTTACTGAATTCTGTTCAGACTCCATACAACTCACTGGATGCTAGTTATCAGCTTGGCGAAGGATTTGGCTCAGGATCAATCTGGCCAATGGATTCTTATCTGTACGCTGATTCCACTGGTTCTCTAGTTACGATTCTTACTCAAAGTGTCCCTGTCTTATTCGCCGATGCTGCTACTATGGCTTCTGGCGAGCTTATGATGACCCACTATGGAACTATAAATGATCAAGTAACTAATCCTGCATTTTCCGCTAATACCGCTTCTTATGCGACATCCAGCATTAACTCTGCACAATATGTTTATAATATTCCGGTTATGGGTGCGAGTACTGTGACTACTCCTGCTGTGGCTGCCGAGGCTGAGATAACTGCCGTTGAAACTATTCCAAGTATTTTAAATGGTCTAGCCTTCCAAATAGATACAACAACCGTGATTGTAGTATTCACATTTGACGAGACTTCGGCAACTCCTGCCGGCGGCGGTGCTGCCTATACCGTCGGCGTTCTGGGTACAG
>TARA_R110000851_G_scaffold12674_9_pt1 | contig 17881 bp, 29 predicted proteins | sample TARA_R110000851 | Tara Oceans TARA_R110000851 (sample SAMEA4397627) | marine metagenome | biome: Polar Biome; feature: [DCM] deep chlorophyll maximum layer (ENVO:01000326); material: water (ENVO:00002006), including particulate matter (ENVO:01000060) such as... | depth 17 m
AAATTCATCACTCTGAGTGGTGGAAACATCGACGTGTCGAAAAATATCAAATCTTTTAGAGAACTGATTAGTCTCTTGAAGATCGTATTCTATTTTAGGAAATTGTTTAAAAAATGACATCGTTATCCGCTTGTTTATTCGTTTGCTGAGTCCACTACTGCTTGTCCACTACTACCAACAGCAGGAGCTCCGGTCTCGGTATTAATACCTCGATCAATACCAAGAGATCCTGCCTCAAGACCATCGATATCAGTTCTTGTAAGTGTTCTTGTTTCCTGATAGGACATTGATACATCTACTTCAAGTGGTGCTCCATCACGATGAAACATGTTAGTTGTCGAGTTGAAACTCGACTCAATTGATACTAAATAACATGAGAAAATCTTTGGTATAAATTTATTTTCATGTAGGTTTCCATCAAGAAAACGTATAGTCCAAGTTGGAGGAAACGCAAGTAACAAGTTTTGTGCGTTGGATCGAGAATCTGCGTAAACGAATGATCTAAATTTTGAATGAATCTTTCGAATCATTTCCGCCTCGTCGGCAGAATGAGCAATCATCTTAAACGCAAAGGTAAAGGATCGAAGGGAATTTCCACTAAATGTAGTATTCGTGTTTGGATTTAGAAGAACTCTTGAAGAAAGTTTTGAAGCTCCCCTAATTTGATCACCAACAGGCAACGCCTGAAGAGCTCCTGAGGCAAGCTCACCTCCCTTGAAATTCTTTCTGGCTTCTGATATTTGAGTACCTATTCCCGATGCTATTCCAGAAACACCCGATCCAGACTTTACACCAGATATAGCTGCAGCAGCTACTCCTCCAATTGATCCAAGATCGATTGTATTGTATGTTGCGGAGTCATTGATTGCAATATTGGCTGGACATGGAAACCAGATGTGATGTTGATTGATACCAGCTCCACTATTTTCATATGCCTTGAACTCAATGATATTGACATTTGGTTGACCTCGCAACACCAAAGGATAAATCAATCCATCAGAATTTTTTGAGGAAAGATAGCCGGGTACATCGAGTTTTGTTTTCGTTAAATTTTTTCCGATGGAAGAAACAGATGACGACAGCTGCGAACCAGCGTTTCTTGCTAATTTTCCGAGACCCGATAGTTTGATTGGTAGTGCCATAGATAAATAGATTCTGTTCTTATTTATAAGAGAAAATGGCGTATAGGGGGAGATATAAAGTAAAGAATCCAGAGAAGTATAAGGGTAATCCAACTCAAGTTATCTTTAGATCCTTGTGGGAGAGGCAGGTTTTTCGTTGGTGTGATGAAAATCCAAGTGTTCTTCAATGGTCGAGCGAAGAGATTATCGTTCCCTATCGATGTAAAACAGATAGAAAACTTCATAGATACTTTCCTGATGTATATATTAAGACAAAAGATAAGGAATATTTGATTGAAATTAAACCGAAAAAGGAAACAAAACCACCGCGAGATCGTTCAAGGAAAACAAAACGTTACCTCAACGAAGTAATGACCTACATTAAGAACACCTCGAAATGGGAGGCTGCCGAAGAATATTGTGCAGATCGAGGTCTCATCTTTCAAATCTGGACAGAAGAAACTTTGAAGGGAATGGGGATTAAATTATTGACGTAATCATATAAATAGATTCATGGCCAAATCTCATTTTGACAAACTACAAGCAGATGCTTTTCGTTCAGGTGTTACACCTCGAACCAAAGAATCTTTGAAGTGGTTTAAAAAACGTCTTACCAGTATCACAAAAATTAATCGAAATCAGATACTGAAAGACGAGAATTTGATCAAAGTGAACAAACCTCTCACTGGGCGCATGTTTATGTACTTCTACGATCCAAAGACGAAAGAAACTCTTCCATACTACGATAAGTTTCCGCTCATCATTATGGTTGATAGAGCGCCAAAAGGTTTCTATGGATTGAATCTTCACTATCTCGATCCGAAGAGAAGGGCGATCTTCTTTGATAAGTTGATGGATTATATGACCAACAAGAAATACAATCAGAGTACAAAATTTCGACTATCATATGGTCTTTTGTCTGGAGCTAGTAAACTCAAAGAGTTCGAACCCTGTTTCAAGAGATATCTCACGTCACATATCAAATCAAGAGTATCAGAAGTTCCGGCAACCGAATGGGAAGCCGCACTTTTCATGCCGACCGATCAGTTTGTAAAGAACAAGAGACAAACTGTCTGGAAGAAATCACGTAAACTCATAGCATAATGTCTTTATTTAAAAAAATTCAAGGTAGTATAAGTCCAACGACCATAGACGACTTCAAGTCGGTTATCAGTCGAAGAAGTGGATTGGCCCCGGCAAATCGTTTCGCGATATTCATGTCGCCACCTTCGCAAACTCTCTTGAACTTAGACTTGCAGAACGTCGCGAGCAATCTTTTGAGTGGTAACTTTGGCCCAGGCCAATTGGTGAATGATCCAAGAGATGTTTCTCTTCTCTGTGAGAGTTGTTCTATGCCAGGTAGACAGATACAAACACTCGATCATCAGAGCATGAACTATAGGCAATCTATAAAAGAACCACAAGGATACTTCAACGAAGATGTGAACTTTGTATTTCACTTGACCAACGACTACCACATGAAAAAGGTCTTTGATCGTTGGTTGGATTTGGTTATAAATCCTGAAACATATCAGGTTGCTTACAGAAAAGAATTTGTAACTGACGTAACTATACAACAGTTAAATCAACAGAACGTTCCGGTATATGGTATTAAATTGAAGAACGCCTTTCCGGTAACAGTAAATACAATTGAGTTGAGTAACGCATCAGCTGAAACCCAAAAATTGAATGTCACAATGACATACGAAGATTATGAAACCGAAGGATCTATTGCCTCCTCCATCGGTGGTGTTAAAAATATAATTGGAGGCCTGCTTAATAGATTAATATAGATTATGCCATTACCAGTATTAGAAGCGCCGAAGTACAACCTAGTTGTACCTTCGACTAAAAAGAAATTACAGTATCGCCCCTTTCTTGTAAAGGAAGAGAAGATACTTATGATTGCTCAAGAATCAGACGATGCTTCGCAAATAGAATTATCAATAAGGGAAATAATAAAAGCATGTACATTTGGTAAGATAGATGTAGATTCTTTAATGACTTATGATTTGGAATACATTCTTCTCAAATTAAGAGAAAAGAGTGTAGGAGAAACGAGTAAATTTTCTTTGGCATGTGAAAAGTGTGGAGCTAAGAATGAAGTGACTATCAATCTTGAGGATGTTGGAATTGATTTTCCTGAGACGGTTCCGGATAGTAATATAGAATTATCCAAGGGCGTTGGTATAACGCTCTCTCCCGTTTCAATTAAGAGATTGGGAAACATAGATCAGAGTGATATTAACTCCCTTATCTCTACAGTAATTGAAACAATATATGATGAAAAGAATGTATATTCTGTCGATAGTGTCAGTAAAAAAGAACTAAACACCTTTATCGATTCTTTTACTCATAAAAATTTAGAAGCGATTCAGAATTTTATACAAAATCAACCAACACTAAAACACACAATTACTTTTAAATGTTCGGAGTGTGGACATGAGAACACACATACATTAGAGGGAATTCAATCTTTTTTCTAATCTGCCTTTCTCATGATTCACTCGCCAATTACTATCAAACTAATTTTTCCATGATGCATCATCATAATTATAGTTTATCGGAACTGGACAACATGATTCCGTGGGAAAGGCAAATTTATACTTCTATGTTATTGGATTGGGTGAAAGAAGAAAATGAAAGGATAACGAAAAACAATGGCTGAAGAATCATCATTTTTAGGAATTATAGAAAGACTTAGATCAGAAGGAGACTTGGATCGGAATACTGGATCTAATTCGGTTAAGTCTTTGAAAGAATCATTCAAGAAGGAACTTACAAGAGAGGGGCAACTCACTCGAAATAAGGGGACAAACTCTTTTAAGTCTTTAAAGGAGGCTATCGTTGGTAACGATCTTGCAAAAGCCGAAAAGGATAGAGAACAAACGGCACTCCTTGCAAGCATTGCTGCTGGATCCGACAGCAAAGAAGAGGAGAAGAGTGAAGAGAAAAAAAGTAAAGGATTCTTTGCAAATCTCGGGGCGCTTCTCCTCCCAGTGGGGGTAGTATTGGGAAAATTCATGCCTGTATTTTCTAAAATTGGAGGTTTCTTTTCAAAATCAGGGATGCTGGCAAAAGTTTTTGGAAAGGGTGGATCTTTGGCCAAATTCGGGAAAGCTTTGGGAGGAGTGTTGCGTAAAGCCTTCTGGCCAATTACTATAGCGTTTGGTGTATTCAAGGGGATTGTCGAAGGGATAAAGGGATACAAAGAAGGTGGTATAATGGGTGCCATCGAAGGTTTCTTTATCGGTATGTTTGATGCTATTATTGGAGATTTGGCATTATTGATTGGAAGCATTGGTGAAAAGTTTTTTGGTCTTTTGGGTTTTGCGCAATTTGGAGAAAAATTCAATCTAGCAATTACAGATATTATCGGTGGATTTAAAGGTTACATCTCTGGTATATTTGATGCGTTGGGAGCATTGTTTAGTGGAGATACAGAGGCATTCAAAGAAGCTATTTCTAGTATGTTTGCATCAGTAAAAAGAATGATAGTTGGCGAAGATGGAGAAGGAGGAATTTTTGGTGCATTAAAGCGTTTGATTTTCGATATTTTTGTAACAATTCCCCAAAAAATCGCTCCAGTCCTTGCTGATGTTATTATTCCATTCTTTATGGAAACTTTCCCAAAGGCCTTAAAGGAAACGATTTTACCAAAATTGTTGGAAGTTGGAAAAAATATTGCAAAAGTTATAAGCGAGGTCTTTTCGGAAATGTTCCAATTAATAGTAAGCAAAATTCCAGGCCTTGGCGCGAGCTTGGGTTTCGTCAAAGGTTTGTTTTCCTCAGCGGAAAAAGATGGAAAGGTAGTAACTCCTGTTGATCCTAGATTCGCAAATGCAATTGCTGCCGCAAGTGGGATTAATAAAGGGAAAGTGGATGGAAATACTACGGGATCTCAACTGGAAGTTGGAATGTCTAATATCGCCGACGCAAAAGCACAACCAGCACCTGTTATAGTTGCGCCTGGCGGTGGTGGAGCCACACAAAATACAACTATGAACTCATCAAACGTAACATATAATGGAAGTCAACATACTGACGAGTCCAGTGTTCTAACAACACCAGTACCTGCCTACTAAATGAAATAAAAAAGGAGGCGCCTCCGGTTTCACCAGATGACGCCCCCCTTTGTTTTGTTTATCAGTTTGGTTAGTCCTGAGCCAACTTGGCGAAATATGCCAAGGTGTCTTCCTCACCTTCATCATTGCTTGATGAACTAACTGCCTGATCCTCGCTCTTGGGTGCGGGTGCGTCCACTCGCTCTTCACGGGTCTCATTGAGCTCGGTAGTTTGTTCTACCGAAAAGGTGTTGGCGATATCTTCTTCACCAAGTACCTCGTATAACTTCTTCTTCAGTTCAGCGTATGACTTGTAGTTAGATGGATCAATAAACTCATTCAATTCATGAATGTTGTCATAGACCTTCTTCAACTTGTCTTCATCACCTTCAAAGAATTCAGTGACAGAATCGAACTCTGACTTGTCGTAGTTGCGATAACCTTCAACATTACGAATCTTCAACTTGAAGTTCGCTCCACCCCAGAAGTCAAATGGGTTGATAGGTTTCTCATCCTCGAACTGAGGCTGCATCACGTCCATGACCTTATCGAAGATCTTCTTTCCATACTTGTAAAGAAAGACCTTACCTTCGTTTGATGGATTCGCTGAGTCCGAGATCACAAGAATGTTTGATACGTAATGCAAACGACGCTTGCGTGTACGAGCCAATTCCTTGTCCTCTTCCCTTCCCGAGTTCCACAACTGAGAATTCATTTCACTCAATGGATCTTGTTGACCAATTGAAGTAAGAGACCTCTCAATATACCACCGGCCAGTTGGGCCCTTGAAACCATGATCCCAGAAACGAACCCACGGTAAATCTTCGCCGTTCGACGATGGAAGGAAACGGATAACGGCATAACCATTACCTGCTTTATCTACGGTTGGTTTCCACTCTCGGTCGTCTCCATAAGACTTCTTTTCAGAGACGCTTTCGGCGGCGTTTACCAACTTTTCTATCGACGCTAGTCGATTTGCTTTTAGTTTTTCGAATGACATATATTTTTATATTTTCGTATTTTTGTGTATAACAGTGTATTTTTTTTGTGTGAACAAGTAATATAACATAAATCGATCACTTTGTAAAGACTTTTCGTACAGTTTTTGCAAGTTTTTCGGCTGGTATATTTCTTCGAGATAGTAGTAATTTGTACTTCAAAATGTTTTCTATTTGTTCGGTGTACATTCCAAGAGGATCGCTGATATCTTTCTTGAGTCGTTTAAGATTGTTTACTAGAAGATCGATGATCGCAATTGTTTCAGCTGAGATCTCATCAGCCAAAAGGCAATCCAATGGAATCGTAGTTGTACAGATCTGATCAAAGGAGTCACTTTGTTCGGAAAGAGTTCTGAGATCCTTTTCAAATTCATAGGAAAGAGATTGCATTCTCTTCTCATACTTTGAGTAATTCTCCTCTCTCATGTCGCCTATCCACTTGACTCCAACAAGAAAGTTGGCAGTGAAGTAGTCAATGACAATATCGGTCTCCTTATATTTTCGTCCTATTCGTTCAAAAAAGAATCGATCCTTTCGTCGTGAGAATGTTGATTCCTTAGAGCTGGTCTTAAAACCATACTTGGTTGCATCGTAGGAATCATTTGTAAAATGAAGTTTAAGAGACAGGTAAATTTGATATGCAGTATAACCATTCACACAAGATATGCTGTTGTTCTTTTGATAATGTTCCGTTCCATTGCTTCGGCTTCTAGTTTGTCCTTCAATGGCCCCTTGATAATCTTTGCAATGTCAACAGGATCAATCTCCTTTACTTTACAGATATCAACTATAGCTTCAACGTAGGACATTCCATCGGTTTGAACATACTTCTCAACTTTCATACGAAGTTCATCAATAGTAATTACGGGTTTAATTGGTATTTCATCTGACATCATGCTTTTAGTATTAAGGTGTTATCGTTGACTCGGCCGTTTGCCGAAGTTTTCTTGGTTGTGAGTTTCTTAAGAACATTTTCGATTTGCCTATCAGTTTTACTTACAATGATTGGCAGTATCTCTTCGGGTTTTCTTATCTTCATAGAGAAAGAATTCTTCTCGTCATAGTCGCGAATCGTTGTTCCCTTTACAGAGAGTCCGGAAAGACTGGTTGTTGAAAGGATTGTCAACTTGCGATACTTCTCATTGAAGAGATAAACCTTAATAGATCCTACGACCTTAATCGGATTGACCGAGGCAACTCCGTAGTCAGGTGAAGACTTCAGGTAATTCATCTTTGCGACCAACTTGTCAGCACTCCTCTCCTTCGTCTTCCGAGGTTTCCGAGCTGCTTTCTTAGTAGACTTGTAGATCTCCACATCGTTCAACATCTCTTCCAGAAGAGCGATTCGTTTCTTGATCGCCGCTTTCTTGAGATACGAGTAACCTTCAACCGAATCAGGATTGCTCTTGTCTCGGGCTTCAATTAGTTCATCTCTTTGTTTATCGATCCAAGTTACAACGGTTCCAAGTGAACTGATTGGAGCATTCACACTCTTGAGTAGTGATCCCACATTGATCTTAAAAACCTTGGCGGTAGTATTGAGAATCCATCCATCTAACATCTCATCCATACGAACAAGAACTCCTTCGCGGATCCGGTCTTGCATTAAATCGTAAACGGATACTTTCTTTCTCTCGTCTTTCTTGGTTTTATTCCTTTCAATAGGAACTAGAGTCGAAATCTTCCGTAGATAGATATCTACCGCTACACCATAGTCTACACCATTGTGATACTTGGGCATTCCAAGATTCATCATTCTTGCGAGTTTACCACAACTCACGATCTCAATGCACTTTGGAGCCTTGCGAATCATCTTCACGGTGGCCTTGGTACTTGGGCGATCCATTGATTTTAGATATTCTTCAATGATCGGAACATAGTCATCCATGTTGAGATAATAGTTGTAGAAGTTCAGAGCTCGACTAAAAGTCTGCTTCTTTTTCTCATCAGTCCATGTATCGACATCATGCCAAGTTAGTTCTTCACCAGTCCATTTAGACTCGGTAGCGGCGACTAGACCGTTTTTTAGGAATTTACGTTTTGCCATATTAAAAGGTTTCTGATTGTATGCTTACAATTTGATCGAATCTTGCTTCGAAGAGATAATAACCACTTCCGCCAGGATCAACGATGAAGTCACCATTCGTTCGTTTACCTATGACCGTTCCCGACATAGTTGCTCCGTCTTCAACTCTAAAAGTCACGTAATACTCCGTATCAGATTGATCAAAGATTGTTTCAGGATAGAGATCTTCAGGATAGATCAGTGGAAGTTCAAGTTGTGTCAGGGTGGTTGTCATAGAATTATTTGTAAAAGATGTGAAGACCTATCTTAGCTGTAATAGTCATGCTCTTCGCCCAGTAAGGATCTTTAATGTAATCTGCATGATAGTGATCAGCGCCCGCCGTGTAGTTTGTCGTTGGACTTTGGACAATCCGCAATGCTTCTTCCCAACGTGGATGTAACATCGCCTTACCGATTCCAGACTCAGTATCCTTACCATTCCAGCAAGAGAACTGATACTTCTGAAGACACACCATCGCTTCGGACTTATTCCGTTTTGCGGCTCGATTAACGATTACTTCGTTGACCGCCTCCATAGATCCGTCGTAATACTCACCACCCGCTTCAAGAATCAGAGTCGCCGCAACAATCTCATCAGAGTATCCCGTTTTTGGTTGAGCACCTTCTCCGGAGATCGCAAGTATCAGAGAAATAAGAGAGGCTGTAATAGCTATTGTTTTCATCATCTATAAAACAGTATGTCAGAATTTAGTTGAAAGTCAAGGCTTATTTTGTAAAAAGAAAGTAAAAGGAGCGAGAGAGGAAACACATAAGAAAAAAAAACTCTCTCACCCCATGTTTTATGAAAAAAAGTAAAAAGGGAAAGGTGGGAATGTCATGATAACTTCTCCAGTCTCCCAGCTGCAATCTCAAGTAGCATTTTTAGTGCTAGATTCTTCTCTGATTCCGCTGCAATGCGAAGAGCTTCGATTATTATTTCGTCAGTCATTTAATTAAAAGTCTAAGTAAGTCCCCAACAATCCGAGCTCTTCAGCGATGTCGGACTCGTCTGGAGCGATTGGTTCGAAATCAAGGTAGTCAGACGGAACACTTCCGCCACTGACAATCTCAAGGTTGTCGTCAGTTTGACCAAACTCGATTTTTGTTTTTGAAACAGGATTTTTATTTGTATTACTCATAATTTATAACTCTACTATAAAGGTTTTGAAAGGAATGTCAAGGATAAAGTTTAGTAGTAATAACGCTTCATTGGTGTCGAGGAGAATCGAGCATTGGCCTCGGTATCATACCCGAACCCGTTGTAATTTCCGGTGTCGTGTAAAATCGACTCAAGGGCGTTGAAAATACCCATCCTATAAAAATCGGCAGGTGTCATTGGAAATTTAATTCCATTCTCGTCAGTCGTTGTGAACACCTCTGGATGGGTTTCTAGATGACCCACATCGTCTAACATTCTGTTGAGGGATTCTCGCACATCGGCGACTTTTATTGTTTTGGTTTTACTCATAATTTAAGTGGTTCTCAATCTTATAACTACATTATGACTGGCTGTACTCTAATGTCAAGGCAATATCGTGTAAAAAACTTGTAAAGTTTCTTTTCATAATTCGTTCTCTCTTTTTTCAGCTATAATTAGAACTTTCTCTAAAAATGCAATTTCCTTTTTTCTTAGGGCGATTTGATCCTCTATTTCAAATAAGACTTTTCCTTTGTTATTCGAATTTATAGCTTGCGCAAATTCAAAAATTGACTCAATATCCATTGATTGTTTTCTCATAATTTAAGTGGTTCTCAATCTTATAACTACATTATGACTGGCTGTAGTCTAATGTCAAGGCAATATCGTGTAAAAAACTTGTAAAGGTTAAGAGGAAATCCCAAACAAGTGGCGAGTTTCAATCGGTGCAGCTACACCGCCTGGGCCAACCGTATCCCAATCAACATCTGCCCATTCTTGAGTGCCGATAAGAAAGTATTTCTTCACCGTCCCCTTGTAACCTCTGTAACCGGATGGATTGTTTAAAACAACTCTAATACCGCTCAAAAAATCGAGAGGTTTTTTATCTTTAGCTTTCTTAATCATATAACTACATTTTAGACTATTTTTAAGGTAAGTCAACACTTAAGTGCGTAAAAAACCTGTAAAAGTTAATCTTTGAGAACACTGATCGGAAACTCAATTTCCTCTCCATCTTTATTGGATGCCCAAATCACATCCTTTTCAATTGCTTCGATAACATACCATTTGCCATCTATTAATACTACATCATTGATCATAGGTACATTATGACTGGTTTTATTCGAATGTCAAGGCAATATCGTGTAAAAAACATGTAAATGAATCGAATAAATACTATCATTATTAAAAAGACCTTGATAAGTGGATCATGGCTGGAGTTGTTTGACTGAAAGAATTATACTCCTTTTCTGAAAGAATGTCAAGTATAAATAATAAATAATGTTATGTTTGGACTTATTACAATGCTTCTATCGACACTTGGCGCCACCGGAATGGGGTCTATCCTCAAAATGGTTGGTGGAGTTGTCGCAGCCAACGCAGAAAAGAAAGCAGCCGCTGAAAAGAGGGAACTAGCAAGAGAACTTGCAGTATCAAAAGCAAATGCAGAACTACAAAAAAACCTCTTCGGGGAACCTGATAAAGCGACTGCGATGTTTACTCGCGCTACTCGCCGTTTCCTTGCTGTTATCGGGATGTGCAACTTTTTCGTTATCTCCGTCCTCTGCACCATCTGGCCAACAGTCAACCTCGTCACCTTCACTCCCCCCGAGTCCAAAGTCTCCTATAAGTTCATCTGGGGACTCATCGATATCCCAACCCAAGCAGACATCACGACTACAATCACGACTGGACACATCTCTCTTGTCAGCATCACCACTTTGGCGGCGATCATTGGATTCTACTTCACCCCTTCCGCCGGAGGAAAGTAATTAGTGCTTAAAAAGGGGAGCAACTTTCGTTACTCCCCTTTGTTATTTTCTGTTTTACTTTTGGTAGTTAAACTCCTGTAAAAGAAGTGTTCCAAGTGCAACCAGTGTTAGGATTGCGATTGTTATCATTTACTTTATTCTCCATTGTTAGAACTCCCTGTTGGAAGTGTTCAGGAGTATTTATAACATAGATCGTTTTTAAAGTCAAGTTTATTTTGAAGTTAATCGATTTACTCCATCCCAATTGTCGGGGCAACCAGATCGAAGTTTCTTCTCCATGATTCGATAGTATTCTTCGTGGTGTACAGTCTCCTTAATGCACCAGTCAATGAGTTCAAGAGCTTCACTCCACTCACCTGCATAGTAATATTTTAAAAGTTTATGGTGAGGCTCAGTTGTCTTTCCAATCGTGTAGACTCGAACACCCTTTGTCTTTCCCTTGACCGCAATGCAATCAAGTTCCATGAGCTTCACAAAGTGACTTACTTCATTCGCAGTGTTTTCTCCAAGAAGAATACGAACGGCATAGTTCTTTGTTTGTCCTTCAAGTCGAGCGCCAAGGTTAACACTATCACCAAGACAGGTGTAATCGAACCTTTGATCGGATCCCATGTTTCCAACCACCACTCTTCCGGTATTAATTCCTATACCCATACCGAATGCCGGTATTTCTTCGGCCTCGATCTCGTCGTTAAAACGATCTAACGTTTCAAGCATCTCCTGTGCAGTGAGCACTGATCGTATGGCGTGATCAACCTGATCCAAAGGAGCATTCCAAAACGCCATCTGTGCGTCTCCGATATACTTGTCCAGTGTTCCCTCGTTTTTCAGGATTGGTTCAGTCATCGCTGTCATGTATCGATTCATTATCTTTGTCAGGCCCTGTACATCATCGCCATAGTGCTCTGAGATCGCCGTGAAGCCTCTTACATCAGTAAAGAGTATGGATAGGTCTCTTGTTTCACCACCAAGCTGTAGAAGCTCGGGATTCTTTTGAAGTTTCTCAACCAATGCGGGCGAGAGGTAAGTGCCAAACTGCTTTTTGATCTGAAGTTTTAGTTTCAGTTCTGTCAAAAACTTGACCACATAGTTATGTCCCATCACAGCCGAAAGACCGATCAATGGAAAGACCGCATCGATCAACAGTTGTTCTTCAAGGAAAATATAAACTACTCCTAAACCTGAGATCGCGCCAAGAACTATCGGAAAGACATATCCGTGAGTCCAGTAACGAGAAACAATTATACAAAGGATCGAGAGAAGAATCATCCCCGCAATCTCGGCGGCATACATCCAGTCAGGCCGTGAGATGTTCGTTCCACTGATCGCAGTAGAGAGTGCCATAGACTGTACATGATGCGGAAAGACTTCTCCAAGGGCGCTAGCGACTGGATTAGTAATACCACCCGCAGTCATACCAACGATTGCAATTCGTCCATTCAGAACTCCCTCTTTGACATCCTCGAAGTTGATAGACTCCACTGATTGTTGCCAGTCGATCCAAACACGACTCAAAGGATCTGTTTCGATGGTAGCGAAACTTGGTATACGAACCGCTTCTACTCCTCCAATGTTTGTTTTGATTTGAAAGGATGGATCGCCCGATGCGACTCGAAGTGTTTCAAGAACTATCGATGGATAGAGCTCACCATTGACTGATATGACCATCGGTAATCTTCGAACCACTCCATCCAACTCCGGCATAGTGACTGATATTCCCTTTCCAATCGCAGCACTCTGTATTGGCTCAACGTTTGGTATGATACCAGAAAATCTTGGCACTACATCGTTTGGATCCACATCTCCGATCATCGACACACCGATTGGATCTGGTGTGTAAGTCGAGTTTCCAACAAGATACGGAAGAACCACTGGCATTCCTTCGATTGCGGTTGCAAGGTACTCATCTTGACCAAATCGATCTGGTTCAGTCATAGCGATATTGAATACCACTAAACCTGCACCATTTCGATAGAGAGTCTCAATGATCGCTGCATACTCGTTCCTTGGGAATGGAAATTGTCCTAGTCTTGCGATAGTATCGTCTCCAACATCAATTGAAACAATCTGACTGGGCTCAACTTCTCTCGGAACTTCTGTTATGATGAGATCAAAGAATCTTAATCGAAAAGACTCGACCACATCGAAGTTTGCTACTCCAATTGCAGTCACTAACAGAAGTGAGATAATCGGAGATTTAATTTTGTTGAATATAGAACTCATTATCGTTTCCTAATTTGAGTATGGCCTCTTGCCCATACTGATTAATATTTATGTAAGGAGCGAGTCCAAGAGGATATGTGATTGATATGTCTCCTCCAACGAATCGCTGAATCGTTTGCGTTCCTTCGTTACGATCCACCAATCCAAATGTTTGTGTCGTCTTATCAAATCCAATTCTCTCAACGTAATCTACAACAAATGCATCCGAAACTAATTGAATCTGATCTAGTAAATTGATAAGGTAATCTAAATCCAATAGATTAATATCCAAGGCATTAAATTCTAACTCGTCCTCGTCCAGCTGGTTGATTTCAAGTTCTGTGAACTCAAGGAAATCTACGTCGAGGATGTTATTCGCTGCCTTTTGAACGTCTTCTTTGGCTTCTATGAGCTCGGGAGGAGTAGAAACGATCAGTTGATTTGAGATGAGATCCTCGGTAATGTTCAACACAACTGGTCGAGTCGGAAGACTGTTGGCGCTATCTACATGAGTCGCCATAAAGGGTTGATTCATCACTACCGATCCCGCAAGTGTGATCACCTCAATCTCTCCTACCGTTCCATCAAAGTTCGGTAGAAGTATCACTGTTGAACCTCCGATCTCATTAACGACCATCGAGAACTCTGTGCCACGAACGGCGATTGTCGCAACCGGAGTCTGTATGTCAACATCCTTCGTATTATTCTTTGCGATGCCTCCACTGGCGTATCGAACCGTGCCAATTGCCACTCTCAGAGCCAAACGATTAACCGACTTTGGTTTCGTATCGTAGACGAAATCATCGATCACCAACTTCGAGTTCTCCTTGATTCTTACCTGAGTCTTGTCCTCAAAGGTAATACTAGTAAGACCTCGGCCGGTTTCAATTAGGTCGTTTGACTCTACTCCTAACTTCTCGGCAAGATCATATTCCTCTTTCAGACGACTCAGCATACCGTCACCTTTCAGATAGGTGACTTCACCGATTGTCTTACCGAAAACTGAAGCCGAAAAGAATAAGAGTAGTAATATTACTGTTGCGTAACGCTCCACGTACCCGAACTTCCATTGATCTCTAACTCAATGATGTTCTGAGCAGCAGTCGCTTGTTGATCAAGTGTGATCGTGTTAGAATCACCTGTCACATCAAGCGTGATCATATGACCATTTGTGATGCCAGACGTAAAGGCGGCCTGATCAATCGTTATGTCGTTAGAATCTCCGTCAATATCAAGATCGTCAACCACATCATCACCGAGAATATCGATATCAAAAGTGTTTGAATCGCCAACTATTAACGCATCAAAATCTAAGTTATCAATTGCGGTAACTGCTCCAGCATTGAAGATGAGTTCATTGGAACTACCTGTAGCATCAAAGTCGAATATCGACGATGTTGCGTTAAGGTTGATTGCTTGAGTATTTGAAGAACCTGTGAGATCAATGGTGTAGTCAGAGTTTGCACCCTTGAGATAACCAGTTAGGGCATTATTACTCCCGTTTTGATCTATTATTATGGTTTGACTGCTCCCATCGATATCTAAGGTTGGATCCTGCGCTGATGAGTCTCCAATCGTATTCCCTGTTCCCGACTGTGTTATTGTAACGGAAGTGCTTGTTCCCGATACTTGTTTTATATATATTTCATTCGCGTTCGCATAAAATAATAGCATGACAAAAGTCATCATTGTTGTTATGACTTTTTTCATAGTTTTTGTTTCTTTGTCTATTTATAAGATAACATCATTCGAAGTACCCCATTTTTTTACCATCTTCGATAAGTATGAGAATACCCTCGTTAATAGCGATTTTTACGGCCTTATTGATAGATTCATTCTTGGCCATGCCGATTTCAGTTTCCATAGCCCTTGATGTTATATCAAATATGATAAACGTATCAAAACCTCTTCTTACCGAAAGTATATCCTTCTCTACCAGCACCGAGATCAATATCTCTCCGGTTGAAACTGATACCATTCTGAGTGAAATGATCACCTTATCACGGCGATACTCCGTACTTGCACCTATTCCAAGATACCTTGCACCTTCACCACCGGACTCGTAGTTCGTTTCATATCCAACTATACCACCTTCCATGATGACACCTGCAAAGAGCATTGGTGCCAGGATATCGGGGGCGTTTGCCTTCTGTCTTTCAGATAAAATAATTTGTCTCTCGCGAACAAGGTTGTCAATACCGATTCGTTCTACCACACGAAACCATGTACCGTTTCCAGTCTCCTTGAGAGACTTGATCAGATAGGCCTCAGCACCTTGAGTAACGATAGTAGAGAGCGACATTCCCATATCACTACTCTTCTTTTGTCCAGTGAGATCGCGAAAGGAGTAGACCGCAACCACAAGAGGGTCTTCTCTCTTTGGAGGATCGATGGATCTTAGATCGTACTGATTACTTTCTTCCAAGAACTCGTTTGCCTCATTCCTTGGATGGGCTATTCTCGTTTCAATTGTTGTACATGATGTAAGTAATAATACTACTATGCAAAGATATCTCATTAACCTCCACCAGCGGTTGGTATCACAATGCCTGCGATTGGAATATCCACAATAGTGGTTCTTCCTTCGACATCTTGTACCGTGAGTTGAATCGTATCAATCAATTTCTGATACGATATCGTGTTACCTTCAAATGAAATTATTCCGGAGTTCTGTGCATCCGCTGTGTCCGATCCAAACATTGTCTCAACCAACTTTGCGGAAAGAGTTGCATAGACTCGTGACTCAAGATTGTTCATGAACTTGGAAAGGTTAGTATTCTTTGCGTCTCTTACTGCCTTGGCAAGTGCTGCTTCCGCAGATTTTCTCTTCGACTCTCGTCGTGTGAACTCTTGGTTTTCAATGGTGATGACATGTTGAGCATATCCAACACCCGAGAAGGCTGGATTCTTGAACTGGTGTACGAACTCGGTTCCATGTAGTGTTGTGATGAAAAGTAAAACTGCTAAGTATCTCATTTTTATTTCTTTCCTGTACTGTTAAATGTTTGACTCTTTGACTGATATCGACTGATCAGATCGTTCAGAGCGTCCTTTTGTTCCTTTGTGAGACTTTTATCCAAAACTCCTTTGTTTTCAAGTACCATTGATAGCTTCATATTTATGCGAATCATATCATTATCTAACATTCGAATGCGATCCACCAACTTGATGAGAGTTCCCATAGTTTGACCAACAACAGGATTGATCGTTTCTGTTACCCATTTCCATATGAAGAAAATGAAGTATCCCATTCCCATTGCCGCAATGATGGGAAACCCAAAGTCTTTAATTGCTTCTGCTATATTCATTAATCTCTCCTTGCGTCTTCTTTTCCTTCGTTTGCAGCAATACGATCAATGTTTGCTTTTACACCGAGAACATAACTCAAAAGAGCATCGATCTTAACGAGATCATTATTCATTGTTTGAACACGATTGTCCAGTTGTCCTATGATGTTTTTAAGTGTGGTAACACTTCCGGTAACACCCGCAAGAATGAATTTCAATGTAAGGAACACAAATCCACCTGCCGCTAATGCACCTGCAATAGGGAATCCAACTTCAGAAACTAACGTTAAAAAATCCATAATTATCTAGGTCTATTTATAAAAAAACCCTCGTTCAGTCGAAACTGAGCGAGGGCCTGGTCTTCACTCAGTGAAGATTATACGCGAGGAGGACTTGTTAGAACCTTCTTGGTCTTTGTTTTCGCGGGCTTCTTGCGGCGGTTTTTGACTTCCCTTTCAACCTTTACACGGAGTTCTTGTGCTTCTTCTTCCAACTTGTTGGCGATTGCACGAACCTTACGTGTATTGTTTAAGGTAATCAAAACACCACCGATAACACCAGCGATGAATATCAGTATGTCTATAATCATGATTTATATATTTTCTGTAGGTATGTTTCAAATTGCTCAACCTTATCCATTCGCTTCGGCCAGTAGATATATTCCTTCTCTGGATTTGCTTTTAGATTGTTGAGCAATGGTTGTATTGCGTTGTACAGGCGATCAATCTTATCTTGAACACCTTTTGCTGTTTCCTCGGATTCCTGAGCCGTAGATGCGGCCTTTTGCACTACATCCAACTCCTCTTCAGTTACAGCAGTAAAACCGAAATCGAAAAATTCTTCGTCTGCCATGTATCTATTTATTCTTTTGAATTGCTTCAATTATCTTGGGTGTGGTCTTTCGATTCAATACATCACACCAAACAAGAGGGCCGTGTGCTCGGCCAACTGTCTTTCCAGCTCCAAATTTCTTAATTCTATTCTTCAATGCTCGTTTGCTCATATTTTAGTCCCTATCGTTCTTCTTATTATATCGTTATGTGAAAATTCTGCCCAGTAAAGTTCAAACGCAACTCCATCCTCAAGTCCTTCGAACTGATGAACCTTGCCTGGTTTTACCTGAGTAAAGTCTCCTTCTTCAAGAATCGTCTCATCGACCAATCCCTCTTGATCTTCATCTTGCCATACTCGAACCAACATTCTTCCAGACTCAACATAGAACCCATTCCATTTG
>TARA_R110000851_G_scaffold87199_2_pt1 | contig 17852 bp, 28 predicted proteins | sample TARA_R110000851 | Tara Oceans TARA_R110000851 (sample SAMEA4397627) | marine metagenome | biome: Polar Biome; feature: [DCM] deep chlorophyll maximum layer (ENVO:01000326); material: water (ENVO:00002006), including particulate matter (ENVO:01000060) such as... | depth 17 m
TAATGGATAAAGAAACAACACAATGCGAAAATTGCCGCATAGAAATAACAACTAAAGGTATTACAGTAGATAGCAGTGAAGGTAACTTATACTTTGAAGCTACTATATTAGTAACAGTATTAGCCGTTGTTTATATTGGCAAGAAGCTAGTGGACAAGTATATTAAATGAGTAAAATAACAGATTGGGCAGATGACTTGAGCATGCTAGAAGGTACAGAGAGACTAGTACATCTTATAGATTTAGCCAGGTTACCCACAACATTGCCAGAAGCATTAAGAACTAAAGAGAATCTTATAGGTGGATGTATGTCTAAGATATGGGTTGATGTTGGTATAGTTGAAGATAAGGTTAAAGTATATTATGATAGTGATGCAATGATTACAAAAGGTATTACACATGTAGTATGCGATTGTTTTTCAGATATACCAGTTGCAGATTCAAAACAATTGAGTAAAGCCAGCTTTGACAACTTAGGAGTAAAAGAACTTCTAACTTCTCAAAGACGGAATGGACTAGGAAGTCTAATAGATACAATAATACATAAGGTAAACAAACTATGAATGAAGGAAGTTATATTTTTACGAGCGAAAGTGTTAGCGATGGACATCCAGATAAGGTAGCAGACCAAATCTCAGATGCTCTAGTTGACGCAGGACTAAAAAACGGTGATGAAACAACACGGGTTGCCGTTGAGACACTTGTAACCACTAACCATGTTACGGTAGCGGGCGAGGTAAAAAACTTCAATGTCAGCAATGATGATGTTAAAGAAATAATTAAGAATAAAGTCAAAGAGATTGGCTACGAACAAGATGGATTCCATTGGGATAAACTAAAAATCTATAATGAGATTCATGCACAAAGTGGAGACATTGGTTTAGGTACTAATGACTTTGGAGCAGGCGATCAAGGAATGATGTTTGGCTATGCAAGCAATGAGAATGATGCATACATGCCAGCTCCCATTTACTATTCTCATAAGATTTTAGAAGAGCTTAAAGCAATGCGAGCAGATGGTTATGAGTTTTTACTACAAGATGCTAAGTCACAAGTTAGTGTGCAGTATGAAGGCGGCAAGCCTAAACGTATTGATCAAATTGTAGTATCACATCAGCACAAAGAAGGATTCTTTCATAGTGTTAAAGGTCCTGTTAAATCTGCATGTGAAAAAGTACTAGGAGATTTAGTTGACAAAAATACTGTATGGCATATAAATCCAACAGGTAACTTTGTTATTGGTGGCCCAGATGGAGACACTGGTGTTACAGGACGTAAAATTATCGTAGATACATATGGTGGATTTGCACCACATGGCGGCGGAGCATTTAGTGGAAAAGATCCTACTAAAGTTGACCGTTCAGCGGCTTACATGGCACGTTGGTTGGCAAAAAATGTAATAGCAGACGATATGGCAGATTGGTGTAATATTCAATTAAGCTATGCTATTGGCGTAAAAGAACCTACTAGCATTTATGTAGATTCTAATGGACATAACAGATCAATTGAAAAGTATATTAGAGACAATATTGATTTAACACCAAAGGGTATTATTGATAGATTTGATTTGTTTAATTTTAACGAGTACAGTGCAAATTGTACGTACGGTCACTTTGGCGACAAAGACGTACCGTGGGAAAAAATAGGATGGTAAACTAATGGCTAAAAAAGAAAAAACAATGTATGAAAAAGTTTCAGGAATGTTTAAAAAATCTCCTGAGAAAAAAGAAGTAAGTGCAAAAGATAAAGCTACAGCAAAGGGAGAACCTTTTGTTAAAGTGCTAGATATTAACTATGACAAAACAAATCCAGGTGATGGATACTTTGAGTTGGAATGGAACAATATCTTTGTTAAGAAATTATTAGATGCAGGTTATAGTGGAGCAGACGAAAACGAGATAGTTGACGCTTGGTTTACAGGATTATGTAGACAAATATCCGAAGACCCTGGATTTAAAGATGATCAAGGAACAACAAAATAATATGAACTATGTAAGAATAGGATCCAAAGTACCAACCGCAGTGTGGAAAACGAGAGTACGTGACGAAACAATTAAAAGTCAAAACCCATACAAGTGGGAAGACATGACAACCGGAAGTGTGTTTGATAACAAACGTGTATTAGTATTTTCTCTACCAGGAGCATTTACACCTACGTGTTCAACATTCCAACTACCTGGTTACGAAGACAATGCAGATGACTTCTACAGTGCAGGAATTGACGATATATATGTCATCAGTGTTAATGATGCATTTGTAATGAATCGTTGGGCACAAACAGTAGTACAAGAAGGCTTAAACAATGTCAAAGTTATACCAGATGGCAACGGCGACTTTACTAAAGCAATTAACATGGATGTTGAATTTAATAACCGTGGCTTTGGTATGCGTAGCTGGCGTTATGCAATGGTAGTTGACAATGGAGTAATCACTCATTGGTTTGAAGAGCCAGGTAAATGCAGAGATTCAGAATCTGATCCATATGAGGTTACATCCCCTGAGTATGTTTTAAATGCAATTACTGTTGACATTAACAAATAATAGTGTTATAATAATACTATAATTTTAAAGGAACTATGAATATGAGTTATATTTTAGTAGACGCAGCTAACATGTTTTTTCGTGCAAGACATGTAGTACGTGGTGATGATATGAGTACAAAAATTGGTATGAGTTATCACATTATGTTTAATAGTATTAACAAAGTATGGCGTGAGCAAAACGGCACACACATTGTTATATGTTTAGAAGGACGTAGCTGGCGTAAAGATGCATATGAACCCTACAAACGTAATCGAACAGTAGCTAGACAAGCACTAAATGAACGTGATCAAGAAGAGGATCGTGCATTTTGGGAAGCGTTTGATGAACTAAAGGCGTTCTTTGAGAAACGTACTAATGTAACAGTATTGCAACATAGTGAATGTGAAGCAGATGACTTTATTGCACGTTGGATCCAGAATCATCCTAATGACAAGCATTGTATTGTAAGCAGTGACAGTGACTTCTATCAGTTGCTAGGACCTAACGTACAACAGTATAATGGTATCACAGGCAGTCTTATTACTACAGAAGGCATATTTGATGACCGTGGTAAGCCTATAATAGATAAGAAAACTAAAGAACCTAAGCTACTTGGTGACCCTGAATGGTTACTATTTGAGAAGTGTATTAGAGGTGATACTAGTGACAATGTGTTTAGTGCATGTCCAGGTGCTCGTAAAAAAGGCACTAAGAATAAAGTAGGCATGATGGAAGCATTCGCTGATAAAGAGTCTAAAGGTTATAATTGGAATAACTTTATGCTACAACGTTGGGTAGATCATGAGAACGTAGAGCATCGTGTACTAGAAGATTACGAACGTAATAAACATATTATTGATCTTACACAACAGCCAGATCATATTAAAGAAAAGCTAGATGAATGTATTGTTGAACAAGTCCAGAAAGAACACAAAGGACAAGTAGGCATACACTTTATGAAGTTCTGTGGTAAATGGGATATGCAACGTATTGTAGAAAAAGCACAAGACCATTCTACTTATCTAAATAGGAGTTATGCTAATGCCCAGACTTAGAGCATATGTATTTGACGTAGATGGTACACTAACACTTAGTAGAACTTTAATGGACCCAGAGTTCAAAGAGTTCTTTACAAAGTTTGTAGAGTATCATAAAGTATATATTGTAACTGGCAGTGATTATCCTAAAACTTTAGAACAACTAGGTAAGGATACAATGCATGCAGTAGTACGTTCATATAATTGTAGTGGAAATAGTGTATGGGAAAATGGTGAAAACGTTTACAACACTCCATGGACAATTGATGATGATGCATATAAGTTTTTAGAAAATGCATTAAAACAATCACCTTGGAAGATTAGAACTGGAACACACATTGAGCAACGTCCTGGTATGGTAAACTTTAGTGTACTAGGCAGAGGTGCTACAATAGAAGAACGGGCTCAGTACGTAGACTTTGATACTGACGAAGGCGAACGTTTTAATGTTGCAACACAGTTTAATGCATTGTTTGGATCAAAAGGTTTACAAGCACATGTAGCAGGTGCAACAGGAATTGACATTGCTCCTTATGGTAAAGACAAGCGTCAGATACTAAAGGACTTTGATGATATGCATGTTTCTTTTTACGGAGACATGATGCATGATGGTGGCAATGATAAGCCATTAAAAGACGCAATCATAGCTAGAAACAATACACAAGATAAAACGTTTACGGTTACTGATTGGAAACACACATTTAAACTACTAAAGGAAGTATACTAATGACTAATGTAATTGAACGAAATACACTAGAACAACAACTTAAAGAAAACATCATGGAAGTTACTTTTAATAAAATTAATGGTGACAAACGTATTATGAGTTGTACATTAAGTAAAAATGTTCTACCACCAGCAACTAAAAAAGATCCTATTACACAGGAAAAGATTCGTAAAATTAACGAAGAAGTAATGAGTGTATGGGATACAAATGCAAACGGCTTTCGTAGTTTTCGAATGGCAAATATAGTTGAAGTAAAGCAGTTGAAAGAAGCCTAATGTCTCACAAGATCAAAGAAATTATAGCCGACAAGTATTGGATTGTAGAAAGTGCCTATGCAAAGATAGGAACTATACGTAAAGTACCTGAGGGCTATGAGTTCTTTGATCAAATAGAGAACACAAAGACTATATTAGACACCCTACAGGGCTTCAAATCAGCTACTGTAGCGCCTACAGACACAACTATGCAAGTTTACAAGGGGTTGCCTACAAACGCAACAGCATTATACCCTGTAGATCATCCAACACTACCAGCATTTCAAAAGTCTAAAAATGGTAAAACAATATTTGTTGCAGGCTATTATATTTTAAAATATACAGGCATGGGCTGGCAACATGCATTTTGTCCTAAATTAGAAACAGTGGACAAGTATGAGAATAGAGGCCCCTATTTCACTGAGTGGGATATGAACTTAAATCTTAAGAAAGCAAAATTGGAACCAAAAAATGAGACATCTTCCATTTAACGCAATTATGTTCTTTGCAATGTTATTGATTATGTCAATAGGATTTGCCACTGGAACAATTGCACAAACAACAGGACCCAACAGTTTACTAAATCAGGATCAATTTAATGATCCTTCTAACCCTACCAATCCTACCGATCCTAAAAAAGAAACACCGCCACCAACAACATCTCAAGAATGGATAGGAGCACAACGCCCTATGATGTGTAATAGCATACCAATTGTTAAAGGTTGGTTGTTACTTAAGAATCAATCTATTATAGGGTCAGGGCATAAACCTAAAGAATACATACCAAGTGACCCGTTTAATGGAGTTATTTTATTATTAAATCCAGATACAACCGAGTACACAATACTATTAATTAACGCAGAATATAATTTAGCTTGTATAGTAGCAAGTGGCGCATCTTTTTATGCTAAGTAAAGTTATGATTTAAGTCATTAAGTATAGTTTTTTCTTCCATTTGTATAAATACATGTAATAGGAGAAACAAATACTAATGGCTAGACCAAAACCAAATATTATACTCGACCAAGTAGATAAGAGTTATAACAGTGAACAGATACTAGAAGCAGGTGCGATTTATGCAGTCTATTATGAGAACAAACCAATTAATTTAAGGACTATGAATACACTTGTAAACTATCCTGGGCCAAAATATAAAAAGGTTTCTTTTTCAAATAGTGGGCATGCATTTAATTTATCAGACAGATTAAACAAAAAGTTTAATTCAGATCAGTTTAGTGTTGTGAAGTTAACACATGGCGAAACAATTACGAGAAATTCAAACAGTACAAACTGAATTAATAAAGCTAATAGGATTAGACCTAGCAGTTAAGACAGTTTTTAAAAATACGCATACCTTACGACTAACAAAGGTAGGCCAGCGTATAATTAGTAAATCTTATGATAACTGGGTGTTTGAATCACCTAAGTTAAATGCAAATAATCTAATTAATTTGCTACGTAAGATGCGATATCCTTATTATATTGATAAGGATAAACTAATCCTGTATACAGAGCGTGATGCGTTCTTAGCTAAGTTTGCAGGAGCACAAGGATGGTTAGATGGAAAATAAAAACAATGTAGCAGTATTCGGCGATAGCTTTACGGATCCAAGAGCAAATAAAATGGCCAGATATGCAACCTGGTCAAGTAACTATACAAGTTATGGCAAAGATGGCAGTGATATATATTATAGTTATTTACAATTTTTAGAACACCACGAAAAGCACGATAAAATTATATTTGCCGTAACAGATTGCAACAGACATAGTAGACAATACAATGACAATGAATGGAGACACTTTTCAGATCCTAATACATTGGACATGAGGTTAGCCTCAGCAGAAACATGGGAAGATAAACAAGTATACAGCACGTTACGTAATTGGTTTAGATATATTGTAACAAACAACAACACTAGAGAACTTAATATATCTAACATTTTAGTTAATGAAATAAAAAGAATTAGACCAGACACACTTTTCATAAAATTATTTGAAAATAGTCCTGGACCTAATGTACTGTATCTATTAAAAATATCTAATTTAGAAAAAGGCAATATTAGTATAGGTGATTGGCGAGAAGCATCATACTATGGAAAAGTTGATACACGACTACAGCATCTTACTCGTGAAACACATGCTGTTATAACTAATGAAATAAAAAAAGCATGGACAAATGGCGATCAATGGTTAGATATGGATTACGATATGTTTAAAAATATCAAGTTTGACAAAGACAGCTATTTTGTTGATTGGGAAAGTACTTATAATCCACGGAAAACGAGAAAGGTTAGACAAGATGGCGAATAGAATAGAGGGATATGAAATCCCAGAATTAATAGAAGTACATTGTACAGACAACGATCAAACAGTTGAAGTACAATATATCTCACACCACAATAATATGATACGAACAGACCTACAAGGAATCCCCTTAAACTTTAATCACTTAAAACGGAACATATACGTTGCTAACTTTAGCGGCCGCGAATTTGTTATGAAACTATGAATCAAATAGACTTACACGGACAAACAGTACATGAAGCTTGGAAGACATTTAGCGAACATGTAGCAGACTGTTACTTTAATAATATTAAATCAACTACAATTATCACAGGACACGGGCAAATTGGTGAAGAACTAATTGCTTGGGTACATGCTAATAGGCATTGTCAACATGCTTCTAAAGGCAGAAATACAGGTGCGTACACTGTAGCTATTAAGAAAAATAAGAAAAAAGCATCAGCAGTAAAAGTCAACACTAGTGTAGATCTAAGTCCACTAATTAAAAAGTGGAATAATCATTGACAGCATGCTCAATCTAATATACTATGTATGTAGTTTTAACCTTAATGAGAAAATATAACCAATGGAAGAGAGCTTTAGTCACTTTGTGAAACAATTAGAAAAAATGTCAGAAGAAATAAAAGTAAAACCTTTAAAAATTAACCCAAAAGAAAACGCAAAGTGGTGGTACAAGCTAAGCCTAGACGATAAACAACAGGCTTTTTATGCAGTTATTAGTACAATGCTTAAAGCAGAAACAACACATAGGAAGACGTATAGGAATTCCATGTATGAGATGTTTAAGTTTGGACCCGAGATGTATGACGTTGGTGTTCAAGCAGGATATAAAAAACTACATAAGATGTTAGAAAAAGATAATACATTTGATGACGTAGACGAAATACGTATTATGGATGATAATGGAATATTCAACTTAGACCTAAGTGTAAGTAAATTTAGCTTTGATACCGAAGAGAACGGTTATGGAAGCAAAACACTAAAATTAAAAATTCAGACAGATAAAGAGGAAAGATAATGTCAGTTAAACTAGTATGCTCTTCAAAGGCAACCAACGAATTTGAAGCAGAGGGACTTGAAAATTTACAAGACCTAATTGCATTTTGTGCAAAAGTAAGTAACCCAACAGCACAGATTAATCATGAAACAAGTGAAAGACTAATTAAATATTTAATTAAACATAGCCATTGGTCACCATTGGAAATGGTTAATGCTACACTAGAAATTAATACTACACGTGATATTGCACATCAAATTGTGCGACACCGTAGCTTTGCGTTCCAAGAGTTCAGTCAACGTTATGCTGACCCAGCAGATCAAGGCGAACTATTTGAATACAGTGAAGCACGGTTACAAGATACAAAGAACAGACAGAATAGTATTTCTACAAATGATACTAATTTACAAGTGTGGTGGGATGCTCAACAAAAGTTTATTGCTGAAGCCGCTAAAAGCATTTACGACAATGCTATTGAAAAGGGCATTGCTAAAGAACAAGCACGTAAAGTATTACCCGAAGGACTTACTAAGACACGTTTATACATGCAAGGCAGTATACGTAGTTGGGTACATTATATCGAATTACGTGGCGCTAACGGTACACAAAAAGAACATATGGAAATCGCTCATGCATGTGCAAAAGTAATTGCTGAAATCTTTCCACTAGCAGGAGATTTAAATGAGAGTTAACAAAAAGATTACAGCCGACTTGGCTAATTTTATTAAAATGCGTTACAATATTACTGTAACAGACTTTGCTGAAAAGTATCCAGAAATGTTTAAGTCATTTATGCGACTGCAATTTTGGCTAGACGAAGTTACACTAGCTACTTACTTTGGTCCTAACGATAATGCAGAATTAGAAGGTACTTATTGGTCTCAACAAACGCTGTGGGCTACACGTAAAACTGGACAACAACTACTAGACAAACTTATTGCACTTGACCCAAAACGAATATGTGATGTAGGCTGTGGAGATAATGAGTTCAAACCACACTTTGGTGATAAACTAATTGGCATCGATCCATACAATCCTAAGTCTGATTTTAAAATTGGTATTAATGAATATACACCAGATCATATAGCTGAGTTTGATATTGTTTTAGCATTAGGTAGTATCAACTTTGGTGACACAACAGAAATTGAACGTCAAATAGGAAATGTAATACATTTGGTTAAACCAGGCGGTAAGATATTTTGGCGTTGTAATCCAGGCATTACACATGATAATGCACAAGCACAGTGGGTAGACTTTTTTCCTTGGTCTGAAGAATACATTTATGACATTGCTAAACGAGTCAATTGCGAAGTTAATGAGATTTCTTGGGATCATCCCGAGGGTGGTGAAGAGCCGTTGTGGGGCAATAGACTATATAGCGAGTGGACAAAGTCAGGATTAAACACGTTAGTTTAACACATATGTTTTAAGATAAATACTTATAGAGCCAGTCAGGTGTGACATGATATCTAACAGGACTCTCATTAAGGAAGAGAAAATTATATGTTAGATAACGGTATTTTAAAAGACTCGATAGCACTATTTAAAAAAATAACAAGCTCGAGCTACAAATTCTTTTGTATTTCAAAAGTAAAAACTATTACAATCATTACAGTTGCAGTACTACTCAGTACTACAATTAACTCATACTTGAGACCTATTCAGCAACAGCTACATAATGGTATTAACTATGCCTATGACATTAACGAAACCATTGGCGAAACATTATATGAGATTAACGGATTTCTATTTAATGGAAAAAACTTTGATGCTGAACGTAAAGGTAAACGAGTTATATATGATTCGTATGGATCAGTTGTAATAGTAACAGTCAAATCAGACGATCAAGTAGCTAACAAGACTATGGCTGGTAGAGGCACAGGATTTTTTATAGAAGTTACAGACGAGTATGCATTAATTGCAACAAATCATCACGTTATAGATGGTTGGATAAAAGATAAAGCATTTAAAATATCAATTGGAACAGCTACAGAAATGTGGCCATACGAAGTTGAAGTTATAGGACACGACCAAGTAGCAGACGTAGCAGTTCTTAAAATATTTAAGCTAGACAATGAAGATTGGAAAGCACTAGAATGGGCTACACAAGAGTCAATAGCTGTAGGCGACCCTGTTGTTGTTATAGGACATGGTATGAGTATGCCATGGACAAGTACACAAGGACATGTTGTTTACAAAGATAGATATGGTTCAAGACCATATTCATTAATGCTACAAGTTGATGCAGTTATTAACCAAGGTAACAGTGGCGGACCAGTTATAGATCTTGAAGGTAAGGTAGTTGGCATAGCTCAAAGCATTTACAGTCCAGGTAGACAAATTCCAGGTTGGGATGGAATTGGAATGGCAATACCTGTTAAGCAAGCAAAGCGATCAATTGATTATATATTAAGCCCAAGATACATTGCAAAAGGCTACGTTCCATATGCTGAATTTCCATTTATGCTAGGTACATTTAAGTTTGAAGATGTACAAGATCTGCCTAGAAAAGATAGACGGTTTGCATACATTAACTATCCAGAAATTGCACTTGGTGCTGATCTAACGGAAGTTAGCACAGTAGGTGAACTTGCAGGTTTTTTACAAGGTGATATTATATTAAAAGTCAATGGTGTAGATGCCATGTCAAGTTTTTATGTAATGCGAGAAACAATCTATGCATTTCCAGGTGATATATGGACTGTAGAATTTAAACGTGATGGTGAAGTAATGACTAAGAAAATTGCTCTAAGAGAAATGGATCGAACTCAGTTAATAAAAACACTAAATTTACGAGCTAAATGAAGCCCAATTCACGTTATAATTTATTAACAAGTAAACATAAGCCAATTAAGTTATTTACTTGGTTTCCAAAACGTATGACAAGCGGTACACTTGTATACTTTGGTACATACTACCAAGTAGCTACACGAATTAGAAGTGCAGATCCACGTCATATGTGGATAGATAGCGATCTTTACACAGAAAAAGAGCTATTTGTTAAAAAATTATCAAATTATTTATAAATTATTTTTAAAACCCTTGTAATATAAGGGTTTTTTCTGGCATTCAATGGTTGACAATACCAAGAGTTCTTGCTATAATAGTACTATAAACAATAAAGAACGGAGTTACTAAATGGATAAGTTTTTAAACACAGTAGGCGGATTGTTAATAGTAATAGGTTTAATGGCTATGGCAGGTTCTGCAAATGATTGTGATGGTAAGTGTATTGAAACTGCTAACACAATGAGCGAAATGTTAACAATAGTAATAATGGGATTAGCATCAATGGGTTTAGGTGCTTATGTATTAACTCTAGTAAATAACAAATAAAGGTTGACTTATTAACCAAGATACCTTACAATAGTATTATATGCCAAAGAAGAAACAACAGAATTTAAACTTAGAAGAAGGAAGCAAAAATATGAAAACTGGAATGTCAGAAGCACGTACTGTAAAAATTAGTGAGGCTACTACACTTATTACACGTGCATTTAAAAAGAAGCGTCCTGTGTTTTTATGGGGTCCTCCAGGAATTGGTAAATCAGAACTAGTTCAAACTATTGGTGATTCAGGTGCGTTAGGTAACGCATTAGTTATTGACATGCGTCTTGCATTATTTGAGCCTACAGACTTACGTGGGTACCCGGTTCCTAATATGGAAACTGGCGTTATGCAATGGTTGCCACCAGCAGACTTGCCAAGTGCAGAACTAGCCGCAAAGTATGATACAGTAATTGTATTCCTAGATGAGATGAACTCTGCCGCACCAAGTGTGCAAGCCGCAGGTTATCAGTTAATTCTTAATCGACGTATTGGACAGTATGTACTTCCAGATAACGTTGTAATGATTGCCGCAGGTAATCGTGAGACAGATAAAGGTGTTACATACCGTATGCCTAAGCCACTTGAGAATCGTTTTGTACACTTTGAACTACGTGTAGATTTCCAAGATTGGTTGAATTGGGCTGTAATGAATGAAGTAGATGCAGACGTTGTTGGCTACCTTTCATTTGCTAAAGGTGATCTTTATAACTTTGATCCACAATCAAGTTCACGTGGATTTGCTACTCCTCGAGCATGGACATTTACTTCAGAACTAATTGAAGATGCAGATGATCTAAGTGACTCGTTGCAAACAGACTTAGTAGCAGGTTGTGTTGGTGAAGGAATTGCTGTTAAGTTTATGGCACACCGTAAGATTGCAGGTGACCTTCCTATTCCAGAAGATGTACTTGATGGTAAAGTTAAAACTATCAAAACTAACGAAGTGTCAGCAATGTATGCAATGGCAACTAGCTTATGCTACGAGCTACGTGATCGACACATTAATGGTGAGAAAGCTGGTGCAGATTCTAAAGAGATGGAAAAGTACCACAAGAGCTTCTCAAACTTTATTGGGTTTATGATGGACACAATGGAAACTGAAATGGTTGTTATGGCATCACGTATTGCAATGCAACAATACAAGCTAGTGCCTAAGCAAAAGAAAATTGAACGCTTTGATGAGTACTTTGGACGTTATGGTCGACTCGTACTTGACGCCTAAGCTAAAAGAGGGAGAGACAATTGATCTCTCTCTTTACACTCCAAGCCAAAGGACTAATATTAGATTATACGGATTAGACTGCAAGGATTGGACTCCACTAGATGTATTTGATTATAGGCTTAAATGGCACAACGCAGAACCAGAAACAGTAAAAGTACAACCCAAAAACTTAAAAAAAGCTACAAGATGGTGTAAAATGAATCTTTATCATCAAGACTTTAATATAAACAAATGGGCTAATGCTGAAGATTCACATAACTTTGTGTTTAAAGATAAGGAAAATGCCTTCCTATTTAAGCTAGGATTTAGTGGTTGACAATAGGTATTGTTTATCGTATAATGTATATAATAGTTAGAAATTAGGAGTTGTATTAATGTTAAAAACAGCAGAAGAACGTATTACGCAGTCTAGAGTTAGACTACTTTTAACTAAGCCTTTCTTTGGACAACTAGCAGTACGTTTAAAAATCGAAGATGCAAGTGACTGGATTCCTACAGCGGCAACAGATGGTCGTAGGTTTATGTTTAACCGAGATTTTGTAGATAGTCTTACAGATCCTATGCTAGATTTTTTAGTTGGGCACGAAGTACTGCATTGTGTGTTTGATCACATGCAAATGCGAGGCGAACGAGAAGCTCAGTTATACAATGCGGCAGCTGATTATAACATTAATATGACACTAGTAGAACAAAGTATTGGTGAACCAATTTCAGAAGATAAACTAGGCGGCGGAAAGATATGCCTAGATTGGAAATACAGTGGTTGGAATAGTTTTGAGATATATGATGACTTGTTTACAAATCGTAAAGATGCTAAGAGCATGGATGTGCATTTAGAAGAAGGTGTAGATGGAGAAGGCAATTCAATACAAGATCCAAATGCTAAGCCAATGTCAGAAGAAGAACGTAAAGGACTTGCAGACGAGATTAAACAAGCTACAATACAAGCGGCTCAGAGTGCAGGACAAGGTGTACCGGATTCTGTTAAGCGATTGATTAACGAGCTTATTGCTCCTAAAATGGATTGGCGAGATGTACTAGCTACTAATATTGAAAGCTCAATAAAAGCAGACTTTACATTTATGCGTCCTAGTAAACGTTCAGGAGAAGTTATCTTTCCAGGCATGGATAGAGATGAGATGTTAAACATAGCAGTTGGACTTGATACATCAGGCAGTATTAGCCAAGCAATGTTACGTGACTTCCTAAGTGAAGTACAAGGCATTATGGATCAATACAGTCAATACGTTGTACATATTTTCCAATTCGATACAGGCGTGTATCAAGCAGAAACGTTCACAAGTGATGATGGACGAACAATGGAAGACTATGAATTAAAAGGTGGAGGCGGCACTGACTTTGAAGTAATATTTAACTACTTAGAGCAGTATCAAATCGAACCGGACCAGTTGGTAGTATTCACAGATGGATACCCATGGGGTTCATGGGGTAACCCAGATTACTGTGATACATTATTTTGTATCCATAGTGATAAACAGAAACGTATCGAAGCGCCATTTGGTGTAACAGTACATTATGAGGCGGCGTAAATGAAAGAACAAAAGAATAAAATTAAAGTAGTAAACAATGGCGGAAGCCTAAGTGAAACTGACCTGGGTTTATTAGCAGGTACAGAATTATTGTTACAGATGATGCGAAATCGCATTGTTGTTGTAACTAATAATAATGATGTAGACTGGACTGGGCTTATGGAAGACATTCCAGGCTTATATCACATTAGACCGTTAGATAAGTCTAAGCAGATATATCAACTATGGTTTGAATTTCAATCAGATATTGACCAGTTCAATAAGAATCTTTATGTTAGCAAGTTAGCAAACACTGCTCACGAAGCGGCATAAATAAACATAGTAGTTAATTAAATATAAAAATAGGAGATACTTAAATGACTGAAGACACTAAAGTAGTACCCGCAACAAACGTAGATGCACCGGAACTATCAATCCAGGACATTGTTTTAGCGGCTAACATTATCGACTTGGGTATGCAACGTGGCGCTTTTAAAGCGGCAGAAGCAGCACAAGTAGGAAAATGCTTTGAAAAGATGGTAACATTTATTAAAGCTAACACGCCGGACACGGCAACAACAACAGAAGCACCAGCCGAAGAAGCTGAGGCTCCAAAGGAGTAATTATGAGAAATATGAAACACGTAGGCCAATTGGCTAATACGCAAAAAAGAGTAGTTGTGGTATTCAGAGAATTACCCGACGATGCTAACAGTTGTTTAGTAGTTGATACAGATGCACTTCCAGATTGGATGCAAGACAATGTATTAAATGCAGTAGAGTCACCAGGCTCACAAGCTAGTACTAACTTCTACGAATACGCTGAACGTACTGTTTTAACAGATGGTACAAACATGTTGCAAAGTTTACACAAAACTGGTAGACTTATGAAGCAACCAACATCTAACGTTATGATGACACCTAATGCAGAAGTAGCTGTAAAGCTATCTGAGATTAATGACATTGTACGTGCTGAAGATAAAACGCCAGTAGTAGCTCCGCCAAGTGACGAAGTAATGATGGCAACAAAAGATGCATCAACAGATGCAATGACACCAGCACAACGTAGAACAGCTATTAACGAAGGCACTATGCCAGCAGAATCAGGCGCTACACAACCAGTTCCAGCTATGCAGGCAACCGCTGATGGCACATTGGACGAAACTGCAATGGCTAAAAACTTACTAGCTCAAGCTAAAGGTTTTGAAGCAGAAGCAAAATCGTTAAAGCAACAGGCATATGATATGGTACCAGGATTAAAGCCAGGACCAAAGAAGCCAGTTTCTACAAAGGCTACAAAGGCTACTAAAGCAGATACTAAAGAGACAGCTCTTTAATATTTAATATCATTTAAGGAAAGCAAGAATGCCTATTGAACGGAAAGACAGATCATTTGATCTGATCTTTGACCAGGTATCTATGGACCACGTTCCTGCTGAGTATATCAGAGAAATATTGGTCGAACTAGGTACTGGTGAGAGACTCACACTGACAAAAGATGATTTACTGATGATTAAAAATAAAACAGCAGATGAAATCATAACAGCATTGTCTGTTGACAATATGTCTAATATCAGTTTGAAGCTTGATTATGAAGCAATTAAATCCGATGTCTTACGAGGAGTCACAGGTTTTCTAGGAAAGCACTTTGACAAATAACAGTAACATATGGGTATGTGGAATACCAGGAAGTCGATGGAGCGGAATTGATATTCAAATTCGCTCTATTTTGCATTGTGATCGGTCAGATGAAACTGACGAACGAACAATGTACCACAGGGCATATAACCCTTCGGACACAAATAACGGACACCGCGGCTCTTATTGGGGACCGGGTATGGGATGTGGAGAAGACTGGACTGACTTTAACTACTTAACAAAAGAAAAGTTAGAGACAGACATTCATAAGGTATTTAATGGCGAAGGTTATCGTGTTATTAAGAATCATTTTTTAGCACGTAAATTTAATCTAGATTACATATGGAATAACTTTCCAGGTGATAAGATAATATTAATTTACCGTGAGCCCCAAAAATCATTCGCATGGTGGAGTGAAGTTATGGACTTTAGTGATGGACATTTTCCTGACTATAGACCGGGCTACACTGATTATAACACTATGCGTGATTTATTGTGGAAAGAGAGTGCAAAAATTACAGACTTTGCATTCCGTAAAGACCTAAAGTTTAACCCTTATAATGTATCAGAATTTAAACATTGGAATGGGTACGATATTGATGTAGCTATGCAATATGAGATGATAAATATTGATAAGCATAAAGATGTATATATTGCATCAGCAACAATACCGGAGAAACTTGATGACAGCCCCATTTAAAACACCATATCATTTTGACAAATTCAAAGTAGACAAAGAAGGCGAATACTCTAAGAGTATTGGCGTCTTTCAGGGTGACTGGGCTGATGAGATTATACATGCAAGATCTAAAGTAATGGACGAGCAACAGTATAACACACAACGGTATGAACATGCCGCTAATAAAAAAAGCGAAAATCACATAGAAGAAGATAAAGAAAACAAAGATGGTATTCCGTCTGCTATGATGTTTCGCAAGATTAATTTTGATAAATACCAGGGAGAGTTTCCACAGTTTACAAAGATTGTAGAACACCTTCAATTTGATATGAGTAAGAAATTGACATGTAAGTTTAACGATCAATATCCAAACGATCAGCTTATGTGGCACATTGATAACTTACCAGGCAACCCACGTAAGGAACGTGTTTTAGACAATCCGGAATTTAATTACGCAAATGATGATAAGATACGTTTTTTAATTACGATGGAAGATTGGGAACCAGGTCAAATAATTCAGTTTGGTAACAAAGTATACACTCAATGGAAAGCAGGTACTGCTTTTACATGGGAATGGAGTACGTTACCACACTTAACATGGAACGGCAGTTGGACGAAACGTCCATGCCTACAACTAACAGGAACTGCAACATCAGCCACATGGGATATTGTGAGAGCAGGTAATGCAGAGACAACTTATAAAATTTAAAGGATAAAAATATGGCAGACACAAAGTTACCTTCAGATACATTTTGTATTTTACCGTGGATACATTTAAGCACACGACCTGACGGAAGTATGCGAGTATGTTGTACAGCAAACGCTTCAAGCGTTGGTGCAACAAACGATAAAGTACACGGCGGGCGAGTAGGAATTGTAAAAACAGATGATGGTAAACCAGCTAACTTAAACAACAGTGATTTAAGTAGTGCATGGAACAATAGTTATATGCGAGGTGTGCGTCAACAAATGTTAGCAGGAGAACAACCTGCTAGTTGTTTGAAGTGTTACAAAGAAGAAGCGGCAGGACATCGTTCTAAGCGTCAGTGGGAAACAGACTATTGGATGAAAGATGGCATTGATGTAGATCAATTAGTTAAGGAAACATATGAAGATGGAAGCACTGACTCTAAATTACGTTATATTGATATCCGTATGGGCACGAAATGTCAGTTGGGGTGTGTTATGTGTAGCCCACATGATAGTTCAGGCTGGGTAAAAGATTGGAACAAACTATATCCACAAATTACAAATGAATCTTTAAAAGAAACTATGAATTGGGATGATAAAGGTAAAACCTTTGGTGCAAACTATAACTGGCACAAAAACAATCCTGTATTTTGGGAGCAGTTTTATGCACAAATTCCTTTCATTAGACAACTATACTTTGCAGGTGGCGAATCAACTGTTATTGAAGAACATTATTCAATCCTATCTAAAGTTATTGAGATGGGATACGCACATCAAATTGAAGTGCGTTATAATAGTAATGGTATTGAACTACCAGATCGGTTACTAGAACTGTGGACACATTTTGAAAAGGTACGCTTCCATTACAGTATTGATAGTATTGGTGATATGAATGACTATATTCGTTACCCAAGCGAATGGTCA
>TARA_R110000851_G_scaffold28150_9_pt1 | contig 17787 bp, 12 predicted proteins | sample TARA_R110000851 | Tara Oceans TARA_R110000851 (sample SAMEA4397627) | marine metagenome | biome: Polar Biome; feature: [DCM] deep chlorophyll maximum layer (ENVO:01000326); material: water (ENVO:00002006), including particulate matter (ENVO:01000060) such as... | depth 17 m
AAGGTCTCGCGCATGTCGCGGGCGGTGGCCAGCGGGTCAGGCTTGCCGTCCACGCCCTGCGGGTTGACGTAGATCAGGCCCATCATCACCGCGGCCAGGGGGTTTTCGAGTTCGCGGTCGCCGGTGTAGCGGCTGTTGGGGCCGCCGGAGGTCTCCAGCCACTCCTTCTCGCTGCCCCAGTAGGTGTCGAGTTCGGGGTGCCAGATGTCTTCGCGGCCAAAGGCGAAGCCAAAGGTTTTGAGGCCCATGGATTCATAGGCGACGTTGCCGGCAAGAATCATCAGGTCGGCCCAGCTGATCTGATTGCCGTATTTTTTCTTGATGGGCCACAGCAGCCGGCGTGCCTTGTCGAGATTGCCGTTGTCCGGCCAGGAGTTGAGCGGCGCGAAGCGCTGGTTGCCGGTGCCGGCGCCACCGCGCCCGTCGGCCAAACGGTAGGAGCCGGCCGCATGCCAGGCCAAGCGGATCATCAGACCGCCGTAATGGCCCCAGTCGGCCGGCCACCACGCCTGACTGTCGGTCATCAGCGCGTGCAGGTCTTGCTTGAGGGCCGCGACGTCCAGCTTCTTCACTTCGGCCCGGTAATCGAAATCGGCCCCCAGGGGGTCGGTCTTGGTGTCGTGCTGGTGCAGGATGTTGAGGTTCAGCGACTTCGGCCACCACTCCACCACGGACTTCTCGGCGGCCGTGTTTCCACCATGCATCACGGGGCATTTGGCGCCGGTGCTCGGAAATTCCACTTGGCTACTCATGTTCGCTCTCCATTGATTGACTTTATTGATTCTGCTGCTCACGACATCGATCATCATCCTCCCCCCGCGATCAATCAAATGAATTAATTGTTTCGCGGCGATGCACAAGGACTATCGTGTCGAGCCCCGCCACAGCGGTTTTGCGGCGCCTCTGCCCTTCACCGACAATACCGCTCCTTTTCGACCCTGCGCACCCTGCCGTCATGTCACGCACCCTGTTGATCGAAGTCGGAACCGAAGACCTGCCCGCGCGCTACGTGCTGCCGCTGGCCGATGCCCTGCGCGACGGCATCACCCAGGGCCTGAGCAGCCGGGGCCTGGCCATGGGCGAGGTGCTGCGCTACGCAACGCCGCGACGGCTGGCGGTGCTGGTCACCGCCGTCCCCGAGCAGCAGCCCGACCAGCAGATCGTGCGCTCCGGCCCGGCGCTGAAGGCCGCGGTGAAAGACGGCCAGCCCACCCCGGCGGGCCTGGGCTTTGCCAAGTCCTGCGGGGTCGACTTTGGGGCGCTCGGCGAGCGCGACGGCAAGTTGCATTTCGAGAAGCGCGCGCCCGGCGCCGCCACGGCCGACCTTCTGCAGGCAATCTTCACTGACACGCTCAAGCAGATGGACCAACTGGTCCCCAAACGCATGCGCTGGGGCAGCGGCGAGGCCACCTTTGTCCGTCCGGTGACCTGGCTGGCGGCGCTGTTCGGCACCGACGTGCCACCGTTGCAGGCATTCGGCCTGACGGCTGATCGCATCACCTACGGCCATCGCTTTCACGCGCCGCTGGCAATCACGCTCGACAGCCCCGAGTCGTATGCAGAGCGGCTGTTCAAGGCCAAGGTCATCGCCGATCCGGAGGCCCGCAAGACCCATATCGCCGCGCAGATCAACGCCGAGGCCCAGGCGCTGGGCGGCCACGCCCGGGTCACCGAAGACCTGCTCGACGAAGTGGCGGCCCTGGTCGAATGGCCGGTGGCGATCACCGGGCATTTCGAGGCCCGGTTTCTGGAGCTGCCCCCCGAGGTCATTGTCGCCACGGTTGAAACCAACCAGCGCTATTTCACGGTGTTTGAAGACGCCGGGCAGACCCGACTCACCTCGGCATTCATCACCGTCATCAATATCGAAAGCCGCGATGTGACGCAGGTGGTGGCCGGCAACGAGCGCGTGGTGCGCCCGCGGTTGAGCGATGCCGCGTTCTTCTTTGACCAGGACCGCGCCATTGCCCTGGACGTGCACGCCCAGGGGCTGGCACGCATCACCTTTCAGCAGGCGCTGGGCACCGTGGCCGACAAGCAGGCGCGCATTGCCACGCTGGCGGCCGCGCTGGCCCGCGACACCGGCGCCAGCGACCAGCGCGTGGCCGACGTGCAGCGCGCCGCCGCGCTGTGCAAGGCCGATCTGGTGACCAAGATGGTCTTTGAGTTCCCCGAACTGCAGGGCCTGATGGGCGGCGACTACGCCCGCCGCAGCGGCGCGCCCGAGTCGGTCTGGCGTGCCATTCGCGAACATTACCTGCCCACCCAGCAGGGCACGCCGATTCCCTCGACGGCAGAAGGCCAGATGGTGGCGCTGGCCGACAAGCTGGACAGCCTGGCCGGCATCTTCGCCATTGGCCAGAAGCCCACCGCCAGCAAGGACCCCTACGCCCTGCGCCGCGCGGCACTGGGGGTGTTGCGCATCCTCATCGAAGGCGACTGGTCGCTGGACCTCAGTCAGGCCCTGCAACTGGCGCTCGACGCCCAGCCCGCCGGCGATCGCAGCCCCAAGACGCGGGCTGAGCTGCTCGATTTCATCCTTGAGCGCCTGCGCGCCTACCGCGTGGGGGCCACGGTTGACGGGCGGGCCATCACGCCCGAAGCCTTCGAGGCGGTGCGCACCCTCGGCGGCACCCGGCCGCTGGACCTGGAGCACCGGCTGCAGGCGGTGCACCAGTTCGTGGTGCTGCCCGCCGCGCCGCATCTGGCGGCCGCCAACAAGCGCATCCGCAACGTGCTGCGCCAGGCCGCCGAGCGCGACGGTCACGCCCCCGACGGCAAGGTCGATCCGCAGCGGCTGACGCACACCAGCGAACAGGCGCTGTGGACCACGGTCGAGGCCCTGGAGCAGCGCAAGGGCGACACCGACTACGCAGAGCGCCTGCTGGACCTGGCCAATCTGCGCGACCCGGTGGACGATTTCTTTGAGGCGGTCATGGTCAACGACGACGACGCGGCCATTCGCCAGAACCGGCTGGCGCTGCTGACCCGGGTGGACGCGCTGTGCCGCGAAGTGGCCGACATTTCTCAGTTGCCGGGCTAGCACCACCATGAAATGGGTGATTCTGGATCGCGACGGCGTCATCAACCATGACTCGCCGAACCACATCAAGTCGGTCGCCGAGTGGCACGCACTGCCCGGCAGCGTCGAGGCGATCGCGCGGCTGTGCCAGGCGGGCTTCCGGGTGTTCGTCGCCACCAATCAGGCGGGCATCGGCCGTGGCCTGTTCACCCACGACGCGCTGCTGGCCATGTTCGACTACCTGCAACGCCGGGTCACTGAAATGGGCGGGCGCATCGAGGGCATCGAGTTCGCGCCCGAACACCCCGACCAGGCCACGGTCATGCGCAAACCCAATCCCGGCATGCTCAAAGACCTCGCCCGCCGCCTGGGGCAACCCCTGGACGGGGTCTGGTTCATCGGCGATTCCTCGGGCGATGTGCACGCCGCACTGAACGCCGGCGCGCAGCCGGTGCTGGTGCGCACCGGCAACGGCGCCGCCACCGAGGCCGCGCTCAGCGATGCGCTGAAGGCCCGCGTGCCCTGCTTCGACGACCTGGCCGCCGCCGCGCGTGCGCTGATCAGCCGCTCGATCGTGCGCGCGACAGCCTGATCGCCACGTCGCGCACGTTCGGCAGAATGCCGGGCTTGTGCAGCGTCAGGGTCAGGGCCGTGAGCGTCGCAAATTCCGCCAGCAGGGCGCGGACAATGCGCCCGGCCAGCGCCTCCAGCAACTGCGGCTGCTCGCGCTGGCACAGCGCCGTCACGCAGGCGGCGACGGCGGCGTAGTCCACCGTGTCTTGCACCCTGTCACTGGTCGCGGCGGCGTGCAGGTCCACGCTCAGTTCCAGATCGAGGACCAGCGGCCGCGGCGCATGCCGCTCCCAGTCGTACACGCCGATCAGCGCCTCGACCTCCATGCCGTGCAGCAGAATCAGGTCGCTCATGCGCAGGCCGCCACAGGGGCCAGATCGGCCAGCGACCAGCGCGGCGTGGCAAAAATGCCCGCCGCCGGCGATCGCGCTTCGCCGCGTCGCTGCCAGCCCACGTAGGCGATCATCGCCGCGTTGTCGGTGCAGAACGCCTGCCGGGGAAACGCCAGCCGCACGCCTTGTTGCATCGCCCAGGCGCCCAGTTTTTCGCGCAGACGCAGGTTGGCACCCACCCCACCGGCCACCACCAGGGTTCGGTAGCCGGTGGCCTCGATGGCGCGCGCGCACTTGATGCGCAGGGTGTCGGTCACCGCTTCCTCGAAGCCCCGCGCCAGATCGGCGCGCGCGGTGTCGCAGAGCACCTCGGGGATGCGCGTGGCGACGGCGGTTTTAAGCCCCGAGAATGAGAAGTCCAGGCCCGGCCGGTCGGTCATCGGTCGCGGAAAGCGGAACACGCCGTCGCGACCCTGCGCCGCCAGCCGTGCCAACGCCGGTCCGCCGGGATAAGGCAGGCCGAGCAGCTTGGCGGTCTTGTCGAAAGCCTCGCCCACCGCATCGTCGAGACTCTGCCCCAGCACCGTGTAGCGCCCCAGGCCTTCGACACCGACCAGCAGCGTGTGGCCGCCCGAGACCAGCAGCGCCACAAACGGAAAGGCCGGCGGGTCCGGCTCCAGCATGGGCGCCAGCAGATGGCCTTCCATGTGGTGCACCGGCACGATGCCGCAGCCCAGCGCCTGCGCCAGCCCGGCTGCGGTGGCGCCGCCGACCATCAGTGCGCCGATCAGCCCCGGCCCGGCGGTGTAGGCCACGCCGCTGAGATCGGCAAAATCGAGCCCGGCATCGGCCAGGGTGTCGCGCACCAGCGGCACCACGCGCGTCAGGTGATCTCGCGAGGCCAGCTCCGGCACCACACCGCCATACTCCGCGTGCAGGGCAATCTGCGTGTGCAGGCGATGTGCCCGCAGACCGGCCATATCGTCGTAAACGGCCACGGCGGTTTCGTCACAGGAAGACTCGATGGCGAGGATGCTCATGGCCTATTTTGCATTAGTGGCGCGGGCCGACTAGAATCCACGCCCTTTTTCGACGCAGGCCGATCCTTCGGTGCCGCGCCGGAGCCTGATTACCGTCTGCATCAACGAGATTTTTTTGCATGCCCAACGTTCGTATCCGCGACAACGAGCCGTTTGAAGTCGCTCTGCGCCGTTTCAAGCGCACCTGTGAAAAAGCGGGCGTCCTCACCGACGTTCGCAAGAAAGAAGCATTCGAAAAGCCCAGCATGGAACGCAAGCGCAAGCGCGCTGCGGCCGTGAAGCGCCAGGCCAAGAAGGTTCTGCGCGAAACCAACCGGCGCACGCGGCTTTACTAAGCCCGCTGGTTGTTCGACAAAGCTTTTTCAGGCTCGCGACCCCGTCGCGGGCCTTGTTGTTTTGCCACCGAGGGTACGGCCATGAGCGATCTCAAGACACGCATCACGGATGACATCAAAACTGCCATGCGCGCCGGCGACAAGCTGCGCCTGTCGGTCTTGCGCATGCTCAGTGCCGAGCTCAAGCAGCGCGAAGTGGTGGAACAGCAGACACTGACCGACGCGGTGGTCATGGCCGCCATCGAGAAGATGGTCAAGCAGCGCCGCGATTCCGAGAAGCAGTTCCGTGATGGCGACCGCCCCGAGCTCGCCGACAAGGAAGCCGCCGAAATTCTCGTGCTGCAGGGCTACCTGCCGCAGCCGCTGAGTGCTGACGAACTCGCCGCGCTGCTGGATCAGGCCTTTGCCGAAACCGGCGCCAGCGAACCCAAGGACATGGGCAAGGTGATCGGCTGGCTGAAGCCCAAGGTCGCCGGTCGCGCCGACATGGGCGCGCTTTCCGGGCAGGTCAAGGCACGCCTCAATCAGGGCTGATCCGCGCCCGTCACGCACCGCTAAACTGACGCGGTGAGTGGCCGAATACCCGACAGTTTCATCCAGGATTTGCTCGCCAGGACCGACATCCTCGAGCTGATCGGCGCGCGCGTGGAACTCAAGCGCGCCGGCAAGGAGTGGAAGGGCTGCTCGCCCTTCACCCACGAGAAAACCCCGTCGTTCTTCGTCTCGCCGACCAAGCAGATGTATTTCGACTTCAGTTCCGGCAAGAACGGCAACGCCATCGGCTTTCTGATGGAGCACGACCGGCTCAGCTTTGTCGACGCCGTGGAGGCGCTGGCGCAGATGGCCGGCCTGGAGGTGCCGCGCGAAGGCGGCCAGATCGACCGGCTGGTGCTCGAAGGGCCGCTCGATGCCCTGGCGGTTGCGCAGCGCTATTTTCGCGATCAGCTCCGCCAGAGCGCGGAAACACAGGCCTATCTGCGCGAGCGCGGGGTGACCGCCGACACCGCCAAGGGCTTCGGACTGGGCTTCGCGCCCGACCGCTGGGACGGCCTGGCCGCCCATTTCACGCCCAGCACCGTGGCCCATGCGGTGAGCGCGGGCATGCTGATCGAACGCGAAGGGGGCGGGCGACCCTACGACCGTTTTCGCGGCCGGGTGATGTTCCCGATCCGCGATGCCCGTGGCCGGGTGATTGCCTACGGCGGCCGCACCGTGATCAAGGACCCCGCGAAGTACCTGAATTCGCCCGAAACCCCCCTGTTTCACAAAGGCCGCGAGCTTTACGGTCTGTTCGAGGCCAAGGCCGCGCGCAAAGCCGCGCTGCCACATGTGCTGGTGGTCGAGGGCTATATGGACGTGGTGATGCTGCATCAGGCCGGCGTGACCGATGCCGTGGCCACGCTGGGCACCGCCACCACCCGTGATCACCTGCAAAGGCTGTTCCGCGAAACCAGCCGGGTGATCTTCTGCTTCGATGGCGATGCCGCCGGCACACGCGCCGCCTGGCGCGCGCTGGAGCAGGCCCTGCCGGAACTGCACGGCGCGCGTGAATGCCGCTTCATGTTCCTGCCGCAAGGGCATGATCCCGACACGCTGATCCAGGCCGAGGGCCAGGCGGCATTCGAGCAGCGCATCGCCGACGCCACGCCGCTGTCGGCCTACCTCATCAACGAACTGATGCAGCAGGCACCGCCCACCTCGCTGGAAGGCCGCGCCCGTTTTGCCGCACTCGCCGCACCCCACCTCAAGCGCATCCCCGAAGGGCCGTTCAAATCCCTGCTCAGCAACGCGCTGGCCGAAACGGCCGGTCTGCCGCCCGAACAAATGCTGGGCGAGGCCCCCTCAGCGCCCGCGCCGCAAGCTGCCCGCGGCGGCACGGCAAGGCGAGGCAGCGGGCAAACGCTGATCATCAAGGGCGCCCTGCGGGCACTGCTGGAAAAACCGGCGCTGGCCGAACGCGCGCAGCATGTCGATGCCCTGGCCCAGGCAAATCTGCCGGGCCTGAACGTGCTGACGCGTGCCATCGACTACTTCCAGAATCACCCGGACGCCACCGCCGCCCAGTTGCTGGAAAGCTGGCGCGACAGCAAGGAGGGCAACGCGCTGATGCGTGTGATGTCAGAACCCAGCTTGCTGGATGACGCGGCGCTGGCGCGCGAATTCGATGACGCGTTGAATCGGCTGTGGCGCGGCATCCAGCGCGACCGCTACACCGAATTGCTGAACATTTCGACCACCCGCAGCCTCAGCGAGGCCGAGAACAACGAGCTGCGCAGCCTGAAGGGCTGAGGTCGCGCCTTTGGCGCGCCATCACGATTCTGTCACCTTGGGCTGTCAGGATCAGCGCTCCGATCAAGTCCCGAAGAGGATGCCAAGCGTGATCTCTCAACTGCCTGACAGAAGGGCGGCGTGTTGTCGCGCGCCAAAAAGCCCGAGCATTTTTTCAGTTTCGGTCCATTTACCCGGCGTTTTCCGGGCGCGTTGCCGTGCGCCGGGGAAATATCCGGGCCCCGGGCAGGGGAACAGGCGGGTCACTTCGCGATTTGACGGAAAGGGTGCTTCTCCACGGAGCACCGGAATACGCCAACCCGACCGCTTTCCGAATCCCAAGGAGTGACCATGAAGACTTACCAGCGTCTGCTGGCTGCCGCCGTCTCGGTGGCCGTCAGCGGCACCGCCATCGGTGCCGACGGCATCACCGCACCGCCCCCCGATGCACAGACGGCCCCCGCCGACAGCCACAACCCCGCCCGCGCAGGCAGCATCGGTGGCCGGGTCATCCACCAGGCCACCGGTGACCTGCTGCCAGCCGCCACCGTGAGAGTGCCCGAACTGGGCCGCGAGGCGATCACCGGTCGCGATGGCAGCTTCCTGCTGAACAATGTCCCGGCCGGCGCGTACACGCTGGTGGTGAGCTACGGCGGTCTGGACACCCAGCGCCAGCCGGTGGAACTCGTCGCGGGGCAAAGCCTGCGCCAGGACTTCCGCCTGGTCAGCGCGCACATCGAAATGGACGAGATTCTGGTGATCGGCCGCGCCATGGGCGCGGCCTCCACCAGCAACCTGCAACGCAACGCCGACAGCCAGCGCACGGTGGTCTCGGCGGATGCCTTGGGGCAGATTCGCGAGGGCAACATCGGTGACGCCCTGGTACGCCTGCCGGGCCTGTCGGTGGAAACCCGCGCCGGGGTGCAGCGCACCGCCACCATCCGCGGCCTGGCGCCGCAGTACAACACCGTCACCGTCGATGGCCTGCGCATGACCAACGTCGATGGCAACCGCGACATCGCCCTCGACAGCTTTCCGTCCAACCTGCTGGCGCGGGTGGACGTGATCAAGGCACCGACCCCGGACATGTCGGCCGACGCCATCGGTGGCACCGTGGACCTGATCACCCGCTCGGCCTACGACCGCGACGAGCGCATCTTCGAAGTGGAGCTGGGCACCACCTTCAACGACAACCGCGATTCCTGGAACCGCCAGGCCGGCGTCACCTTTGGCGATACCTTTGGCGAGGACCGCCAGTTCGGGCTGCTGGGCTCGGCGTTCTACTTCCGCGACGAGCGTGGCTACGATGTGGTGGACATTGCTTACACCGTCGATCAGGACGACGGCTATTTCCTCAACCGGGCCTTCTACTACGACCGCCAGGAGCTCAAGGACAAGATCGGCGCCGGCCTGGTGTTCGACTACCGGCCCGGCAACGACACCAGCGCTTACGCCCGCGCCATCTACCACTACGACTACCGCGACCTGAACCATCTCGGTACCGACTGGCGGCCCAATCCGGCCACCGCCACGGCGGTGACGCCCGACAGCGCCTCGTCCACCAATGGTCGCATCGACAGCATCGCCTTCTACCGCGAGCCGAAGAACGTGTTCCAGATGTACACCGCCGGTGTCGAGCACCGCGCCGGGGACTGGCGCTTCGATGGCCGCACCGCCTTTTCCCGCGCCAAGAAGGACTATCCGGAAACCCTTCAGGTGCTGAACTCCTTCAACAACGTCGATCTGAGCTATGAGCGCGGCTGGCGGGACTTCCCGGTGTTCACCATCGACAACGATGTGGATGTCACCGACCCCACGGGGCTGGCCTTCCGCCAGTACACCACCTCGCAGGTGCCGCGCGTCGAGGACGAACTGAGCTTCGATGCCAACGCCCAGCGCGAATTCCACGGCCACCGGTACTTCTGGACCCTCAAGGGCGGCCTGCGCGCCACCCTCAAGGAAGCCTCCCAGGCGCAACCGGAGACGGTGCGCTACAGCGGCCTGCAGGGCATCACCGCCGCCGATCTGCTCGAATTCCACCGCAGCACCGGCTTCATGAGCGCGTCGAACGGACGGGCGCAACTGATTCCCTTCTACCCCGACTGGCGGCGCTATGTGGACCTGCACCGTAACCAGCCCGGCACCCTGGTGCAGAACGACGCGGCGCGGCTGTTCACCGAAGAGACTCTGGCCAACGCCGATTTCGACATCCGCGAGAACATTTATGCCGGTTATCTGATGGGAACCGTGGAGATCGACCGGCTGACGGTGCTGGCCGGCGCCCGCCTGGAGTCCACCCACATCAACAGCAACGCCAACGAAGTGGTGACCGACGACGGTCAGGTGACGGCGGTCAACCGCATCCGCGACACCAACCGCTACAGCAACGTGCTGCCCAGTGTGCACCTGCGCTACTTCACGCTGGATGACCGCCTGGTGCTGCGCGGCTCGGTGGCCAAGGCCATCTCCCGTCCGCCGCCGGGGGATCTGATTCCCTCCCGGCAGGAAAACGCCCAGCTCAACCAGCGAATCATCGGCAACCCCAACCTGGAGCCGGCGGAGTCCGTCAACCTCGACCTCAGCGCCGAGTACTTTTTGCCGCCCGTGGGCATCCTCTCCGCCGCGGTGTTCTACAAGGACATCGACAATTTCGTGTTCAGCGCCAGCCGCCTCGGCGAGGATGGCGTGGACGAGCGCACCCGGGTCAACGGCGATGGCGGCAAAGTCCTCGTCCTGGAACTGGTGTGGGCGCAGCAGTTCGACTTCCTGCCGGGCTGGCTGAGCGGCCTGGGGCTGGAGGCCAACTTCACCTGGCTGGATTCCGAGGGCAAGTACCCGAATCGCGGCGACGACCTGCCCTTCATCAACTCACCGGACTACATCCTCAACGCCGTGCTGTCGTACGCCACCGGGCCGTTCAGCGCCCGGCTGTCGATGAACAAGCTGCCGGAGAGGCTGGAATCCGTGGGTGGCCGCGCCGCCCTCGATCGCTACAACGCGGCGGTGACGGTCTGGGATGTGGCCTTCAGGTACCGCGTCTTCGGCGACCACAGCGTTTTCCTGAACGTCAAGAACCTCACCGACGAGCCCACGGTGCAGTACCAGGGCAATCGCGGCAATCCCACCAGCGTCGTCTACTACGGCACGCAGTACAACCTGGGGCTCAACTTCAGTTTCTAGCCCTCCAGGGTCACGGCGGCCCGGCCTGACGGTTCGGGCCGCCCTTTACATCGAGGTGATCGGCATGATGCTCCCGACCATGCGCATTCCCGGCGTCAGCGCCTGCCGGCAGGCGCTGACGCTGCTGTTTTTCCTGAGCTTTTCCGGCGCGACGCTGGCCAGTCCGCCGGTGCTGTACACCAACGACTTTGGCGACATCCTCGCCGAGCGCTTCAAGGCCGACACCGGTCGCCAACTGCGGGTGGTGGAAATGACCGGCGGCAACCTGCTGGCGCGCATCGCCGCCGAACGCAACAACCCGCGCTGGGACATCGTGCTGCTGCACGGCGCCGGCAGCCTGCACGGCCTCGACCAGGAAGGCCAGTTGCGCCGCGACTGGCAGCCTGCCGCCCTGGCGCACTTCACCGAACAGGGCCGGGCGCAGGTGCCCGCCAACCACGCCTGGATCCCCGCGGGCGCCACCGCCTCCTGCGTGATCGTCTGGCGCAAGGACCGGCTCAAAAATCCCCCGAGCAGCCTCGATGACCTGGCGGCGCCCGCCCTGCGCGGACGGCTGGGCCAGGCCGATCCCGCCGTGGCGGCGCCGGCCTGGCCCTGTGTGGCCTGGCTGCACTACAGCATGGGCATCGACAACGCGCGCGCCTTCTACAACCGGCTGTTCGACAACGGTCTGCGCATCTATCCCACCAATGTGCCGCTGGGCCGCGCGCTGGTGGCCGGTGACGTGGACGTGGCCCTGCTGTCCTCGCCGATGGCCTATGCCCTGAAAAACCGCGGCGAACCGATTGCCGTGGTCTGGCCCGAGGAGGGCGCACCGGCTTCCACCCGCGGCGTCGCCATCCAGGCCCGCAGCCGCCACGTCGCGGATGCGGAAGCCTTCGTGGAATGGCTGCTGTCCCCGGCCACCCAGCAGTTCCTGACCGATGAAGGCGACGCGGACGGTTATTTCCTGTCGCCGGTGCTCGGCGTCCGACCCCGCGCCGACGGCCCGCCCGCCGATGGCCTTTACCATCTGGCGCCCGCCGACTGGTCGGCGAAGCACGAGGCGGCGATCAAGACCTGGTTTGCCGACCAGGCGATTTATTGATGGCGTCCCTGACGATGCGCCGCCGCGCGCCGGAAAGCCTGGCGGGCGTGCTGCTGTGTCTGGTGCTGGTGGCACTGATCGTGCTGCCGATGGTGATGGTGCTGCTGCACGCCTTCTTCCCCGGCCTGCTCCACGGCGATCTGCGCTTCACCGGGCCGGGGCATCTGCTGGAGCTGTTCAACCGCCGCCTGTGGCGGGTGTCGCTGAGCAATTCCCTGACGCTGGCCAGCGGCACGGCGGTGCTCGGCACCCTGCTGGGCGTGGGCCTGGCGATGATGCGCCACAGCACCGCCTTCGCCGGGGCGCGGGCGCTGGACACCGCCGCCTGGGTGCTGCTGATCATGCCCTCCTTCGTGCTCGCCCAGGGCTGGGTGCTGTTCGCGATGGGCGATGGCATCGCCGCCCGCTGGCTGGGCATCGGCGCGGTCGGCGGGTGGGTGTTTTCACCCGGCGGCCTGATCCTGATCATGAGTCTGAGCAAGTATCCCTTCGCCTATCTGGCGGTATCGGCAGCGATGCAGTGGCAGGTGCGGGAATACCGGCACGCCGCCGAACTGTGCGGCGCCGGGCCGCTGCGCACGCTGTTGACGGTGCGCTTTCCGCTGCTGCTGCCGGCCATCCTGTCGGGCATGGTGCTGGTGTTCATCGACACCATCGGCGACTTCGGCCTGCCCGCCGCGCTGGCGACGACCTACCGCTTTCCCACCCTGCCGTACACCATCTACGCGGCCATCAACCAGTCGCCGATCCGCTTCGACCTGGCGGGCGTGCTGTCGATTTACCTGATGACCATCCTGATGGTGGCGGTGGCTCTGTACCTGTGGCTGCTGCGCCGCATCCGGGCCGGCGAACTGACCGCCCGCGCGCAACCGGGACAGGCCGGAACAGGCCGCCACGACCGGTGGTGCTCGCTGCTGACCACGGCCTTCCTGGCGCTGGCGCTGGGCGTGCCGCTGGGCAGCAGTTTTCTTCTGTCCCTCGTCGATCAGGGCAGCGCCGGTCCGGTGTGGAACAACTTCACCCTGGCGCACTACGCCGAGGTGCTGGGCGCGGGCTCGCCGCTGCGGGAAAGCCTGGCCAATTCCCTGTGGATCGCCGCCTGCGCAGCAGCGGGCAGCCTGGCGGTGTCGCTGCTGGCGACCTATCTGCTGTGCTTCAGCCGCTTCGCCCTCAACGGCGCGATCGACGCCATCTGTACCGCCAGCCTGGCGGTGCCGGGCGTGATCCTCGGCGTCGGCTACATCTTCGTCTGGAACCACCCCTGGCTGGACCGGCTGGGCCTGAGCCTCTACGGCCATCCGTCCATCCTCGTGCTGGCGGCGATGGCAGGCGCCATTCCCATCGCCATCCGCGTGCTGATGGGGTCCATGAGCCAGGTGCCGGCCTCGTTCTTGCACGCCGCCGCGCTGCAGGGGGCTTCGCTGCCGCGACGCGTCTTCACCATCGTGGTGCCGCTGACCCTGGCCGCCTTGCTCACGGCCGTGCTCACCGCCTTCGGCACCAGCGTCTTCGATCTCGCCACCACCGCCATCCTGCATCCGCCGGGCTACCCGGTGCTGCCGGTGACCATCGACCGGCTGTTCCATCAGGGCCGCTACGGCCTGTCCACCGCCGCCACCCTGGTGGCCGGGAGCGTCACGGTGACGGTGATCCTGCTGGTCAAACTGGCGGCGCAGCATTTTTTCCGGAGCCTGTTCGCACGGTCCGGCCCGGCGCGAGCCACGCCACGGGAGACCGTCCATGCTTGAAATCCGGGGACTCTCGAAACACTACGGCACGGGACATGGCCTCCACGACCTGAGCCTGGACGTCACGGCGGGCGAAGTGCTATGCGTGCTGGGCCCATCGGGCTGCGGCAAATCCACCCTGCTGAAGCTGGTGTCGGGGCTGGAAGCGCCGGATGCCGGCAGCATCCACATCGGCGGTCGGCGCATCGCCGGGCCCGGCTTCGGCCTGCCGCCGGAAAAACGGCCGGTCAACATGGTCTTTCAGGACTACGCCCTGTGGCCGCACATGCGGGTGCGGGCCATCGTCGGTTACGGTCTCAATCGCCTGCCACGCCCGCAACGCGAGCGCCGGGTCGATGGCCTGCTGGCGATGCTGAGGCTAACGGCCTATGCCAACCGTTACCCGCGCGAACTCTCCGGTGGCCAGCAGCAGCGGGTCGCCATCGCCCGGGCCCTGGCCACGGAACCGGAGGTGCTGCTGTTCGACGAACCGCTGTCCAATCTCGACGTGCAGTTGCGCCAGGACATGCGTCACGAACTGGCCGAACTGTTCCGCGACCTGGGCAAGACCGTGCTCTACGTGACCCACGACCCACTGGAAGCCTGCGCCTTCGGCCACCGCCTGCTGGTGCTGCGCCAAGGCCGGCTCGAGCAGCTTGGCGAAACCCGGACGCTGTTCGAGACCCCGGCCTCTCCCTGGGTGGCGGCCCTGGCGGGCTACGACAGCCGTCTGCGGGCAGAAGTGGTGGCACAGCCGGAGGCTGGCCTGTGCATGGCAAGCGTGGCGGGGCAGGCGCTGACGGTGCGCTTGCGCGGAGAGATGGCGGTTGATCCCGGTACGCCGTTGTCGGTGATGCTGCACTCCACCGATCTGCGTATCGACGGCGCAGGCGATCCGGCGGACAGCGCCCGCAACACCTTGAGCGCACGCGTGGTCCAGTGCATCTTCGAAGGCCGCGCATGGCGGCTGCGGCTGGACCTGGCAGGCGAACGGCTGTCGCTGCTGTCACCCGATGCCGTGGACTGCGGCACACTGTTGAGGGTCCGCTTTCCGGTGGCCGACACCCTTGGTTTCGCCATTCAGGCGGAGGGGCCTTCCGGGCCTTAGTTCCGCCAGCCGCATCCCCGTTTTCCTGCCCTCCCGCGCCCTGGAGTACCGTTCGGGGCATGGACAGCGGAACTGTGATCAAAACCAGAAATCATGAACATGCATAACAACGAATCCCGTGGCCGGGGCCTGAACGTCTACGCCGCCGGGCCCCGCAGCCTCATGAGACAACTGGTCACCCGTTTCGAGGCCGACACCGGCATTCACGTCAACCTGGTGCAGGCCCCCACCGGCCGGATACTGGCGCGTCTGGAAGCCGAGGCCGACAGCCCCAGGGCAGATGTGTTCGTGTCCGCGTCCTGGGATCTGGCGGAGGCGCTGGAGCGCCGCGGCTGGCTGCTGCCGCACGAAAGCCCCAACGCCACCACCGTGCCGGATGCCTTCAGGACGCCCACCTATGTGGCCCAGGCGATGTCGGCCCTGGCCATCGTCTGGAACACCGCCAGCGGCACGCCGGAGCCGACGGACTGGGCCGACCTTGCCGCGCCGGTCTGGGAGAACCGGCTCACCATGCCCGACCCGGCCCTGTCCGGCACCTCGGTGGATTTGCTGTCCGGGCTGGTGGAAGCCCTGCCGGGAGAGGCCTGGGCGCTGTTCGCGCAACTCCGGCGCAACGGCATGGTGGTCGCCGGCTCCAACGACCAGGCGCTGGCGCCGGTCCTGCGCGGCGACCGGGCTGCCGTTTTCGGCAGCGTCGATTACGTGGCCTGGGGGAGCCTCGCTCAGGGCGCCAATATCAAGGTCATTTTTCCCCGCAGCGGCACCGTGATGGTGCCGCGCCCGATGATGATCCTCAAAAGCACCCGTCAGCCGGATCATGCCCGCGCCTTCATCGATCATCTGCTGTCTGATGCCGGCCAGCGCGCCGCCGCGGACGCCTGGCTGATACCCGCCCGGCAGGAGCTGCCTTCCCGGCGCCCGCCGGTCAGCGCCATCAAACTGTTGCGTCATGACGCCACCCCGACCCATTCCCGCGACCAGATACTTGCCCGCTTCGGGGAGATTTTCAGCGCACCGGCCATTGAGGGGAGCGCTTGGGGCGGCCATGTCTGAGGGAATGCGTCATCGGGCACGGCGGATTGAAAAGCCGCGGCACGGCTGCATATTGCAGATTCATCGCCGCGCCGCCAAAAACCGGCGACGCCAAACCCCTGCGTCACAGGTTTCAAATCGGGGCGCTCCTGTATAATGTCCGGTTCCGCGCCGTCTTTTTAGCCCCAGGTCCCGTATGAGCAAACACGAAGAAACCGCCGTCAATGATGCTGAGCTGCAAACGCAGAAGCAGTCTCAGATCAAGGTGCTGATCGCACTCGGCAAGGAAAAAGGGTTTCTGACGTTCGCCGAAGTCTCGGACAACTTACCCGATGTCGTCGACTCCGAGCAGATCGAAGACATCGTCACCATGATTCAGGCCATGGGCATCCCCGTATACGAGGACGCCCCGGACGAAGAGCAGCAGCTGTTCTCCGAACCGTCGGTCGTGGCCAGCGCCGAAGAAGAAGAAGACGCCGCTGAAGAAGCCGCCGCCGCCATCGCCTCCAGCGATGACCAGTTCGGCCGCACCACCGACCCGGTGCGCATGTACATGCGCGAAATGGGCAGCGTTGAACTGCTCGACCGCGAAGGCGAAATTCGCATCGCCAAGCGCATCGAAGAAGGCCTGAACGAGGCCATGTTCGCGATGACGCAGTACCCGGAAACCGTGGCGATCATGCTGGAGGCCTATGCCGACGCGGTGGCCGGCAATCGCCGCCTCGCCGAAGTGGTCACCGGTTTCTTCGATCCCGAAATTGAAGCCGCGCTGCAGGCCGGCAACCCGATTCCGATGCCGGTCACCAAGGCCGAGAAGGACAAGGAAAAAGAAGAAAACGGCGACGATGACGACGAAGAGTCGACACCGGACACTGGCCCCGATCCGGTCCAGTGCGCCGAGCAGTTCGCCAAGCTGCAATCCTTGTATGACGAAGCCTGGGAAGCGCTCTCCAAGAACGGCAGCGCTGACAAGAAGACCCAGGAAAAGCGCAACGCGGTGGCCGAGCACATCCTGTTCTTCAAGCTGTCGCCGAAGATTGTCGATGAGGTCAGCAGCAACCTGCGCGACAAAATCAACCAGATCCGTGTGACCGAAAAGCAGATGATGAAAATCTGCGTGTCGGACGCCGGCATGCCGCGCGACGAGTTTTTGCGCAGCTACCGCGAAGGCAAGCTGACCGATGCCGAGTGGCTGGAAAAGTGTATCCGCGCCAAGCGCAAGTATTCCTCCGAGCTCAGCAGCCGCAAGGATGAAGTGATGGAGCTGCAGGCGGCTTTGCGCGCGTCCGAGTCAGACAACCTGCTGTCGCTTGACGAGATCAAGGACATCAACCGCCGCATGAACGTGGGCGATGCCAAGGCTCGCCGCGCCAAGAAGGAAATGGTCGAGGCCAACCTGCGCCTCGTCATCTCCATCGCCAAGAAGTACACCAATCGTGGCCTGCAGTTCCTCGACCTGATTCAGGAAGGCAACATCGGCCTGATGAAAGCGGTCGACAAGTTCGAATATCGTCGCGGCTACAAGTTTTCGACCTACGCCACGTGGTGGATTCGTCAGGCCATCACTCGCTCGATTGCCGACCAGGCGCGCACCATTCGCATCCCGGTGCACATGATCGAAACGATCAACAAGCTCAACCGCATTTCCCGCCAGATGCTGCAGGAAATGGGCCGCGAGGCCACGCCGGAAGAGTTGGCGATCAAGATGGAAATGCCTGAAGACAAAATCCGCAAGGTGCTGAAGATCGCCAAAGAGCCCATCTCCATGGAGACTCCGGTGGGCGACGACGAAGATTCTCACCTAGGCGACTTCATCGAAGACTTGGCCGCCATCTCGCCCGTGGAAGAAGCCACCACCCAGTCGCTGTCGGAAGCCACGCACGAGATCCTCGCCAGCCTCACCCCGCGTGAAGCCAAGGTGCTGCGCATGCGCTTCGGCATCGACCTGACCACGGATCACACACTGGAAGAAGTGGGCAAGCAATTCGACGTCACTCGTGAGCGTATTCGTCAGATCGAAGCCAAGGCACTGCGCAAACTGCGCCACCCCAGCCGCGCCAACTACCTGCGCAGCTTCCTCGAC
>TARA_R110000851_G_scaffold247215_1_pt1 | contig 17763 bp, 9 predicted proteins | sample TARA_R110000851 | Tara Oceans TARA_R110000851 (sample SAMEA4397627) | marine metagenome | biome: Polar Biome; feature: [DCM] deep chlorophyll maximum layer (ENVO:01000326); material: water (ENVO:00002006), including particulate matter (ENVO:01000060) such as... | depth 17 m
GTAATTAGGCTAAAAGTTCCTTACTACTTTGTTATGGAAGTAATTAATTTAGAACACATAATGTTCCACAGCCTAAGAACCATAGACAGTGACAGCTATTTAGACTACTATAATAAGAATCAAGTTCTAACTAAATATGTTTAACTATTTTATATTTCAAAAATAAGTTATAACTTAGAGAGCATGAATGGAATCCCTCCAATTGAGCGCAATCGCATTAAAAGTATTAATTTTAATATGGAGGAGTGCCACAGCTTATTAAATGACGTGTACGAAGATTTAGTAGACAGAGAGTATTCTCCCTTAAAAACTAAAATCAACGCCTTAATAAAAAAACTTAAGAGTGTTGGAGATTCTGTCACTGATGAAGTCTAATGATGACCACCAATTTATTACAGCCTGTATATTCTCTTTATTAATAATGTACTTAGTCTACTTTCTTATTTTTTAATCTTTCTTTTTCTTCGTCTCTGAGTAAGCGGTTTCTTTTTCTTCTTAGGAGCTATTCTTGACGGCAAGCTGCCTGTAGTTTCTTTCTCCCAACGCTTCGCAATATCTGGATGATTTGCATACAAGTAATCTTTTTGTGCTTTACTTTTAAAAGGCATAATTAATTAATAATATTTTTTACCTCTACTTGTTTTAGAGGCATTTCTTTTAATAGTCTTCATGTTATATCTAGCAACACTTCCTGCTTCAGCAGGTAAGAATCCCAATAAATAAAAGAAGTAAAGAGATGCGTTAATTGTGGCAGCTCGTTGTTCATCAGATGATAAGCTATGAGTTTTGCTGCCACCAAAAGAGTTCTTTTTATTATACTCACCTGTTGCAGATATAATTGAAAACTCCACCATCTCTTGTATCTTTTCATATCCAATACTAAACAATCCAAGGTCCTCCGTTAAAGTTTTTCTATTTTCGTAAAATTGAAAAGGGTCTTCTGAGTCTTGCATTAATTCCATTATCCAATTAAGTTTTGATATAAAAATTTCATCCGTAATGGGAAGAGGGCTAAATAAATCTAATAGGATATTCTGTCCTCTTCCTGTCAACCTGTTCATCCAATCTTTTGTATCTTGTTCTTCATCATCCTCTCCCATCCATGCATTCGATAAAGCCGCAGTAAGCTGAGTTAACCCTAGCCCCATAGCATTAAAAATTAAAGTTTCCACCCCTAATCCACCTAGGGATCTTGCGGCAACTTTTTTATCTTCTGAGGTAGCAGTTTTGCTCAAAATTGTATTAACATCTGAATACATTCTTGTTTTTTGATTAAGTAAAAAATTAGCAAACGGAAAAAATCCCTTGACAAATAGTTGAGTGCTTACTTTATTAGACCGATACATTTCTCCTTGCAAGTCTCTGTCTGAAGTGTTTTGCTGTCTATTAACTTGTTGTTGAGCATAGTCTCCAGCTTTTTTATTTACCTTGTGATTCTCCCAATCAAAACCAGGTGCAGTAATATCAATACCTTGCTTTTTCATTTCTTTAGAATAATAAGCAAGCCATGAAGTATTAGCAGCTAACTTATCGGGTGCAACTAAAAATATTTTTAATGATTTGTTTTGTGCATCAAGTATGAAGCGTCTAAGTTTTTCTCGCTTACTATTAGCAGCCTCGTCTAGTTGCTTATCAATGCTTTCTAATGCTGTCTCCGACTGAAGCCCTCTATTTGCTATATCATAACCACTGTTTTTTAACCACTCCCTAACATTTTTTTTTGTGAATAAACTAACACCATCATATGTATTAGCTCCCCCCGCATTAACCATAGTGTTAAAGATTGGTGTTAACTGTTTGGGAAATTGACCCAAACTTCCTAAGGTTCTTGACACTCCAAAGGTCCCAAAAGTATTTATAAATCTCATTATTTTCTTATCTCCTTCCGGGACATAATCTAATCCTCTTTTTTTAGAGACATATTCTTTAATTCTTTGCTTTACAAGCTCTCTATCTTCTTTATTAGGAATAAGTTTATCAAAATCTTTGGATTCTACAAATCCTTTTAGTTGTTGTATAGCAGCAGCAGTATTTATGTCTGTCAACGCTTTTCTTAAAGTATTAATGTTACCAGTATCAAAACTTAAATTAACGTATCGCTCTTTGCCTAATTTTTTAGGTCTATTTGATTTTTTTAATACACCTGTTTCTTTGTTATAAATTCTTCTTCCTGATGTATCAAACATAGGATCATCTATGTTTTCAGTTTCTGGAGTTTTTAAAACGCTAAATATATCGGGGGTATAGTTAATGTCTTGATCTAATTTTTTATTATATATATTTAAATTAGTATCGCTTAAATCTTTGTACTGTTTTTTCCACTCCTCAGTCATCCATTCTACTGCATCTAAGTTAGTTTTGTCTACTTTAGATTCAACATCTGTTATGTTATTAGAATCGCTTAATAATTTATCGTAAACCTTTTGATATGTGTCAGCTTTTGTTTTGTTTGCTTTATCCTTGGTGTTATTTAATGTATTTATTGTTTCTAATATTAACCCTTTTTTTCTAACAAACTCCTGTTGTTGTTCTGCTTCAGTTCCCACTAAAGTTCTTCTGACAAACGCAAGCACACCTCTCTCTGTATTATTTTCTGCAGTATTAAAGGCTTGCCCATTAGGTTTTGTTTTAGAAAACTTATCACTATAATTAGTTGCAATGTTGTTAGATTCTGTTTCCGCTCTAGCCGCACCATTAGCTACATCTTGAAAACCAGATAATGCTAATATTTTATTCGCTTTACTTTGCCCCTTAAAAATAAATTCTATCATTAAATCAAAAGAAGCAATATTTTTAGCCCACTTTCTTCCTATTGATGTAAGAGAATTACCTTTTAGTCCATCTTTAATTGCTTTTACTAAATTAGTTCGCCCTACATAATTACTCACAACCGCTTGCATTCCTCCCGTCGATGCGTTGGTAGCAAAATTAATTAGAGAATCTAGGGCTTGCAATGCTTCTTGATCGGTTAGAACATTTAAATCCATATTCATAAACGCTCGTACTAGTTGCTTATCTTTGTTAGATATTTCAATCTTTTCTCCAGTAAAGGGGTCTGTTTGCGTTTTTAATTGTTCGTCAACAACGGCGGTATACACACTAAATGCATTTTTAAGGGCATCAAATATTACTTTACTTTTCTTTTCTGCTTTATTTTTTTTAGCTTCTTCAGTCGTTTCCTCATTAGAAAGTATATCACGAACCTCGCTTAGTGATAAATCTCCAGGAGGGACACCTGTTAAGGCTTCAAAGGCATCTGCTTGTATTTGAGCTTCACGTTTCTCTTGAGCCTCATTCTCTTTTGCTGAATACTCTTTAGTAGATTTTATGTTTACAGCTGGCGCTACATTTATTCCAGTCTTAGTTCGCCTTGTAGAGCCAAGTCCTTTTAATAAGTTAGCTGCCTCTTCTTGATATTTAGTTATATCATCTACTGTTAAAGGATCAATCCTTAAAAACTCTTTAGCTGCTGCAGAAACATTAGCGTCTAGATTGTTGTTTGCGGCTTTAACTTTAATTTGATTTTTTGTTTTCTTTGCTGTATTCAGTGCTTCTACATTATTAGCTTTCTCAAAAGTTTTAGTAATCTTTTGAATAGTACGCTCAACTGTTACTGGATTAGCAAAATTAAGACCCTCTACTTCTTTTATTAAAGACTTTGCTGCACGCGCAGCCACCTTACCTTTAGTTTTTATTTTATTAATTATATCTAAGAAAGCTTTACGTCTTGTTTCTTTAGGTGTCTTAGGGTCGCGAACCGCTCTAAAAACTTGTTTGTTTTCATTTACCGTTAGAGGTTTTCCCTCTTCAATTACTATCTCCTGGCTCTCTGTCTCTTCAACCTTAACCTGGTTTTCTTGTTTCTGCGCTATAGGTGTTTCTGTTTTTGGGCTACCCTTTCTATAAGTACCAAAATTATTTTTAATTTCCCCTTCTTTTTTTCCGTCTATAAATTGTTTCAGTCCCTTTATTTCGTTATCATTAAAACCATATCGTGGGGCGATTCTATCTATTATTTCTTGAGTAGTTTGCCCTTTTTTTATTCCATCATTTACCGTTTTTTCCACAAACCTGTCTCCCGCTTCAGACTCCACTCCAGTTTTAACTTTAAGTGTTTCTCTATCTCTAAAAGCTATCGAGGTTTCCGAAAATTCTGGGGATTGATTGTCTCTTTCAACCTCTGTTCCTCCTTTTACCTCTTTTTGTGATTGAGCATTGTCTTTTTCTTTTACAGCGTTTATTTGCTCATCTATATCTGCTATTTGCTTATCTATATCTTCTTTGAGAGGTCCTTCTAATCCTTCTTTTTGCTCCATTAAACGCTGCCTTTGATTTAAAAGATCGGAAGCCTCTAGCATGTTATCAGAATTTACAATAGTTCCGTTGGTTCTATTTGCGGCAACCTGCATAGAGTATACCTCATCATACACCGACTTACCTTCTTCAGCAGTAATATCGTTGTTGTTAACAAGGCCTTCCACAGTACCTTTAATATCTGAATCATTTTGAGCAACAAACTTTAATGCGTCTGATCTTTTATTCCCTTTTAATAAACCCCTAGACCCTAGTCCAGATGTTGCTCCTATAGTAAGAACAACTGTTTCTATAATGTCAGTTGCCTTTATTTTACTGCTTCTTACATTTTTATTAGTAGCATAATTTACTATAGCGTTAATTCCTTTTTCAGAAAATAAAACTGGAAGTTCTTCTATAAATACTTCTTTAAAATTTTCTTTTCCTAGCTCTTTAATTTTACTTTTTAACTGTTGCGATGAAAAATTCTTACCATCTGTCTTTACAGCATTTAGAACTGCAGTTTTAAACCCCGTTAGACTTCCTAAAACCTTGGTATTTGAACCTGCTAGACTTGAGAAAACTGCATCTAATGTTGCTATGGCGTTACCCGCTATAGCTGCTTTATTTAATGCTTCGTCTTCGGTTTCTCCGGAGGCCACTAAGTCTGCTCGCATATCTTCAACTGACTGCGCCATCGTACTTGCGTAAGAAGCTACTCCCATTCCTACTGCAGGAGACACGCCTAAAGCTTTACTAAAACCTTGTCCTCCTCGAATTAAGGCAAATAAATTAACTACTGTTTGAGATAAAGACTGTAAACCAGCTCCAGGGTCTGATTCATATTCTGTGTATTTTATATTTTTAGCTCTTTCTTTAATTAATTTTATTTGATCTTCTGAGATTATTCCTTGCATGTTAACAAACGTTTTGAAATCTAAAACCTCTCCTTCTTCATTAACAAAATATTCTTTACCACCCACAGTAATTCTTTTACCTTCTTGAATTGAACTTCTAGAAACGGGTCCAATTTTTTTTTCAACTGCTTCTGTTGCGCTTAATAGTCCTTCTGTTACACCTGCCAATACGCCTTTTTTATCTGCGCCTACTGCAGTTAAGCCTTGATCTAACAAGGCGGTGACGCTAGCAGCTGTACCTAAAACAAAATTAGTGATGGTAGTAGGTATAGTTTTAGCCGTCTCTATAACTGTATTTAATACTTCTTGAGGAGTTCCGGATTGACCTGCTTCATATACTGCTGTTCTTCTTTTTAAATCTAAATCTGAAGTAAGTTTTTTATAAGTAGGAAATAAAGTTCCCATCTTATTTAAAAGATTTGTCTCTTCTAGAAGTTTTGCTTCTAATTGCGTTTTGATATTTAAAAGTTGAAGCTTGTCCTCTGGAGATTTGGCTAATTGTAAACGGGAATCAATGGTATAGATGTCTTGCTTTAAGTTTTCCATTACTTCCATTTTATAAGAAAGTAATTTTTCAGTATCTTTTTTTTCTTTTTGATAAGTTTCTTGATCCTCTGTTACGCTCAATGCGCCAGCTACTCCAGTAATTAAAGGAACTATTTTCTTTACTCCTTTATAAAAGGTTGATTCTTCTCGTTGAGTGTTTTGCTCCCAAGCCGCATAGTCATCTTCATCTATGTTTAATTGTTTTAATATAAATTTATTAACCGTAGCAGGCCGAATTTCTTGATCATCCTCTACAATTCTTTCAAGTGGCTTTAAATTAGAAGAAGACAAATCGCTTGTAATGTTTTGCGATGCATTGGTGGTAAGAAACATATTGTATTCCGAAGCAATATCCGAGGCTTCTGACCCTAAAGTTTGCTTGTTTCCAAACTTTCTTTCTCTTAGCATAGCGTCTACATTAACGCCTTTTCCTTCTAAGAAAGCTCTCTGTTCCGATGTTTGATCTGGTGTAATTTCTACTGTCTCCTCTTCTAATACCTCGGGGATTTCATCAACTACGTTAGTTTGTTGTTGCTCTTGCGTTGGCTCAGGAAAAACAAAATCTTTTTGCAGTACCTCTAAATCATTTGGATTTAATTCTTGCTCTTTAGATTCCAAACCTGTTTCGTCATCTGGGTTTTTTTTTACTTCATCTATACCTTCTATGACCTCCTCAAGAGATCCATTTTCAATTAAATAATCAAAACTATCTCCATAATCTTGTCGAGCTACTGTCTCAGTAATAATTTCTCCTGTAGGAGTTTTATATTTTTTTTCGTCCTCAGCCATTATTTTTTAGTTAATATGCCTCTTATTACTTGAAATCCATTTACTTTTTTTCCGTTTAATAGTTTTTGTAAATTATTTTGAATTCCGGTGTTGTCACCTTTTTTTCCTATTTTAATTTTAACTGGGGTACCATCTATATCTGTCTTTATATAAGTAAAATCATCTTGGACCCAGTTGTTGTCGCTGACTACCGTAAAGTTAGATAGTCCACTGTTTTTTCTTTGATTAACAACTTGAGTTATAATAGCAGGAATATTTTTCTGTTTCGCAGAAGAAAACGCTTGTTGTATTGTGCCACCACTAGGGTCATTACTGTCTATGTAATTTGTTGAAAAATTCATATCAACGACTTGTGCCTTTGTTTTAGAAGCTCTAGAAGCCCCTTGATAGTTAGGATTCGGAATAATTTTTTTATTTGTTTCTGACTCAGGCTGAGTAGAGTCAAATTCTGGATTGGAGATGCTGGCATAAGTAAATCCTCCCTCTTGTTGTTGAAAATCTTTAAGTCCTTGCTCATACGACTCCATAGTAGGGAAAAATAATTCAGCCAATACTTGAGCTCCAACATTTGGGTCCGATATATCATATGATGTGGGTGTGGTTACGCCGGTGTTCCTGTCTGTTTCTGTTATAGTAATTGTCTTTCCATCTTCTGATCTTATCGCGTCCTCAAATATCGGTTTTCCTTTAGATGAAGCATTAGCAAGATTTGCTTTTTCTATTAACGCATCTATTGCGCCTTTTGCATCCGATGGGTTCCCACTCATTGCTGTATTAAGAGTGTTAAAGTTGCCTAAATCTTTTACTTTTCCTTTACGCGACGACGACGTTTTATTTTTTTGTCTAGCTAAGTTTAATTTCTGTTGATTTAACTCGCTATTATCTATTGAGACAGTTTCTTTTACGTCAAGTTTTTGCTCAACCAAGTCTTTCATGCTGTCTATCACCCTAGCCTCTTGAGACGTACTTAATTTAGATGTCCAGTTTCCCTGGGGTCCTTGTTCTCTTAAGATAAAAGAAGAGTCCTTTGGCATACCATTTTTGTCTAGACCTCCCTCTTTTTTTAATTTTGTCCAAGCCTCGCCACCTTTAAATAAAAGCTGATAAGGTGTTCCCTCCTCCGTAGATCCTAAAGTGTCGCTTAAGAAACTAGCCATCCCATCTGAATTTGCAAACGATGACTTTATAGCTAACTCTAAAGCATTAGACCCTCCTTCTTCTGCCTCAAGTAAGGCTTTATAAGTTCTTTCTCTAGCGGTTATGTACCCTGGGGTTCCCTTTCCGTTTTCTTTTCCAATTAGTGCGTCTATTTTTTTTCCTATCTGGTCGGATATACCCTCTACAGCCCCCAGGGTTTGATAACGATCTATCTGTTGAACAATCATATTGCTGGCTCCATTGAGGCTAGTTAATGGCCCAACCTGAACTTGTTCACCGTCTTCATCCATCTTAGTCATTTGCGCAATCTGCACTTCTCCTGAGGGAGCTATTACATATTGTGAATTAGCCCCAGGTCCAAATGAACTTTCCACATAAGCAAGTTGGTCTACTTCCAGATTGCTACCCATGGTAACACCGTCTTTATTAGCGGTCATTCTTTCTACGTGCCCTTGATATGCGTCCTGATATTTTTTAGATAAATTAAACGCCATCTTGGTTCCTGTGTCTAAATTATTTACAAGACTACTATACTCGCGTTCGGAAATACTTCCAGATTTTAATAGTTTTGAATTATTAAGCATTGCGCTTTGAGCTTGTTCTGCAAAATTTGCTACTCGATCATTCTCTTTTGCATATTCTCCTTGAGGCTTTTCCATCATGGCAATCATGGACTCGTTAGAGGCTTTATCAATTGCTGCCTTTCTTCCGTCTCTAGATATTTTTTCTGCCTCTATAGATTCAGTAACGCCCTTGCTTATTGCACTCCAATCAACTTGATTTTCAACTTTACGTTCAGCGTATTTATAATATGATGCCATTAGTTATTTATTTTTCTCATTATTATCCTCCAAAAAGACCACCAATTTTATTAAAAAGTCCCTGTCCTGCTTCACCAACCGAACTTAATACATTTCCTACTTTAGACCCTCCTCCTAATACATTACGATAATCACTTCTATTCATTTTACCTCCTTGATTTTGATAGTCTCCATAAGAAACTTTTCTAAAAGGATCATTTGGATCTATCTCATTTCTCTTCCCTTTGCTTCCATAAAGCTCTGCTCCTTGTGCTATTGATAATCCTGCCCCTGCTAATGAAGTCATCCCTTGTGTCATAGCAGAATTACTTGCGGCTTCGGCATCAGCTGCCGCTTGTTGTGCTCCTTCTGCTTCTGCTAAATCTAGATTACTTCTTAGCCCTGAGAGTCTTGCTTCTTCTTTGGCCACTGATTGCTCAAGGTTTTCTATCGCTGAAATTTGGTTCGTAGTAATTTCTTTTTCTGCCTCTTGCGCTCCTAACATAACTCTTCCTGCTGTTGCAGCCGCGCCCCTTTCTGATTCTTGTCCTGCTGTAACCAGACGATCAGCTACTCCAGCTAACGAATCTCTTTGTTGGTCATAAGCTTTTAAATTAATATCTAATCCTGAGTAAAAGTTTTTACTTAACTCTTTCTTAGCCGATGTCATTGCTTGATCTGCTGCAAACTGAGCTCGAGTAGCGGCTGTTTGTTGTTTTTTTGATTGAGAGAAAGACTTGATAGCCGATCCGACTTGAAGTCCTGCTGTTACAATTGTAGTTGCTGCTGCCATGTTATAGTTTTTTAATCATTTCTTGTGAGTATGTGTCTGCTGATGTATAACCAAGTTTCTCATAGGTATTCATAAGGCTGTTATTTTTTATTAACGCATAGCAGAATTTATTTCCACTGTCTTTGCAGATGTTGGTTAATGTATCAATTAATAACTCTAAAGCTTTTTGTCTGTTTAAGCGATTTTTATATTTCACATTTGAAATTATAAAATCTACCCAAGCTGCTTTAGAATTTGTCATATATACAAACCCTGCACAAACAGGTGTCTCTTTATCAAAAACCATTACTCCTCCCGTTCCGTTTTCTGGTAAGAAATCTCTGGGTGGCGCTGTCCATCTCCAATCTTTCCACCATCCTACAAGGATGTCCTCATAATCGGTTTCGGTTAATGGTTTTATATTAAACTCCATTTGTAAACAAAGATACTAATTTTTAAGGATTGCTTTTCATAACTTCTGACTCCACAGCAAAGAGCTCCGTTGCAGTCGTTACGTTGTTTTGAAGAACAAATTTCATGTAGTGTCCTAACACCCCGTATGACTCTGCTGCTTGATTCTTAATAAATAAAATAAATGTATTAGGTGTCGCTGGCGCAGCAGCTCCTGCTATAGTTGCGTCTACCGTAACTCTATTTATGTTATTGGCAATATCAATTTCTACTGCTGTTATTCTACCTACCAATGTAGGTCCAGTGTAAGGAGCGCTTGCTGTATAAAGCATGTCTCCTATACTAATAATAGATCCGATGTCTATAGCTAGATTACATAGAGCCGTATTGGCTAAAGTGGCTGTTACTGTATTGGTTACTGTTAAAGTGTCAACCTGAGCGCACACTGAAGCCGTGCCATTTATTCCTAGAGTTAAAGGACCAGTAAGAATACCTGTCTTGTCGGTGTAGGTATAGGTCCCTCCGTTAACCCCTCCTGCAAGGGTGTATGTTTTGCTGTTTATTGCAAAGTTAATGATAGGCGTATTGGCTGTTCCTGTAACAGAAGTACTTTGAGCAATACCACTCATAGATCTTAATGCATATTCACTCAGAGCCGCAGGGTTTCCTCCAACTGATCGAATATACCCAAACCAATCTCCTTCTTTTTGTACAAACCAATCTAAATCAATAACTCCCGTGTTGGGAATGTCTGTTTCTAAAGAAGCACCCCATGCTTGATCAGATTCTAAATTTACCGTCTTAAATAATTTATTAATAAGAGGCTCCTCATTAAAGACGCTTGTCATTTCTGAATAACTTTGTACTCCGTAGTAGTTGTTTCTTACAACATTAGTGTTGTGCTGATATATATTACCTCCACTAAACGAATAAAAATAATTGTTCATTCCCGACATGTACTCAGGAATATAAGAGTAAAACGAAGGCCACCCTTGAGATGTTTCGCTATAAGTAAGTGTATGATTAGCCATGGTAATGTTTTTAATTATACAAATTTACTAAAAATTAGTGACCACTTTATTTCCCCACTCTTTTAACTCTTCCTTGGGGTTTCCAGGAGGAGACAAGTTTTGTATGCAATGCGAAGTAGAAGTCTTATCAATAAAGTTTATTCCTGCAAAAACCTCGTAGTCTTTAAGGGTCTTCACCTCACCTAGCCCAAAAATTTTAAATGAACTTTTATTGCAGGGAGTACACACTGCTCCACCAATACCTAGGAGCTGACGAACTCTATTTTTTGCATAGGTATCATTATGTGTCCAGCCAACATGATCATCCCAATGGTTTTTTCTTTGTAGAGAGTTATACTGAAACCAACCTAAAACTGTGTTAGGGGTAAACAATTCATAGCCGTTAGTAAACGCTCTAACCGACATCGATATTTCTTCTCCGTCATAATACAAAGCGGGATCATGGGGCACTTCATTAATAAATTCTCCAGTAGTAAACGCAAATTGACTAGAATAAAATCTTGATCTTAAAGGATTGGCAAGGTCTTTAATTTGCTGCGGATGAAACATAGCCATTTCATCTTTCCAAATACTTAATCTCATCCCATAAATAGGGGTGTTAATAAGGTTGCTTGGTATGGGGTCAGAGTCTAGGGGGTAATGCTTGGGGCTGTAAGGGGGCAAGTATGTGGTGATCATGGGTTTGTTTACACCATCGGCTTGCAGTTCTTTATACATAGAAACGCATTTAATGTCCCAGTCTTGTGTTAGCCTGTTGTGCGCCTCTATACTTAAAACATAATCTTCCGAGTCATAGTGTTGTTGAGTTTGATACACTGCCCCGCACCTTCCTTGAGACTCATTATAAGGTATGTCAATCACTATAAATCTACCGTCTTGCTTAAACTCATCTAAAGAGTCCCAAGTGTCATTAGGGTGTCTCTGATGAGCTATACATATTTTAAGTCTTTCAGGATGAGCCGCTCTGTTTATAAGGTTTTTAATTGTAGGTACAAGCTCCGGGTCACGATAGCTCGTGATCTGTACAAAAATAGATTCCATTAGATTAAATTAAAACACTAAGTTAATAAAATATTTTTAATAACCCAGGTTTAAAGCTTCTCGACAAAAAGGATCTTGACAGTTAGCACGGAAAAAATTCTCCCCCCATGATACACTGCTTGGTCTCCATAAAGGATAAGGTTTTGTAACCGAAATAGTTTGAATTGTCACACAGATTTCAAGACGAGTGGCGAAACCGCTTGCCCCCTTTGTAATCTGTTTAAATACTGTAGCTCGTTGCCCCTCAATCCTAGTAGGCTCCTTTAAAGTTTCTACTCTATACTCTTGGTTCTCTCCACAACTTATTACAGTTATATACCACGTATCTACTACTTTTTGAATCAAATTACCCTCTATAACAGTTGTTCCTCTTTCATCTGCCTGACAGTTAACTACTCCAAAGTTATTTACGGTTATTGGATCTGCTGGATCACTCTCCAGAGCATTGTTTATTATGGTTACTTTGGTACTAAAAGAAAATGATTGTCCTTTTCCTACTTCTTTAGTAAACCCTACTTGGTCTCCATCAATAGTATAGTCTTCATCAAGAGTACCATTAGTTATTCCATCTCTATTTATCTCCTCTAGCGTAATAGTAAACACCTCTTTTTGAGGGATAGTGACACAAGAATCGAATGCAGTAAACTCAGCTCCATTCCAATATTTAGATAGTGGAGGAGTCCCCGTGCTAGGTAGGTAGGTAAACGTATAATGTCCAGGGGCTGCATACAGCTCTGCCTGTGATGATGCAAACTCTAGGTCGCTCCATAATTTTGTAGGAGTGGTCTCTCCCCACGTCGCGTTGTCTACATAATAAATCGCTGTAGGGGTTGCTATACACTTAGTATTAACGTCATATCCAAGTAAAATAGTTGTTGGAGGCGGTATTCCATTACATAAATTGCAATTATCAAAACCATCGGTAGCTAGGTTTATTAAATTTCCAACTATTTGATTTTGTGAAATACTCTCAACGATAAAACACACATTTGATAGTTTTATAGCCTGCCCAATAACAACAGAGGCTCCTGCAGAAACGCTTATTATTTGAGGGCCGCCAGAACCTGAACATGGAGTTACATTGTAGTAGTCATAAAGCGATACTAATTCAGCTTGCTCACATTCTACTCCCACATCAACTGTTCCGATACCTACTACCGCCGCAACTGCTGTGTCTGTTTTTGCGCAAACCTCTTGTGAGTTGCCGTTTAAAATTATTACAGTTATAAGTTCATTGTCCACACATCTATTATAGTAAAATGTAGCATCTCCTCCTGTGTTTGCTCTCAACGAATAGAGAGTACAATCTACCACAGTTATACATGGACCTGTTATGGTGTTTCCTGTCGTTGTTTTTATTGGCGCTCCTAACGTCCAACACTCAGAATCTATACTAGTTACCGCGGTGTCGCCTTCGCTTCTTGGATTATCAGCATCGTCTAACACCTCATTATCTGCCGCGCCATCTCTTGTTACTACAAAACCATTAGGAGGAATCTCGGGAGGATTATCGGATACTGGAAGACATGCGGCACAGTCTGCATATGGGCCTGTATAGAATACGCTAGTTTCAATAGTAGAAGGTTCCAGAACGGTATAGCATAACCCATTTGCCCCACCTATTTTGACTGCCGTTGTGCCCACAGTAAAAGATGGCGTGAGATCTGATTTAAACACTATTCTATTAGCCGGATTACTACACTCTTGTGCGTTCCAATAAAGAAATTGCGCCGGAAGAGCTGGGCATCCAGTTTCACCAGTTATTATCTCAAGCTCATTTAAAACTAACTCGCCCGGAGGGGTTGTTGTATTACTATTATTATAGATATAATATACGTCGTTTTGAGGATTTAAATAAAGTTGATTAAAAGTTGGTTCACTTCCTACGTTGTTAGAAAGAGAAGTATATAATAGTGCTGGTGCTGAATTAAGAGTATTTGTTAAACATTTTTCTACCCCATAATAAACAGTAGGGTCCTCTGGAGGTGTTTCTATACAGTTCCCTGTAATTACGGAAGTAGTTGCGTTGGTAACTAAGCTGTCTATTGTCCAGCAAATTCCACTTGCATCAATATCAGTAAGCACTCTTTGAGTAACATTAAAGTTAGTGTTTAACACCACAAAGCCTTCGGTTTGATCGCTGACCTTTATTACCTTATATGCGTTAAGCTCAGGAATCGGGGTCACAGGTGTAGGCTCAGGAGCACAGGAAGGGCAATTTTCAGGAGGCAATAAGGCACAATTTACTTGTTGTCTTGACACTCTGCCTACTTGATAAAAACCATCGGGCGCACAAATAGTCAGCGCCGCGTCTGTATACACAGATAAAGCGTCTGTAAAACTAGAAGTGTCAATATAATATATGCCCGGTGTTGCCATTGTTTTTACAAATTTAATTTATTTTATCAACATGGATTGAAAACTTCGATTTGTCCTGCGGAATTAATTTGTCCTATTCCATTAAAAGCTGACCCTCCTGTAACAGCCTCTGTAGCTGGAGGCACTGGATATCTTAGCGCGTAAAATTTACTTCCTCCGTTAAACGGAAGGGTTAACTCTACATTTCGATAAAAAATTGTTTGCCCTAAAAGAATACTCGAGTCGTTTGCAACCTTGGTGTATAGGAAATTTTGCATTTTACCTGGAGGAGGACTGCCACAAGCAAAATTGGTTGAAGATCCTTTATTTTCAGCAGCATCAGTTACCCATAGATATGTTTGAGTTGACTGAGGACACTTAACAGTATCATCACATCCTGACGCTTGTGATAAAATAACACCACTTGTTCCTCCAAATAATGCTGTTTCTATTATTTCTGCACAAGAAAGTGCTCCTGAAGTTAATCGACATTCTACTGTATCTCCTACATTAAATCTACCTAAAAGTGAGTCAGCTGATAATTGAACAAAACTAGTTTCGTCCGCACCACAAAGTCGTGCTCCATAAAAAGCCTCTGTACATGATATTCCTGGTGCAGAAACAGTACCCGTTGCTGCGCCACTTGGTCTTGGCCAGCTTGTTGGTGGACCAAAAGCACACACAACTAAAGGAGCGGCGCCGAACTCAAGGCTAACATTAATTTGTCGATTCTTTACTCCTCCTGGTGAACATTCATAATAAGTAAAGTCAGAGGGTAATCCGTCTGCAGTTGCACATTCGATTCCGGTAGTAAAAGTAATCGTGCCGGCGACAACAAGCGTGCCTGTTAGCGCACAGACTCCATGGCCCGATGAGTTGGGAGTAACAGTTCCCGTGTTAACGTTTCCTTGCGCATTCAGACATGTATAAGTTCCGCCGCTTGCCCCCCCATCCATTTCGTAGATAGTTGCTGCACCAGCCGTCGCTAGGGTATATTGATTACACGGTTGAGGGGTATCAGGAATTACAGGAGGATCTTCTACATCTACAGCGCAATTACAACATACATCATTCAGGTCTACATTAGAATAACATAATTGTATTTCAGTTGCATTTCGATAATCCCAAATTAAATATAGGTTGTCACCAGTATTCCCTGATGGCATTGAGAAACTTGAGTAGTATCGTGGAGCGTCTACTGTAACCAAAGGAGTTGCTTTTGTTGCAGCTGCCAATAGGCTTATAATATCAGCCTGTATGTTTCCGTAGAAAGTTGATGTCCTTAAGTATCGGAAATTGTTAGTGTTTGGAAGAAAGTCATAATCATCAAAATCAATCTTGTTGCTTATAATTCTGACATTTGCAGCTGCATCAGGAATAACTCCCGCTCCTTGAGGTCCCGTAAGTTCAGCAAATTGAGAAACTAGTGGAGACTCTGTACCAGAAATAAACTGAACTAATTCTGATTTTAATGGAGATTCAAATTGACCGTCAATCCAACGATACTCGTTATGTATAAATTTATCTATATCCGCGTTGGTTGTTATGGCAACTTGATAAATTGTTATTTCATCTGCTTTTGGGCAGTTTGTGGTTACTTCAATAGTGTCAGTTACTATACTGTCAGAAGACACAATAATAGTTAATGTTTCTGCAAACACAGAGTCTTTAGGTATAGACAATATTCCGTTTACAAATACTACTCCTGTAGTGAAAGTGTTTCCGTTATAGAGAACAGTAACGGTATATCCATTATTGGACGTGCTGTCTTCAGTTACAATGGTTCCTCCGGTGGCAGCAACAGAGTTAGTTTCCGCTAACATAAGGTCTTCTTGCGCTTCGGTTACTATAGTGTTATTTCCTCCGCTTGGGAAAACATATTCTACCTCTACCGTCCCTACTTCTTGAGTTACGTTTACACAATAAATAACTTGATTCCCTGGTGTTAATGAAATATCCCTGCTTGTTCCACATAAATCACAGAGCCCAACAAACGGAAGTTTAGTAGTGTTAGCCGATAACACATATTCATTCATGTAAGGATCAAATCCTCCTATTTTTTGAGAGTTAAAATTGTCATGAAATAAATCTCTAAACCATGATCTCATGCCCGCCTCTGATATGATGGTTAGTGATTCGTTATTATACGCTCCGCCTTTTAATTGAATTACAGCGCCTCTTTGCTCGTCTGTAAAAAATTTATTTTCTCCAAAAACAGCAAAGCTTTCAGGGTTTCTGCTTATGCCGTACTCTTCAAGACGCGCTATTTGCGTCCCTAAAACTGTTGGGACTGAAGTTAAAACTCCTGTTCCTCCTGCGTCAGACAATAAATCTTTACGCACTAAAACGTAAGATATTCTGTCTTCTTGTAATACTAATATATCTGTTTCTCTAGCAAACAAAACTTGCACAGAAGCAAAGCTGCTTTCCAGTGGTTTGAAGTTGGCTAATCCTAAATTAAACTCATTTAGTTTATTAACATTAGACTCGTCATTAAAAACACCACTGTATGTTAAGTCTGCAAATCTATGTGCTTCTTTATATTGTTGAGAAGATGTAGTCGTTACTCTATTTCCTAAAGCAAAGGCTTCTCCTTTTATTGAGTCTCTTATCGTATAACTTTCTACTCCGTTTCCAAAAGAAAAACAATTAAAAAATCCTGTATTAACGATAGCGTCTTGCTCTGTTGGAATATTTTGATTTTGTACATTTGATTGATGCTCTCCAATAGAAGTCACGTCAAAAGATTTTTCATTCTCATACCACACATCTGGAAGGGCATCTCCAGGAATGCTTTCAAAAACAACAACCCCTCCAGAGTTTGCTCGTTCTACAACAATCTCAATCTCAACGTTTGCAGAAGCCCCTCCACCACCGAAAACAGAATCTCCTGATCTACTCCGCGTGCCTGTTGCTAAAAACCAAAGAGAGTTATCTCCTCCGTTGCCTGTTGAACTTCTATAAAATTGATAATAATTAACCCTAGTAGATACATCTATATATGCTTTTTGAGGATCTTGAGGGTTTGCAGAAACATCTGAACGAGCAATGACTGGAGGCGGAACATTAATGGCTGGATTTAAATCTATAAGGGCCGGATTATATGTGTTCGCAACAGAATCCGCAGGGTAGTTTTCGGTTACAGTGCCGGCTTCTATTAGCTGACTTATATTATCTCCTTCAAACCATTGTTTAAAATCGGTGTAATCCGCAGAAGAAGATAGAGTAGGAGATGTATACTCGCTTCTTTGATAGTATGTCCCTGCATCCATATATTGCTTTATGTTGATTGTAATGCTGCTATTTACAGGAATAGTATAATCAACATAAGCGTCTCTTGCGGCGTTCAAAACATTTACTCTTGCTCGTCCAATAGGATAAGCCTGAGAGCGCTGGTATTCTGCAGCCGTTATGGTAATAGCAGGGTTGGCTATTCTATCACCCCCTATACTAGCACCGTCATTAGAAATGTTAAATCCATTAGGAACTATTTCCATGTAGGGGCCACTAGGCACAAAAATATTTGTTGCTACATCTAAAGGATTTGGTATTGTTAAAAAATCTTCTGGTTGTACCACTTTGCCAATTACAGTGGTTGTAATACATCTTTCTACAGCTCCGCCGCTATCTTTTTTTACAATCAACTG